>SDBS01001125.1_pt1 | contig 27316 bp, 18 predicted proteins | sample 2277091 | NCBI WGS metagenome assembly SDBS01 (sample SAMN10404972, study PRJNA504765) | marine sediment metagenome | isolation source: marine sediment core GS10_PC15, 163 cmbsf | place: Arctic Ocean: Southern Knipovich Ridge | collected 2010
ATAACGTATCCTGTGATATTAGAATAATCTCCTTAACACCTGTTTTTTCCAGAGAAACCGCCTCTTCAATTATTTTAGACAAGGTTCTGCTTCTCAGTTTTCCTTTTATCTTCGGGATCAGACAGAAACTGCATTTATTACTGCACCCCTCAGCAATCTTTAAATAAGAATATCCTGGCAGGGTGATTAATTCATCCCTGATTAAATACTCATTATAAACATCTCCTATATCCCTGCTTCCGGAAAAATCCTTTCTGGAATCTGATGATTCTACAGCATCAAGTATAGCTCCAAGGTTCCCTACCCCGATTACAGCATCAACTTCCGGGAGCTTAGCAATAATTTCCCGGTGGTAAAGTTGTGAAAAACACCCTGTAACGATTAACTGTGAGCCCTTTTTTTTATACTGCGATAGTTCAAAAATCGTATCAATAGCCTCTTCTTTTGCATCATCAATAAATGCACATGTATTAATAATAATTTTTGATGCTTTATCAGGATTGTCCGTCCTTTTATATCCCCTTCCCTTTAAAAGAGACAGTATAATCTCAGAATCGACCGTGTTTTTATTACACCCCAGAGATCTAAGGTAAATAAGCTTATCACGATTTGCCATTAATTTGATCCTGTTACACCGGCTATTTCTATAGCATAAACAATTTTTATTGATTTACATAGTTTTTTCAAGTAAGGTCTTTATATTGATAAATAATCCCGACAAAAGTTTAGAAAAACCGCATCAATGAGATTAGAAGTGTTATAAATGATAAATAAACCGGATGATAAACTGGTATCTTATTTAAGACATTCAAGGAAAATTCTTATTTTTACCGGCGCCGGAATCTCAACAGGAAGCGGAATACCTGATTTCCGCGGCCCGAATGGGATATGGAAAAAAAGACAGCCCGTTTATTATCAGGAATTTATGTCATCCGGTCAGGCCCGCAGGCAATACTGGGAGTATAAATTAGAAAGCTGGCAGAGCTTTAAAGATGCAAGACCCAATGAAGTTCATAAGGCAATTTTTAAGCTCGAATCGGCCCGCAAATTAATAATGGTAGTAACCCAGAACATTGATGGACTGCACAAACTTGCCGGAACTTCAGATGAACGGTTAGTGGAGGTTCACGGCTCCATGCGTTATGTTGAATGTCAAAAATGCCACGCCTTGAGCGATCCGGAGCCTCTATTCGATAATTTCAGGACGACAAAGAAAGTCCCGTCCTGCATTTGCGGCGGCTATCTGAAACCCGCGACCATTAGTTTTGGGCAGAATTTGCGTCAGGAAGATCTTAATAGAGCTTTTGCTGCGGCCGATGAAGCTGATCTTGTAGTTGCCCTTGGAACGACTTTATCAGTTACCCCGGCAGCTGTTATACCATTGCGGACTTCCGAACGCGGTGTACCCTACGTTATTATTAACAGAGGAAAAACGGATCATGATAATCTTAGCGGCCTAAACCTAAGGCTGGAAGGTGATGTTGCGGATATCTTTCCCCCTGCAGTAAATGCAGCACTTGAGCCCTCCTGAAACTTTATTAAAGGTCCGGTATATACAGTTAAAGGCACCTGCAAATCATGTAAGAAATCGTCAGCCTTAGTAGTGTTGTGGATACCAGGTATGAGTTGAAGCATCAAATATCCAGGTATCATGACCCGAGTACATGACAACTTTATTATCTCCAATATATACCATAGAATGAGCACCTAAATAACGTGGTTTATATCCAATTGGATTAATTTCAGTCCAGGTTTGGGAACTTATATCATATTCCCACAGATCATCCAATACTATTTGTCCAATACCTCCTTGTTTTTTACCATCTGGATAATAGGTTCCTCCATGCAAAATTATCTTATTATTCCCGGCATATGCCATAGCAATGTGTTCACGAATTCCCGGTTTGCTTCCACTTACTTTAATTTCCTTCCATGTATAATTTGTTACATCATACTCCCAGGTATCATTCATCTGTATTCGGTAATCGTTAGTTCCTGCACCTTGTGCATCAGAAGTTCCTCCAAACATGATTATTTTATTTGAGTCTTCATGATACACCATCTGGTCATGCCCATAACGTGCTCTCGGTTTCCTGCCAATTACTTTACTTTTTCTTTTCCACCTGTGGGACGTACCGTCATATTCCCAGGTTTCATTGTTCATATTAACAACTCCACCGAATAAGATAACTTTAGACCCGCCAATATACTCCATCGCATGAGCTTTACGAGTAGAAGGTTTTTTTACGCGAGTAATCTTTGTCCATGAATGATTTGCAGCATCATATTCCCACGTGTCATTAAAAGTCCTGACATCTGTCCCACCGCCAAATAGGACAATCTTTGTTCCTCCAAGATAGGCCATTGCATGATGCCAACGAGCGCGAGGTTTATCTCCACTTACACTAATTTCGCTCCAGGTATTATTTTCTATATCATACTCCCATGTATCATTTAAACCATTATTACCATGAGAATTCCCGCCAAACATAATTATTTTATTAGAATCTTTAAGGTAAACCATTGCATGAGCATAACGATCAGGTGGTTTTGTTACAGAGTAGGAAGGTGCATTTTCTTTTGTTTCTACAACCTTTACCATTCCCTCAATAAATTGTTTTTCATTGCTCCAATCACTTCTTATCCCATTCTCATTCACCGCACACACTCTATAACTGTAATCTTTCCCTTCCTCTAACTTCCTTCCAAAGGTGTATTTGTTCTTTTTAATATCACTAATCTCATAAACCACTTCCTTAACACCGCCTTCTTCTCCGTATATCTGGACTATATAACTATATACCCCCTCGATTTGAGTCCATGCAAGATCATATACATTTTTCCTTATTGTTTTTGCGGGATCGTTTATAATCTTTGCGGCAAAAGCTTGTTCGATAGATTTTTTTACAAATATTAAGTTTCTTTCTTCTGACAAATAAGTATACCTGGATGTGCCCCCAAACCACGAATCTTCAATTGTTATAGGTACACTCTCCTGCTCCAGCCCCTTAATCCTTACAGGACTCTTCCCATAATATTTCTCGTTTACACGCACATTCATGCCTGTAGGGTTAGTGAGAATTATAAGTTCGCTTTCTGTTATTGTGTCATATTCAGAAAAGATCTTTTTCGAAGCCTCTAACTTATTCCCTAAATATTCTGTCAGTTTTTCATTTATGTATTCTTCAGCCAACTTCCCATTTTTGTTTAAATACCCTTCATATACTCTGTATACATATTCCTTCTCATCTTTAAATTGATAATAATCCTTTGCAGGGAGTTTATTTGAGAAACTCTCTATCTGGATGTAGATATTAACTCCCTCTTCCCACATGGATTGCGAAAAATTATACGCAGCCTCTATTCCCATTAAATGATAGAGAAGGTTAGCATTTTCTAAAACTTTTCCTCTTATTAACTTCGGGTATAAAAAACTATCCGCTTTATTGTAAATACCAACTAACTCATCATAAATGTCCTGTTTTATATAATAAAAATCATCTTCAATTTTCCACCTGTTTGCCTGCAGTTTATATTCCACCTCCAGTTGCTTGTAATAATTCTTTTTTTCTACAAGTCCTTTACTGTAAGACACGTCTTCAAGAAGGCTCAGTACTTCTTTGAAACTGTTTTCTACCTTTCCTATCTCCGTTTTATTTTTCAATGCACCCTTTATTGCTGCGTCAATTGTCTTTAATATTTCCTCTTCCTCATCAAGTAAATATGGTATGTGAAAATAAACTCTAACGACCTTTTCCTCATATATCTCAACCTCCCTCTTAAATATTACCTCTTCTTTCAGCATCCTTTTCTGCCTAACCTCTACGGTGCGTTTCCCGTTAAACACATTCTCTATCTTAAAATCGTTACCGATTACAAACACTCCATCTATATAAACTTCAAAATCTCCTTCCTCCCCTGTATTCTCCAGCTCAACTGTTCCAAACCCAACATGCATGCCACTGAACTCTTCCACAAGCGATACCACAAGAGCATCAGCCGCCCCAAATATCTCAAATATACTCCCCGCTCTTTCCTCTTCCGTTATCGTTACCTCTCCCTCACCCCTGTCATACACAGACATCTCAAATACCATGTCCCCCTCTTCACCCCTATATGCCTTCCCAAATATTATATTGTCCAGCCTGTTTTCTTCTGCATACTCTTTTACGCCCTCAATACCCCCATAAGCATCAACCCCCACAACGCTCGTAACTTTGTATCTTCCCATGAGTCTGAGGGTGAGTTTGACTGTATCGGTAACAGTATTGCATATTATATCGTAGCGTTCATCTCCCTCAGTGTTTATCATCGGGATGACCGCCACCCTTGTTCTGAAGGCTTCCTCTTGTGAAAAAAGTACATGAGGTCTAATTATCAGAAATAAAAAAAATAGTAATATAAAAAAATATTCATTTCATATATTCTGGGTTCAAACTGTAGATAGTCCCCGATTCTGTTGCTACAACGATATTATCCTTATATGCCGCAGGCTGAACGGTAATATTACTGTCAAGGTAATAACTCTTGAGTATATCTCCTGTAAGAGCATCCATGGCAATAATCTGAGCATCACCAGTACCACAATAAAGTACCTCTTCACGGTATAAAGGTGCACAGGTTGAAGTAACCGGATCAAACAATTCATTCCCGTTAATAAGTGATAGGGCATAGAAGGTTTTGCCGGTATAGGGGTACACACCATTTTTTCCCATTTCAACATCCTGAAAAATTCCCGGAATTCTCCCTGTTCCAATCCTCTTTTGCCAGATTATCTCATTTGCTTTTAAGTCAAAGAGTACGACAGTTCCCTTTCTTCCTGCAAAAGCAGCTAGATCCTCATTGATCGTTGGTGCAATCCCTACAGGTTGCATTGCCTCTGTTTCAAAAACGCTTTCGATCCTTTCGGATTCCGGATTGATGATTAATAGACTTCCCTCCAGGTTAACCACTAATACTTTGTCATAATACGATGCTGGAGAACTATTCGAACCATCGGGGATTTCTATCCGTTTATAGGCTTTTAAAGTATTTTTATCCAAAATAATAAGAGCCTCATCAGAAGGATAAACAATATTATCCTTGAATTGCAAAACTCTTCTGCCAAACAGATGACTGGAAAACTCTCCTTTTCCTAAGGGAATTGTTTTGATGACTTCACCGGTTTTAATATCTATGACCACAAGCTCTTTGGGCCCTGAAAAAAAGATTCTATTATCTATAAAAACAGGCATTGAGTTATCATTTGGTATGTTCTGGGTTAAAACAGACCACTGCTTTTTACCTGAAGTACTATAACAGTAGACAGAACCGTTCTCATCTGCAGCAAAGATACTGTCCCCTGAAACCACAACCTTCCTTACGAATGGTGCGCTGCTTACTTTCCGTTTCCAGGTAACTGGTTGTCGTTCAATGGTTGCCGGTTCTTTTATTTCTTCTTTTAATGCTTCCTGTTTTTCAGGTAATGCTTCATTCTTTTCAGGTTTTGGTTTTTCTCTCAGTTCGATAATTATTTCATGTGCTTTCTGATCTAAAACTTCTACCTCCTTTTCTACAGTTTCATAACCTTCCTTCTCGGATTTTATAAGTAGTCGTGTACCCGGGATATACAGTCCACTATATTTTGCCTTCCCCATTTTTTCCTCATTAACAATTATTATTGCATCTTTGGGTTTTAATTTGATAGTAAATTTTGTATATACAAGTACTTCCCCCTTCTCTTCGACTTTTTCAGGGGGAGGAGCTTCTTTCACAGCCATTTTAATTTTCAGTGGCTTCATTTTCCTGATCTCTTTCAATTCTTCTTCTGTTGTTTTTGACACTGGGGCTGGCTTTTCAAATATTTCTTCTACTGCTACCGGTTTCTCTTCTACTGCCTTTATAACATCCTCTTTCAATTCAAGGAGGTCTTCTTTCATTTTTTTGATTTCCCGGACGTCCTCCTCAACATCAATGTTCTTTTCCTTCTTTATCTCTACTTCCTTCTCTTTTTCCTCAATGGACATTGCTTTTTTGTCTATTTCCCCTATCTTTTCTTCAATAACCAGGAACACTTCTTTAAACTCATGGGCAACCTCTTCTGCCTCCTCCTTTTTGAATTTTACTTCTTTATTCTCTGTTACGATGATCTCAGGAACGGCTACTTCTTCCAGTATCTCTTTCGCAGTTTCTGTTTTCAGTTCATTTTTAATCTTCTCCATTCTTTTAGCAATAGGGATGGGAACGACAAATACGCTGCCTTCCTTTACTGCTATTATTGTAAATTTGTCCTTCTCTGCTTTTACAAGAAACTCAGTTTGGCGTACACCGAAGGAAACCACTTCTGTTTCGCCCTGGAATTTCTCTTCTTTTATAAGTTTTTTAACTTTGCACAGAATACCCCCTGAAGTGAGTTTTACATCAACACTGTTTTGGTTTTCCCGGAGTAATATCTCTTTTATCAATATCTCTGTATTTTGCTGTATTCGGATAATTGCAAAATCTGTAAATTGGATTTCACAAAAAGAGTTTTCTTCTGTTCTGATCCGGTTCTTTAGCTCAACAGAATGTTCCACATCAAGCAGATCCCAACGATCCCCTCTGTTTATTTGTACTTCTCCTGCGAGAAATGTGACAATCCCCTTATTAAAAATCTGGGTTTGTTCTGTCACCGTATCGGTGTATTTTTCTGCTTGTTCAGAGGACTCTTCTGGCTGTTCAGGGTAAGTTTCCTTAAAAGCAGGTGCTTCCTTTTTCTCATTTTTCTGGCAGCTAACTGGAAGAATCAATAATACTGCAAAAGCAAAGATTGAGTATAAAATCCACCTTCTCATATTAGGTTGTTCCTTATCTTTCATATTATGAATTTTTCTTTCTTTACCGGTTTGATTCTTATTTTATATCAGAAGAATGGGGAAAAATTGAAAATATTTCTATATATAGTCGCATAACAGGAATATTTTGTCAAGAATTTAATTATCTTCGGGGTGGGAATTTATTTTATGGGAAGCCATCTGCGATGATTTTAAAATAAATTCTAGCAATGAAATAGAAATAACTTAAAAAATATTTTACCCCAAGAAACAGTAAAAATTAGGTTCACCATAATAAATCCCGAACGATCGGAAGGTTATTGAGTCTTGATCCCCGATCCTTCATGTCTCACTTGCGAAAGATGGATGGTTTGTGTCGCGAAAGATTTGAGGGATGGATTACAGTTGTAAAATATGGCAATATATCCGGGTATGATACCAGTGTCAGCAGCACCACAATACTTTTAGTGTAACAGGATTTACAGCAGGGATAAATGAGTTATAAATAGTGAAGAAAAATATTCGGGCTGGCCAGACTTGAACTGGCGACCCCATGTCCCCCAGACATGTGCGCTACCCAACTGCGCCACAGCCCGATTTTACAACAGGCAGGGAAACTTATAAATCTTATTAGAAGTTATTTCCTGCCTATGGTTTTTACCTAAATTATTTGCGTATTTTTATAAGTCTCTGGTTGCCGAAAAGCAGCATCCGCAACTCATAGGCTTGATTAAATAATATTTAATCTTTTCAGAAATGTCAAGTTATCTGCAGTTCTGGTGCATCTATTTTTTCAGGCATTTAGATGAAAAAATAGTTGTCTCAACGAAATGTTATCATCAGGGGATAATATCAAATTTATTTAAACATGCGTTATCAAGCCGTGTTATTAATTTCTTCGAAGTCATGTGGGAAATGTCAAAAACATCCTCCCACACAGTTGGATTTTCCATACACATATATATCACATTTTCATCCACATAGTTTTTAAGATATGTTTTTATCTTTTGATACACCAATGTCCTGAGAGGTCTGAAATACCTCATTTTATTATCCGATCCCTTTATAAACTCCCCTCCTCTGTATCCTGTAACCATCTTTTCCATTAAATGTTTCATTTCGGGGATAAAACGCAGTGTACCCATACTTATATAAACTATATTTTCAGGATTAACTTTTTTGAATATCAAATCGATTGTTTTCCTGTATTCAGCCTCCCAATTTTCATGGATTATTATGGGGTCGAAGTGAAACGCTAATTTATATCCTGACTCCTGCACTCTGAATGCTGCGTCAATCCGGGCATCTATTCCAGGAGCATACCTCTCCTCTTTTTGCGCGGCATATATGCTGTTTACAGACCATGAAAGGATTGTGTTTCGGTGTTCTTTGATTTTCAATATCCCTTCAATATTTGTTGTTTTTGTTTTTAATTCGAGTACAGCTTTATTATTATTTGATATATATGGAATTAATTCATTATACAGAGGCAGGGCCTGCTCTAAAAGAAGGCTGTCGGTAAACTCTCCTGTTCCAAACCGCGTAATCCCTTCCCGTTTCTCTAAAAACTCTTCAAGCTCATCAAAGAGTTTCTTTCTATTTTTAAAAATTATCACAGGTTCATTTTTAAAGTAGTAGTTTAAAATGCAATAGGTGCACCCTAAACTACACCCATGAGCAAAATCTATTATCTGGTATCCGCAGCATACATAGTTTGGAGTTCCAGGACAGGGTTTTATGAACCTCCCCTTATTATTAACCTTTTTAATAACAGGTTTTTCTCTCAAATTCTTTAACCTTGACATAAGACCTTTTATAAAATATTTTAAATAAGTCTTTTTGCATATGAAAAAATTGGAATCACACCAGATGTATTATACCGGCATTTGTGAGGATGCCTTTTCTAAAAGAACAATAATTACTGTAATAACCGGGTTAAACAAATTTCTTTCCGACACCATTGTCACAGTAACAGGGAATAAAATCTCAACAAATACTTTTTCCGGGTCGGGTAACAGGGGGGGATATTTATTTTTAAACGGCGCGGTGATAAAAGGTGTCTCACTTTTCGAACTGTACCGCAGTTATGAAGCTCAAAATGCTTTTTCAGATACAGTAAAAATGCACCTGAGCATTTTTATAGATGTAGTAAAAGCCTCAGAACTAATTAAAAACAAAATGGGCTTCTATCCTCCTCTTATTCTAAACAGCATATTTATTGATCCCGAAGATAAAAGTATTACTTTTCTTCCTGTTAAACTTGTTGATTTCCTCAATAAGTATCAGGATGTAGATAAACAGAATACCCTGTATTTTTGTATTGACAATAAATTAGATTTTCTGAACCCTGACGAAAGCGCTTTTACGCGTTCTGTGGGAAAACTAATTTACCTTCATTTTCTGAAAGGTCAGGATACCCCTGGAGAGCCGGTATTTGATATTTCGGATTTTGTAAAGGACACTCCCCGGTTTCTTTCTGACACAATGTGGGATGTGCTGCACGGAAAATATATCGGAATACAAAGACTTTTAGATGCGATTGATGATTCTCTTAATAAAGAGAACAGCAGCACACCTGCCGTGGTTTCCTTCTGGCGAAGCAGAGCTGTCATTACTTTTAAATACACCTTAAGCATGTTTTTTGCAAGAAGAAAGAAAATCATTTTTTTACTGTTAATAATTGCCGGGATTTCGACATACCTTTTCCTGGACTTTTTATTAAAAAATAAAAATATCGATTATACAGCCGGACTTGATTCCGAAAAGGTCGTTGAGCTTTATTTCCATGCGGTGGATAACCTAAAACTGGATATTATTGAAACAATTTTCTACAAAAGGGCCGGGAAAGAAATAAGAAATGAACTGAGCACACTGTACGTAATGATAAAACTGCAAACAGTATACGGGAATATACCTTCAGGGCCCGAAGATACGGGCTCTATAGATGAAAAGTATCGGGAGACAAAAGTATATGGTATCGAAGATCTGGAAATTCAAAAAATAAAGGGCGGTGAAAGCCCTATTTTTTCTGCGAAATATAAAAAAATTCTAAATACCGGTGGTGAAAATACAGTATACTCTATTGAAGAGACAATTTATCTTAAAAAGTATCATGACCACTGGTATATCGTTGAAAGCAACAGAAACTTAGTTCAGGAAAAATAAATGAAAAAATACGGTCCTGTAATCCTAACTGTGATTCTATTGGCTTCCTGGGGATTTTCCAGACACAATGCTGAAGGAGGAATAAAAAGACGTTCGGTCGAATTAACATTCTGGCACAGTATGAGTATTTACCAGGGTGATACTCTTGAACAACTCGTAGAGGAGTATAATAATAACAATGAAGATATACAGGTAAGATTAATCTTCCAGGGCCTATATGACGACATGAAAATAAAATTAATAAATGCTGTAAAAACCGGAGATTTACCTGACGTCTCACAGGTTGCAATAGAATACCTCGATGTTTTTATTGATGATAGCAGAATAGAGCCGATTACAGATTATATTTCTGAAGATGATAAAAATGATATTCTGTCACAGTTCTGGAATGGAGTTACGAGACAAAGAGAAATCTATGCGTTCCCGTTTAATCATAGTGTGCAGGTTCTCTATTATAATAAGGACGCTTTTGAAAAAGCGGGTCTTGATCCGGACAAACCTCCGAAAACCTGGGAAGATGTTATTAAATATGGAAAAAAACTTACGAAAGATTTCGACGGAGACGGCACCATCGATCAATGGGGAATATTAGTCTCACTTGAAGGTGTCTTTGGATTTACACCGCTTATAAGGCAGGTGGGCGGGGAATTTCTGAATAATGACAGAACAAAAGCCCTTTTTAACAGTGAAGAAGGTGTCAGGGTTATGGAACTGGTTCAGAAAATGGCCTACGAATATAAAATTATGCCCTCAAACTGGACACTTTTTGAAGGGACAAGTGCCTTTCTTCAGGGAAAAATCGCGATGGGGCCTATTACGTGCGCCGGTATCAAATTCGCTGAAGACAATCTTCCCTGGAAACTTGGTATTGCCCCTCTTCCTTATATTGAAAATAAATCTGTCCTGCTTGGCGGTGCCGGCCTTGTAATTTTCTCAAAGTCTTCACACAGAAGAAAGGCGGCTATGAACTTCATAAGCTGGCTTACAAACAAGGAAAATTCTATCAGGTGGCATGAAAAAACAGGCTATCTTCCTATCAGAAAATCTGCTATGGAGAGTTTTGAACTTCAAAGTTTTCACAGGCTGAATCCTAACTACAAAGTTCCTGTTGAACAGCTCTCCTATTCCAGGCCGCCGGATTTTACACCGTATCTGCCGCAGATCGATCAGATTGTACGCTATGCAATCGAAGATATTATGATAAACAGAAAGGATCCTCAAAAAACGCTTAATATAGCAGCGGAGAAAGTAAATAACCTCCTTAAAGAAGAGGAATGAAGATGAAACGGAAGATCCTGCTGTTCACGTATGTGTTAACCGTATTCGCCATTTCCAGTATAATAGCTGACGAGGAAAATATATTTCTAAAAAAACTGATAATAGAGGGCAATTCTGTAACACGTGAAAGTTATGTTCGTAGTTTCATAACGCTAAAAGAGGGAAAAATTTATAAACTGGATACTATAATAGATGAAATAAATGTCAGCAGAGAAAATCTTGAACGGACAAATTTATTCTCAAGTATATTCTTTGATGATGAACTTGATGAAGAAAATAATCTAACCCTCACAATCAGGCTGAAAGAGAAGAACTACCTTTTATTCGGGCCTGATGGATATATCACCTATCAAAATAATAATATCCATATAAATAGTATAATTTACATCTCACATGTAAATTTCCTTGGAAGGGCCGCAATTTTATCAGCCCGTATCCCTGTTTATGAAAATCTTGGTTTTATAATTCATTATCAGGATATGATGAGTAAAGTAAGGTACACGGTTGATTTTGAATATATCTATCCTTTAAATGAAGGAAACAGCTGGCTATTATTCACACCCGGCGCGGCATACAGGGCTAAAGAGAACCTTTTTATCGGTGTTAATTTCAAACTTAACCGGAATGTTACCACCTCTGCCGTTTTTTCACCATATCTTGAAGCAGGTATTAAAAAAAGACACTCCTACAAAGTTAAAAAGTGGTATTTTACCTCGATCTCTCCATATTATGGTTACAACTTTGTTGGTTCTTCTTTGTATGGATTAGAATCAAACTTAAATCACAATTGGGATCTGCTTTTTAAAATTGTATATGCTTTTATGGTTGAGGTTAATATTCAGGGCGGAGAAGTACCTGACAATCTAATTCTAAAATCAAAAGTCAGGGGAACTCACTTTGATATTTACAGGGGTAACAAACAGGTATCAATTTCAAATGAACTGCATATTCCTCTACCCTGGAATACTGATATCGTTATAGTACCTTTTCTGGACTCGGATCTTATCGGATATGATTATCTTCAATTTTTAATAGGAGGCGGTATCGGGCTGCACTGGTTCAACAAATACCAGGATCCTCTCATCGTGGAAGTTGCCTTTGGAAAAGGTGTTATGCTCAATTTCCAGAAAAGATTTTAATTATATAAAAATTGACATTCTGCCTAATTCAGGCTGTCCCTTAACATATACAATGGCCGTTTAGATAAGATTCCCTCTGTAATATGAGGCACTAAATGTAAAATGTGTCGTATGGGACAGCCTAATTAGAGGTTTTGGGACAACCTCAATTATATGAAAATACAGCATATATCACATAGATACTGGAAAGGTGATGTAAAAAGAGCATTTATCTATATATTACCCACCTATCTCATACTTTTTATTTTCATAATAATTCCCATTTTTTTCGCTTTTTATCTTAGCTTTAACAGGTGGAATCTTCTCGGAAACATAAAGTTTATAGGTCTGGCTAACTATAAAAAACTGTTCCAGATAGAGGAGTTCTGGAAAGCACTGATCAATACATTTTACTATACCTTTATAACAGTCCCTGTCGGAATCGGCCTGTCACTCATTCTCGCGCTCCTTCTGAACTCGAAGATCAAAGGCCTTATGTTCTACAGAGCCGCGTACTTTATGCCTGTAATGACTTCGGTTGTAGCAAGCGCTTTTATCTGGCAGTGGATTTTCCAGTCTCATAACGGAATTTTAAACCATATGTTAGGATTTGTGGGGGTTAAACCGCTCTCATGGCTGAATGAACCTAAAGGCATCTTTAATGTGATTTTCAATTCTCTGGGTTTAAATATCCCCGGCTTTCTCGGCGGCCCGAGTGTAACCCTCGTTGCTATCAGCATAATGAGCATATGGAAAAATACCGGTTATTATATGATTATTTTTTTAGCCGGATTACAGAACATTCCGAAAACTTATTATGAAGCTGCTGAAATCGACGGCGCGGGTCCGGTGAGACGTTTTTTCTCAATTACCCTGCCCATCTTAAGTCCAACCACCTTTTTTGTCCTGATTATGTCTATTATCTTTTCGTTCCAGGTATTTGAGCAGGTAGCGGTAACAACAAAGGGCGGCCCTTTAAACGCATCTCTTGTGCTTGTGTACTTCATTTATGAAAGGGCGTTTAAATTCCTGGAAGTCGGCTTTGCATCTTCAGCGGCGTTTATCCTGTTTACGATTGTCATTATACTCACCTATTTTCAGGTGAAAATACTTGGAAAGAGGGTGCATTATTGAAAAAGCTGTCAACCAGGACATTTATAAAACATACCCTTCTTCATATAATTTTAATCTCCGGAGTTATCATAATGATATTCCCTTTTTTATGGGGGATATCCACATCACTCAAAGATATGAGGGAAGTGCTCTCAAACCCCTTTAGTATAATACCCAGGCAGATAACCTTTATCAATTACAAAAATGTGGTTAAATCAATTCCCATTGTAAGGTTTTTTATTAACAGCCTTATAGTTTCGATTACGATCACAGCGAGCCAGCTGATTACGTGTTCTATCTCAGCGTATGCCTTTTCACGCTTAAAATTTCCTTTCAGGGATGGTCTGTTCTACATTCTCCTGGGTACCATGATGATCCCCCAGCACGTAATCATGATACCGGTTTATTTAATATTGAACTTTTTCCGGCTTATTGACACCTATGCTGCAATGATCGTTCCTTTTGTCTCAAGCGCCTTTGGGACATTTCTCCTGAGGCAATTTTTCCTGACAGTTCCAAAGGAGCTTGAAGAGGCAGCGACACTTGACGGATGCGGTCACCTTCGTTTTCTTTTCAGGATAATGATCCCGCTTGCTCGACCAATTCTTGCTACCCTTGCGATTTTCACCTTTATGTGGAGCTGGAACAACTACCTCTGGCCCCTTATTGTTACAAACAGGATTGAAATTCGAACACTTCAGTACGGACTTGCCATGTTTAAAGAAGAAGGCGGTTTGAACTGGGGACAGCTTATGGCCGGCACCACAATAGCAACTATCCCTATACTGATTCTCTTTTTTATTGCCCAGAAACAATTCATTAAAGGAATAACTCTTACCGGATTGAAAGAGGGCTGATCGTTTAGCGGTACCGGCAGTATATACATGATTTTGTCAGATTAAAAACGATTTTTCAATTCCGGCTGTCCCTTAACATATAAAATGGCTCTTTAAGTACAGAATTCTGTGAAAGTATAGTATCAAATGTATAATCTGTATGTATGGGACAGGAACAGCTATAATCTAATTGATTTGTACCCTTAATGTGTTATGTTATGTAACTACTTACTTATAAATGGAAAAAGATGTAGAAAGAAAAACATGAAAAAAATCATAATTCTTATACTTTTTCTAATGGCCTGCTTTAATACATACGCCGGAGAGCTCTTTCAGTTTAATTATAAACTCGGGCAAAGGTTTCACGTTGAGGGCTATGTTGATGAGGACTTATATAAAAATGATATCCTTGTAAAGAGTGTAAGACTGAAAAATGTTGGTGATCTTTATGTGACAAAAATATTAGGAAATAAGGCATTCCACGAGGGTACTTTTAGATATTATACGGCTGAAGGCATTTCAGGCGAATTTGTCAAAAGAGAGGAATATCCGACTAAATTTTTCAGAGACATCCACGGTAATTATGAAATTAAGGACATTTATTTCATGCCTGTGGTAAGAGGGGTACCCACATTTCCTGACACACCTCTGGAAGTTGGAGACCAGTGGTCCTCCAGGGCGTATGAAGCTCATGATTTCCGGGAACTGTATGGTATTTCCAAACCTGTCATGCTTCCCGCTGCTGTTTCCTATCAATATCTTGGCAACACAGAGATTGATGGTGAAAAAATTGCTAAAATTTCAATAAACTATGTGATAAACTATACACTGCAATATCAATATGGGACCAATTTCGAAACTCCTCTGCCCTACCGCATCATCGGCTATTTTAACCAGGTCTATCTCTGGAATCTGGATAGAGGGTTACCCCATTCATATAAAGAAAATTTTGATTATGTATTTATCATGTCGAATGGTGAAACTATTGAGTATTCAGGTAAATCACGGGCAGTCCTGACAGTAACAGAGGATACCGGCAAAGATCAACTTATCATTAAAAATATCATGAATAAACTGCAGGAAAACATTCCCTCTGTTGAAGTGACGAGCACCGATCAGGGAATCGTAATAAATATCGGAGAAATACTATTCAGGTTTGATTCTGATGAATTGACAGAGGGCGCAGAGGCAGACCTGGCAAACATCGTTGAAGTCTTAAAAGATTTCCCCAACAGGAGGATACGGGTTGTGGGTCACACGGACAGCGCAGGACCTGAAGACTACAACCTGTCGCTTTCACTGAGGAGGGCCAAAAGAACGGTTTATGAACTAAAAAAAATATATCCCGGCCTCTCAGGAAGAACCACCTATCTTGGAATGGGAGAGAGTAAGCCGATAGCAAATAATGAAACAGAAGCAGGGAGAAGGAAAAACAGGAGAGTAGAAATCATTATCCTCAATGAATGACCGGGATAGTATACTAATTCACGACTGCTGGGCCTGTATCGCGGTAACGGCGATAGTGTAGACAATATCCTTTACCAGAGCTCCCCTGCTTAGATCATTTGCGGGTTTATTAAGACCCTGAACAACAGGACCGATTGCCAGAACATGAGCCGACCTCTGTACAGCCTTATAGGCTGTGTTGCCTGCATTTAAGTCCGGAAATATATACACGGATGCTTTCCCAGCTACTTCACTGTTCTGCAGTTTTACTTTTGCCACTTCTTCCGAAATCGCGGCGTCATACTGTATGGGTCCTTCTATTGGCAGATCAGGCCTCTTCTGTTTGGCAATCTTCGTGGCTTCTCTCACCTTATCTACTTCTTTTCCTTTACCGGATTCACCGGTTGAGTATGAAAGCATGGCAATAAATGGATCTATTCCAAACAATCTGGCTGTGTCCGAGCTGGTTATCGCTATATCAGCAAGCTGTTCAGGGTTGGGATCTTCAACAAGGGCACAGTCACCGTAAACTAAAACTTTATCAGGCATGCACATAAAGAAAACACTGGACGCGAGTAATACTTTTTTCTTAGTCTTTATTATCCTTAAAACAGGTCGAAGTGTATTTGCCGTAGAGTGTACTGCGCCTGACACAAAGCCATCGGCATGCCCCTTGCGGACCATCATCACTCCGAAATTAATTGGATCGAGCATCAGGTCTCTGGCTATTTCTTTTGTTTCACCTTTATGCTTTCTCAATTGATAGTATGTCTCGGCATAATCCTCTAATAAATCTATGCTATCTTTTGAGGGGTCTATGATATTTGCACCTTCGAGATGTACGCCCATATTTTTACTCATTTCAACAATTTTGTCCTTATCTCCAAGCAGTGTGATATCGCACGTGCCCCTGTGAAGTATTTCAGAAGCAGCTCTTATTATCCGCTCTTCAGTACCTTCCGGCAGGACAATATGTTTTTTGTCAGTCTTTGCCATCTCCAGTATGCGGTATTGAAACATCATGGGTGTTGTTATTTCTGTCACGACATAACCCAGCCGGCTGTATATTTCGCTCACATCAACATAATTTTCAATCAGCTGGTTTACTAAATCAATTTTTTCAATATCATCCTGCTTTAGCTCTCCTTTTATAGTATTTACTTTTAGTGCCGTATCGTAGGTATCCTCACTTACGGATAGTATTGTCAGGCCGGGGTCGGTTATTCCTGCCATTAACTTTTTTACATTTTCTCCAGGAATTAGACCGCCTGTCAAAATGATACCGGAATACTTAGGATAGCATATTGATTTTTGAGCTATCATGACAGTAAAAATTAAATCGACCCTGTCCCCCGGTGTGATTAACAGATACCCATCCTGATCCTTTATGTGCTCAAGAACGTTTTCAGGTGACATGGCAAGGACCTTTACATTAGTAACCACCTTAGACATATCATCTCCTCTGTAGATGGTTTTTGAATTCAGCTTCTCAGCAACCTCTTTCAACCGCGGCCCTGAGAGTACCGGGTCGAACCTCACTACTCCAAAAAGTGGTATCTGATTTCTTTCAAGTAATTTTTTTATTTTTTTTGTATCTTCCTCATAGTTTTTTGATTCCAGCCTGTTTACCACGACACCAAGAAACTGGCAGCCCATCTCTCTAATAGATTCCGTAACCTCAGTTATGGTCTGAACAATTTCATCTATTGATTTTCCGGACCCTTTAGCTACTAAAAGGACCGGGGCTCCAAGGTTTTTTGCAAGCTCAGCATTAAGATCGAATTCCAGCACCGATATTATACTGGTGTAATCCGTACCTTCAATAACAACAACATCCTTACCTACGGCAAGCCTCTCAAAGGAGTTGAATATTTTTTCAAATAACTCTTCTTTATCTTCTTGAGCTTCAGTCCAGGATGCCGGATTAATGTCACGAAGATCATCAGTTAATTTAAAAATCTCTTTGGTTAATATCGCGTCTTCATCAACAACGCTTCCAGGCCTATATCTCTGGCCTATAGGCTTCATATAACCTACGTTAGGTACAATCCCCTGAAGTGCATTGATTAAACCTATAGTTACCAGGCTCTTCCCGCTTCTCTGTTCAGTTGAAGCAATAAAGATCTTTTTTTCCATTTTATAGCCCTATCCCTGTAATATAAATTTTATTATCTGATAATGTATATTTTAATAGATTATTGGTTCTTCTCCAATAATTAAGTTTACTTTTTGAAAATTTAACCTTACAATCAGAAAAAAAAGAGGTATGTCATGCCGCTCATGGTCAGTGTGTCAGGGATTCGTGGAATCGTGGGAGAAGACCTTACTCCTCCGGTTTTAATTAATTTCGTGGAATCTTTTATCAATTTTCTTGGCAGCAATCAGGGAAAAATACTTATTGGACGTGATTCCAGGGAAAGCGGGAAGTTTATTGAAAGAATTGTCGAAGGGACGATAAATGCGCTCGGTTCTGACGTTGTTAACATAGGAATTGCCACAACTCCCACGGTCCTGCTAATGACCAGGAAATTGAGCTGTGATGGAGGTATAGCAGTAACTGCAAGTCATAATCCGTCCCAGTGGAACGCTCTAAAGTTATGTGATGAAAAGGGTTTATTTTTAAATCAGGAGGGTATAGAAAAATTAAAAAAACGTGTGAATAATCCTGATCGTTCTTCCGAAAGGTGGGGCAGGTTTGATTGTCTGGGATCAACCCGTTCAGAGAGCAATGCCAGTCTTGTGCACATAGATGAAGTTTTGAAGCTGATAGATCATGATCTGATAAAACAAAAAAAGTTCAAAGTTGCCATCGACCCTGCGGGAGCCACAGGTTCTGTTATTGATAGAACCTTTCTTGAGAAACTGGGCTGTACAGTCATCGGAATTAATGAGAAGCTCGAGACACGGTTTCCAAGGGGCACTGAGCCTGTTCCTGAAAATTTAGATGAATTGTGTAATTTTGTAAAAACTCATAAAGCTGACATCGGGTTTGCTCAGGACCCGGACGGCGACAGGCTCGCGGTTGTTTCAGAATCAGGGACGGCAATTGGTGAAGAATACACGCTTGTACTGGCAGGTGAGGCATATCTTCAGAGAAAAAAAACCGATGTGGCATGTAATTTATCAACTTCCATGATGATTGATGATCTTGCCCGGCGATTTGGAGTAAATGTTCACAGAACAAAGATTGGTGAAATAAATGTTACAGACAAACTTTTAAAAGATAACCTTTTTTTTGGCGGAGAAGGAAACGGAGGAGTAATTGTTCCTGAAATTAATCCCTGCAGGGACAGTATTACAGCAATGGGTTTGATTCTTGAATTGTTAGCCACGACAGGTAAAACAATAAACCGGATTATAAGTGAATTTCCCTCTTATTTCATTAAAAAAACAAAGATACCTGTCAAAGAAAAAAGGAATGAAGATCTTTATCGAAATATATATGAAAAAGCCAAAGTTAAGTTTCCAAACTACATGATAAATACTATAGATGGTATTAAAATATATAACAATTCAGAATGGCTTCACATAAGACTCTCTAATACCGAGCCGGTAATGAGAATAATGGCTGAGTCACAAACCGAATCCATATCCGATAAGCTTATATCTGCCAGCATTGCGATGATTGATTATTAATATGGAAGGTCTTCATTTTATGAGCAACCTTTTCCAGAACAGCAGTGAAAAGGATGAACCCCTGGCTAAAAAGCTTTCTCCTAAAAGCATGGACGAATTTTTCGGGCAGGATAAAATTGTCGGTGAGGACGGCGCAGTCCGGCAATTTATTTTAAAAGATAAAGTTATTTCCTGTATATTTTATGGTCCGCCGGGGTCCGGAAAAACTGCACTGGCAAGAATAATCGCGCGTGTTACAGAAAGCGATCTTATCCGGCTGAATGCGGTAACCGCACGCGTTGAAGACTTAAGAACAGCGCTCAAAAGAGCCTCACAAAATAAGCTGACCGGAATAAATACAATCCTCTTTATTGATGAGATCCACAGATTTAATAAAATGCAGCAGGATGGGCTTTTACCCGGTCTGGAAGAAGGTACTGTTACCCTCATAGGGACTACAACGAAAAACCCGTTCTTTTCGCTCATTCCTCCTCTTAGATCCAGAGTCCTCCTTTTTGAATTTGAAAAGCTGTCATATGACGCTCTGAAAAACATACTTGCGAACGCAGAAAAAAAGGAACCCTTTAAAATTGAAAAAAGCGCCCGTGAATATCTGATCAATTTTGCCAATGGAGATGCACGGCGGATGCTCAATCTTCTTGAAGCAGCCGCTATTGTGAGTGAAAAGGGAGAAATAACTGTTGATTGCTTTGAAAGGTTAGCAAGGAAACAATCTATTCTTTACGATCGGGACGAAGACTACCATTATGATGTTATCTCGGCATTCATTAAATCAATTCGCGGGTCTGACCCGGATGCCGCGCTCTACTGGCTTGCGCTTATGATTGAGGGCGGCGAAGATCCGCTTTTTATATCCAGGAGGCTGATCATTCTGGCCAGTGAAGATATAGGCCTTGCCGATTCTCTATCCCTCATTCTTGCCCAGGCAGCCTATGAGGCGGTCGATAATATCGGTATGCCGGAAGCCAGGATAATCTTATCTCATATTACCGTTTATCTATCACTTCAGCCAAAGAGTAATTCAAGTTATAAAGCTATTGAAAAGGCCGCTGAATATGTGAAAACTCATGAAACACTTGATGTGCCAGCCTATCTGAAATCTTCACACCCCGCGAATAAGTTTTATAAATATCCTCACGATTTTAAATATCACTTTACACCACAGGATTATACCGGTAAACAGATCCAGTTCTACGAACCGGGTGAATTAGGGCACGAAAAAGAACTAAAAAAGAGACTCTCGTTTTTAAAACAGCTGGGGTCAAAGGGAAAAAGTTAATTGACAAAAAAAGAAATGAGAGAAAAGGCACAGGAGCTGCGTGATAATATCAGAGCCTCTGATAAAAAAATATTTGATAAATCTATATCACAAAATCTTTTTTCCTGGAAATGTTATCAAAAAGCAAGATGTATCTTTTGTTTCGTAAGCTTTAGAAGCGAAGTAAACACATTTAATATACTGGAAACATCTATTGCAGAGGGAAAGACAATCGCGGTCCCTCAAATAAACCTCAAAACCGGAGAAATGAAGGCAAAAGTAATTAAAGATTTGAAAAAAGACCTCTGCCCGGGTGAATATGGTATCCTGGAACCGACAGCCCTTTGCAGAGAGGTGGATTACTCAAAGCTTAACCTTATAATTGCTCCAGGGCTTGCTTTTACCTTAACCGGCGCCAGGCTTGGTTATGGCGGCGGGTACTATGATCGGTTTATACAAAAAAATAGTAATATACCTGTTTGTACTCTTACATATCATGTGCTAATTATGGATTATTTACCTATAAAGGAACATGATATACCTGTCGATTATCTAATAACGGAAAAAGGCTTAATAAATACGGGACGAGGGAAACATGAAAAGAGAGTTTAAGGTTACTTTCTGGGGTGTTAGAGGGAGCCATCCGGTTCCTGGAAAAAATACTCAAATATTCGGCGGAAATACAACCTGTCTTGAAGTTTCAATAGGAAAAGTAATAATCATAATAGATGCCGGAACAGGAATAATAAATCTTGGCAACAGAATTACAGCAGACTATTTCGCCTCGGGGAGTAAGGAACCGCTGGTACTGACACTGCTTTTTTCCCATCTCCATCATGACCATACACAGGGGCTTCCATTTTTCACTCCATTCTACCTTGGTCAGACAAACTTCCACTTTTTCGGACCCTTGAATTTCGGTAATGAATTACACAGAGTCCTGGAACAGTCAATGACACCCCCGAACTTCCCGATAGATTTTCATCTATCGAATTCAGTGAAAAATATTACTACTATTAAAGAAAATAATATCATTATAATTGATCCTGATAAGAAAATCCCCAGACTCGTTAATACCCATCTTGAAAAAGTTGAAGGAAAAGATACGGATATTATTGTAAGCATTATGAGCGGATTTTCTCACCCTGCGAACGGAATCTACGTATATAAAATTGAATATAGCGGGAAATCAGTCGTTTTCTGCACAGATGTTGAAGGTTTTATGTTTGGAGATGTAAAACTGGTACAATTTGCCAGAGGCGCTGAACTGTTGATACACGACGCTCAGTACAATAAAGAACAGTATACAGCCATGCCAACGCCAAGACAGGGATTTGGACACAGCATACCTGAAATGGCAATCGAAGTAGCGCAGCTTGCTGAAGTAAAAAATCTCGCTCTCACCCATCATGACCCGTCTTCCACAGACACGCAGCTTATGAAGTATGATTCACAATACAAGAAAAAGTTTGAATCCCTTTTCTATGCCAGAGAAGGTCAAATTTTTCAAATTATCCAGGACAAATAGCCTGACATATTATTTTTTCTTCACGACCAATTCAGGATCATCTATTTTTAGTAATTTGGTAATATAATACTCCCTATCATCTTCTATCTCAATTCTAAATCTTATTTTCTCATTTTCAAACGAAGCTTCGGATAAAATTAGAGTAAAATCAACCCTTTTACTATCAAAGGTCTCCATGCCGCTTATTTCAAATCCTCTGGAATCAAATAATTTATCTTTATAAAAATATGTGATCCCTTTTTGATCCTGTGGACTGAATAATTCAATGCTTATTTTCTTAAGCCTGGAGGTCCCGTTATATTTTATAAAAATTGATCCTGTAGTTTTTATTTCACCACGATCCAATTCAATCTGATCATGAACAGCAATATCAAAAAGAAGATCCTCTGCCAGCAGGTCCCTGCGCAGATTATAGACGCTTGACATATAAGCAACCGCATAGTCTTTGGTAGTGAAATCTCCTCTCCTTCCCCATAATGCCCTGGCAATATCATGTAAAAAAATACCTGACGCGAGTCCATCCCGTATAATATTTCTGTAACCTGCCACATTTCTTCGAAACAGCTCTTCCGGCGGGCTCAATATATCAGAATCTAGCAGCCTGTAATCAATACAGTTACCAATGATTATATTTCCTTCACCATTTTTAATATACCTATTCCATTGATTCAACAAACGCGTGAATTGCTGGCTGTTTGCTTCATACAGCATTACAGCGTCTATTGACACCCCCGCGTCAAAAAACATTACAGGGTCCTGCCCGTGTTCTTTCCCGTGATTCCATCCGAGCGTGTAAACCCAGACAGGTTTTGTCACCCTGGCCTCTTTCATAACTCTCTTAACTATTTCAGCAACCTTATGGGCCCTCCACCACCTCCATTTCTCAATGATAACAGGATCTTTCTCCACCTCTATTTTCTTTGCAAACCATTTTATTTTCTCTTCAGCATTAAGTTTATCCCAGTCACCGGGAGTTTTTATGTTGGTTTCATCTATCACGGCAGGGGCTAGCTCATATCCATCTGCACGGCCGGTCCTGATAAAATCAAACCCGATGTAGGTTATCCCGGGATCCTCCTGGAACTGTTTTACAAGATTTATTATATCCTGTATCCTCTTTTCAGACGCGAGAGATATATGTTTTGCGAGATAGAGCCTGTCGTTTTCCTGGTTATAACCAAGCCCGTACTCGTATCTTTCCGAAAGACGGTATTTACCTGGAATATAAAAAGACATGACATAAGCCCCAATATCAATTCCATATTTTATTGCAAGCTCCTTCAACAGAAGCAGATTTTCAAGCGGGCCTTCATCCCACGGGCTCCTGTCCAACGGCCTCTTCTTAAACGCTGTCGTTTCTCCCGCAAGTATCCAGAGGGCATCGGCATTCATAAACTTTGCCCATTTCAATATTGCTGAATAATCCGTTTTCCGGCCGGATGGATCTGTGAAAGATCTTTCCTTAATTCTTCTATTCGTCTCAAGGTCGACAATTGAAATCCCCTTTTTAATCTCAGGGAGAGGTTTTCTCTTCAGGCAGAAGACTATTTTCCCGTCTGTCCGCAGCTCCTTTTCGCCATAATACAGCTTTATTTCATAGTACCCTGCCCCCTCATTCCATGAAGGAAGATAAACAGCCTTTAATCTATCCTTATCACCCTGTACAGAGCTTTTAAGAAAAGGTATGTCATAGACTATGCCGGCAGATGGATGCACTTTGCCTTCCTTAAAAATTCTCATATAAAGGGACCCTGTGTCCAGGCCCGGTATATTATACAGATAAACATTTAATATATCATAATGGTAAATTTCTTGTTTAGATAAAACAACTTTTGGGTTTTCAATTTGTATACTTTCAATATTACCATTTTTATCAATGCCAACCACCTCATCCAATATCTTCTGGTCGGCATTCACTGCTGTTCCGGCAAAACTGAATCCCATTAAAAAGATAAAAAAACATATACTCCTGCCTGACTCTGAAATTGAATTCACAAGCACCTCGCTATTTTTTTGAAATCCAAATAATTATGACCACACCATTTCATGTCTGCATTTTATTTTTTATTGATTTTAGCCGGTAAAATTGGTACAATACATTCTCAAATCACTACTATTGTCGGAAAAAAAAATGAGAAGTGTGAGAAGATTAAAGATCCATTTCTATGTAATGTTCGCGGTATTAACCATTTTTAGCCTTAACACACATGCGGATATTATCCAGGTTGAAGGGGAGATGGGAAGTTCTGTAACGGCATATATTACCAGAAGGTTTGCAAGTCCAAAAAAGGAAATAGGCCTTTCATACAAAATATATTTTCCCTTAACATTTACGGAAAGTATGAATACACAAAAAATTTCAGGCCTCAGAAAGACATTTGTTCCTTCTCCCACAGAGATCCGCGAGTTCACGGATGAATTCGGCAATACAGGTGCTGACTTATTCTGGAATAAACCGGTAAGAATAATACAGCTTGACCTTCGGTTTAATGCAAACACATACGCGAATTTTTCAATCCTGACAAGTGAATCACCTTTTCCTGTTACCATTACTGATCAGGAAAAAATATTTCTGACATCTACCGAACTTGCCCCTGCGGACGATTTTTATATAAACTACATTGGAAGATCACTTTCTTATGATCTGAGCCGTGAAATCGATGTTGTCAGCAGTATATTCCTGTGGCTTGATAAAAATATACGTCTTACAAATAAACTGGAAAGTGATACTCCGGATGATGCTTTATCGGTCCTTCAAAGAAGAGACGGCAGAGATAAAGGGCTCAGCAACCTTGCGGCAGCACTTTTGAAAGGTATGGGGATCCCGGTTAGAGTTGTCCGCGGCCTCTCCTTCCAGAAGGAGTTGAGCATAAAAGCTGAAAATCAGACATATATATATAACCACCCGAATGGTGAAAGATTCTGGGTTGAGATATTTTTTCCCGATATCGGCTGGGTTTCATACGACCCCCGGGGGACACACTTCGGAACAACATCTCACGTAATAAAACTCTCAGCAGGCCCTGATTCTGATCACATTTTAGAAATGTGGAGCATCGTTGAAGAATATATTGATATTCAAAAGGAATATATCTATGATATAAAGTCTGATTATTCAAATATAATTTTCAAGGGATTTAAGAATGGAGAGGTTGACAAGATAGTATTGACCCCATTAGTCACTGATGTTAATGAATATCAGAATGAACCCAATCTCGATATCGAAGGCTTACAGATAGATACAGCTTCCGAAGAACCGGAAGCGGAAATAACCGGCATGATTTTTCAGAACAGCGACATTTCTCACAGCCTGGATCTGATTGCGACAAGAAACAAAGTCTATGCCCAGAAGTTTAGCGTATCATTTCCATTCACTCTGACAGGAATAAACCTGCCGCTCATCAAATTTGGTGATGAGGGAAGAATATGGATAGAAATATTTGCAGATGAAAATGGATTTCCCGGCAAAAAACTTTTCCGTACCTACAGCATAAATTCCCCTAAAATTCGCTACATGATGATCGAAAATCCATGGCTCTCTTTTCCAGTTGGTAAAAAAACAGATTCTTATCTGCAAAACGGCGACTACTGGTTAGCTCTCCGTTCATCGGGCAACTGCATTTTTAACTGGTACGCCTGTGAAGGGAATGTTATCGGCACAGGTAAAGATACCAGATACATGGATGTAAGCAAGAAAAAACAACACTGGGATAATATTATGAACATGGATTTAAACTTCCAGATTTTTGGCAAGCGTGGAGAGGAATAGATGCTTCCTTGATCGTATCAGACTGATATTGAGGCCGGAAGTTCTACCAGGTTCTTCGCAGAAAAGGTTTATACAGATCCCTTATAAAACTCATTCCTGAATGCTTCAACATTGCTATTTTTTATTGCATTCCTCAATCTTGCAACAAAATCAATGATATAGTAAAGGTTGTGAATAGACGCGAGCCTGTAGCCAAGGATTTCCCTGGTTTTAAAGAGGTGCCTGAGATATGCTATTGAAAAGTTTCGGCATGTGTAGCATCCGCAATTTTCCTGGATCGGTTTTGTATCCTCCCTGTTTTTACTGTTCGTTAAAATGAGTCTTCCGCCGGGAATAAATACTGTTCCATTCCGTGCGTTCCTTGTCGGCAGAACAGAATCAAACATGTCAACGCCCCTTATTACAGCTTCCAGAATGTCTACGGGAGCCCCTACTCCCATAAGGTACCTCGGTTTGCAGTCAGGGAGCAAATCTGTAACAACATCGATAATATCATACATGGTTTTCTTTTCCTCTCCGACAGAAAGCCCTCCGATAGCATATCCCGGGAAACTGATATCTACGATCTTTTTCGTACAGTACTCCCTGAGATCTTTATATTTATTACCCTGGACAATTCCGAAAAGTACCGCAGGGAAGCAGCCCTTTTCCCATTCATTTTTTGACCGCCCCGCCCATTCCAGCGTAATGTCAACCGCTTCCTTCGCGGCTTCATATGCTGCCGGTATCTCTGTACAGATATCAAGAGGCATAATGATATCCGCTCCTATGTTTTTCTCTATACCGATGACATCCTCAGGGGTAAGAAAGTGTTTTGAACCATCTATGTGAGAGCTGAAAGCTATCCCCTCACGGCTTACTTTTCTGAATGAGGGCAAGCTGAATATTTGAAATCCTCCGGAGTCGGTTAAAAATCCCCTGTCCCATCCGGTGAAGCCGTGTATACCCCCTGATTTTTTAATTATTTTTTCCCCTGGTCTGAGAAACAGATGATAGGCATTACTTAAAATAATTTCGGCTCCAATCTCTTTCAACTCCCCGGGAGAAACTGTTTTTACTGCCGCGTAAGTTCCCACGGGCATGAAAATCGGAGTTTCTATTTCTCTTCCTCTGATTGAAAGACTGCCCGCGCGGGCCTTTGATCCGGAATCTGTTTCATGGACAGAAAAGTTGAACATAAATTACAATTTAATACTCTTCCTTAATTAATTGGTAATGAAATCACAACTTTATTACCTGGTTCGAAATAATGTAACTTACTTTCCGCAAGTTAAAATTAGAGTTTTTCCGAATTAAATTCCTCAGAAAAGGAATTGCCCCAGTAATAATTCAAACTGATACCTAAAAGGTCTAATATCTTTTGCTGCGTCTCTGTTAA
>SDBS01001126.1_pt1 | contig 27302 bp, 60 predicted proteins | sample 2277091 | NCBI WGS metagenome assembly SDBS01 (sample SAMN10404972, study PRJNA504765) | marine sediment metagenome | isolation source: marine sediment core GS10_PC15, 163 cmbsf | place: Arctic Ocean: Southern Knipovich Ridge | collected 2010
ATTAACAAAATTAGAATCGCCCAACGCATTTACATCTCCATTTTGTAAAGTGAAACCACCTAAATTTAAATCTCCATTCATAGAATTAATTCCACTACGTCTCAAATACAATTGGTCTAAAGCAGTATTAGGAGGTCTTAAAGAAACACGAGAATTTAAAACACCCTCCTGTGCTAAAACAATCTGAACAGTACCACCACCACCAAAAACATTAACAAAAACCCTCAATACAACCCTATTACCATCAATCATAGTATCCTCTGCAAGAACACCATGAATATCAAAAGATTGCTGAGACGTAGTAACTTCTTCTGAATTTTCAGAAGTTAAAATTAAAGTTTCAGTACCCAAAATATCCCTCTGATACAATGTCCAATAAACAAAAACAGTCTTTGAAGCACCACCAGTTTTTAACATATGAAAATGACCATCATAAACAGAAGATAACAAAGTATCAAACTCAGGCTGTCCAACAATAGTTGAATAATTAAAAATCTCCTGGTCTAAACCCGCACCCAAAGCAACAGAAGTATTAGTAGAAATAGGTTCACCAGTTTCACTATCAAACATATCAAAATATCCACCAATATCAGAAACAGAATCCGTCAAAAAGAAATCAAACTCAATACCACTAACAGCAATATCAACATACTCCTTAGTCGCAGCATGAAGTGGAAGCACAGGGTCAGCGTGCAAATTAACAAAATCCAAAGCAAAAGTTTGACCAGAAATAGCAAGAGTAACAACATTAGTATCCCCAGAAGCAACAATAAAGTCTCCATCAGAAACCTGCAAACCAACCGTTCCCAAAGCATAAGGGTCTCCAGTCATATCCCAACCACCCAAACCAAAATTGTCATTCAAAAACGCAGTAAAAACACTATTACCAGAATACAAATTTGTAGCAAACACTCCCTGAGTTGCTCCAATATTAGTAAAATTGGAATCAGCTGAAGCATCAATACCACCACTAGCAAGAATAAGATTATCAGCAGTCAAAGTACCATGAATATCAGCATCATCCAAAACATCCAAATCATTAGTAACATCCAAATCATTCTGAGCAGTAATATCAAAACCAGTCAAATCCCCATCAACAAACAAGCCCGCATTATTCAACTGCCAAATAGGTCCAGACATATCTAAACAATTTTCTATATCAGAAAAAGAACAAATCAAATCAGAAATAAAACCTTTAAGAGATTCAACAAAACCACCAACATTTAAATCCTCTGAAACAGCAGCACCACCCTCAACATTCAAAAAAGTAATAACATTCAAATCAATAGCATTAATATCGACAGCATGAACATTCTCAACAAACAAAACATCAACACCAAGAACACCAATGTTCGCATCAACCGCATTTAAATAATTTACATCAATATGCTCCCCGTTCACATCAGCATTTATATAAATGAAATAATCAGGATAAAACCAACCTGCATTAACAGAAACAGCAAGAGCCAATACAAAAAATAAAACCAAAAGTTTCTTCATAAAATTAGTTCCCCTCATTTTGAAAAATAGAATAATAAACAGTAAAAGCCAAAAACACCAAACCACCACCAAACAACAACCAGGACAAAGCAAAAATCAAAGGGTCATCCGGAGGAATAAGCTGATAAGAAGGAGTAACATTTGTCGCAGTAATTTCAAAGGTTGTAACCTGCGGAGTAAACACGCCTTCAGTCATTAATAAAATTCCAAGCAAAACTGCAAAAATACAAGTTGCACCAGTAAGCCACTGGTTACCTTTCCAAAGACCAATGACACCCATAGCAATAATAATTGCAAAAACTAGAATAAAAAAGAAAAGTTCCATAAGCTCTTTTTTTTTTGAATCGCCTCTGAATGAATTACTCCCTTCAAAAAACAGAAGGGAAACTGTTACGTTGAAAGAATTACAACTGTCCGCCAAGGACAAAAGCAAATCCACCAACCACAATACTAACAACAATCACAGAAGCCAAAACTACTGGAATTATGTTAAGCATAGCGATAACAGATGAGTCAAGCAAAGCCAAGTTGAATACTGCAAAAACAGAAACATACACAAGCAGTCCTATAATTCCTACAATAGCACTAACAGCAGAGCCTAAAACTACGCCTCCAAAAGCCATCTCGGTTAAAACCTCCCTTTAAGTTAAGTAATAAATGTAAACATATAGAGGTTCTCCATAGTATTTAAACAATGAGGAAAAATAAAAAAAGGATTAAAAGCACTCAAACCAACTGATTCAAATGCTTTTAAGAAAATCATTCAGTCTTTTTTACCTTTAATGTTTCAGAAATTTCTTTTAAAGTGTTTGAAATTTCCTGCAAAATTTCTGCTTGAGTTACAGCAGCATTTCGCCAGCCCTTAAAAATTACAGATTGTTTTGCCTGCAATTCAACATTCTGTCTTAACAATTCTGTTTGATTTCTTGAAGTTACATTCACTGCTTCAATTTGAGTTTTTAAAGCACTTGCTTGTTCCTTTAAGTTTTTAAGTGGATTCATTTAACCCACCAAGAAATCAAGCAATTCTTTTGTTCTATGTTTGTAGCCAGCTTGCCAGCCATGGTTATAATAACCCTGGGCTATTTCTTCAGCAGACCTTTCAGTTGTTTCTGTTGGATTCTTTTTTGCAACAGGTTGTTTTTCAGCAACTTCTGGTTCTTCCGGTTCCTTCAATTCTTCAGGAACATCTACATCCGCACCCTGTGCATCTTCTTCACTTACAGGTGTTTCCTCTGTGAACTCATCCGCATAAGCTTTTGTTGCCCGCTTTTCCTTCTGTCCTTTAACAGCAGCATCAGCATCAGCCTTTGCAAGTTTTTCCATATCTTCCTTACTAATTTCTTCTGCTTTCACAAAACCTTTTTTAGCCATATTAAAAAAACCTCCCGCCTCTCGGCAATTTTTTATAATGACTTAAATAAATATTCATTTTAACCCTGCCACCATAAAGTACCCTTTATGTTTTTTCTCATCAACAACCGTTATCTTTAAATCGCCTAACAAGCTTTTTACTGAATTAAAATCGTCATGCCTAATATAATCTCCTCCATTAAAATAGTCCTTTAAAGCTTTTAAGGAAAAAAAGTTGTAAAAATCAAAAACAATTCCTATCTTTGAAACTCTTACCATTTCAGACAACATGAGTTGGCAATTTGGAACGTGAGCAAATACTTTAAAAGAAAAACTATAATCAAAAGAATTGTCTTTGAAATCTAGCCTGGTCGCATCTCCTAGTGAAGCATTTAAGTTTTTACTTTTTGCAACCTTAACCATTTCTTCAGAAAAATCTATTCCAACAGCAGTTGGGATTCTTTTTAAAAATTCTCCTGTTCCACATCCTACTTCAAGGATTCTTTTATTCAAATCAATGTTCTCTTTTAAAAACAGGTATTGTAATTTGTTTAGTTTAGAAAAATGAGGCGTTGTTCTAGAAGAATCATAAGTTTTAGCATACTTGCTATAATATTCATTAACCGAATCCACTTTGTTAATAAGAGGAATCATTTAACCACCGCCTTTAAACATAATCTTTTTTTAAATAAAGGAAGTTTCTTTCCTTCAAAATATAATTCCTTTATTACCCAACCTTGTTTTTCAACAAATCTCTTTAATCCATTTCCTGTTTTTAAATTTATATGACCAGGTAAATGATTTGGAATTAAACTCGTCCAATGAAATTTGTTCGGAGTATAAATTAATAACTCGGCATTTTCTGCACACACTTCTTTTAATTCATTAAACATTTTTTCCAGTTCTTTATCTTTACAATGTTCAGTAAAATCTATCATCATTATTTTAGTAAATTGTTTTGATTTAAACATTTTTGAAAGAGTTGTTGTTTTTAATAAAACTTTCCAGTTTCCATCCTTTCCTTTTTCTTTACAATATTCATTTGCTTTTTTTACTGCATAAGCATCAATATCAATTCCGGTTATTTTACAAGTGTGAGAAATGATAGCCTCATATTTTCCACTGCAACATCCAATGTCTAATATCTCATCTCCTTTTTTTATTTTGATAAGATTTAGTACATTCTTTATTTGGTTTTGATAAAAAGAATGATTTTCTCTTACTCTTTTTATTGCAAAATCAACTTCGTTCTTGTTTAGTCCTGTTCCCATTCTTTTTAATCCACCGCCTTATTCTTTTCCTCTAATAGTTTTTTCCATTCAAAACTTTCTAGGTCTTGTTTTAGTTTTTCAAAATCTAAATCAAAATAATTTAAGCCAACATCATTTAATCCAATTGCTTCAAATTTTTGAATTGTTTTAATTGCTTTTCTTCCAACAATTACAGCAGCATATCTTGGAATCATTCCAACAGGTGGACTTCTTACCGTAAGCATTTCTGCTTTTATCATTTCTCCTTTTTTAATTATTTGTTTTGCAACAAGTCCTTTGCCAAGTTTTTCTCTTGCACTCCTTTCAGCAATAAGTGTTTCTCTTTCTCCAATTTGTTTTAATGCGCTTTCAATATTCCTAACATCTCTAACAATTCTTCTAAGTCCTTCAACTTCCAAAGCTCCTGCATGGTCTGTTCCTTTTGCTTTCCTGTCAAAAGTAATATGTTTTTCTATTGCTATTGCTCCAACTGCAATTGAAACAAGAGGCATTAAGATTCCAATACTGTGTCCTGAAAATCCAACCAGACAATGATACTTTTTTTCAAGTAAAGGAATTTGTTTTAAATAAAGGTTATCATAATCGCTTGGATATTGTGAAGTGCAATGCATTAAAATTAATTGCTTGTTGTATTTTTTGATTAAACTTACTGCATCTTCTATTTCGTATTCGTTACTCATTCCTGTTGAAAGCATTATTGGCTTTCCTTTCTTTGCAACATATTCAAGCAATGGCAAATTAACCAAATCCCTTGAAGCAATCTTATACATTTCTGCATCACAATTTTCTAAAACATCTACACTATCTTCATCACAAACGCTTGCATAAAATATTAATCCTTTCTTCTTTGCTTGGCTTCTTAAAAGCAAATAGTTATCTTCAGAAAGCTCAAGCTTTTTTCTATGTTCTCCATAAGTTTTTCCAAAACTATTCTTACTATTATAAAAAGCTTTCAAAGCTTCTGGTAACAAAGTTTTGTCAATATTTCTTTTACAAAACTTTACTGCATCAACTTTTGCATAAGCAGAAATATTAATTAAATCCAAAGCAATACCAACATCTCCATTGTGGTTTTGTCCAATCTCTGAAGTAATAAAAACTGGTTCGCCTTTTCCAATTACTTTGTTTCCAACCCTAATTTTTGATAACATTCAATCACTTCCTTTAAGTCTTGTTTGTTTTTAATTTCTTTAAATAATTTAACCATTCTTTCAAAATCTCTAATAGTATCAACGCACAAATATAACGATTCAACATTGTAAGGGATTTCGGAATATTTTGTAGTAAACAAATTTGAATTTCTCATAAAAGAAGTTACGTGTTCTTTATCAGAAATGGTTTTTGCTTCTTTGTTTGTTACCCAAAGAACTGTTGAATTAAATACTTCCACAGCCAAACCGATACTGGTTTCAATTAATGGCTTTCCATTAATACTATTACAAACATAATTTACTTTTGCTTTCTTGTAAAACCTTATTACTCGGTCAACTTCTTCTGCATTAATTAATGGACTGTCTGCACAAATTCTTACAATACAATCGGCATTAATATATTTTGAACATTCATAAAACCTATTCAAAACATTTTTTTCGTTTCCTGCAAAAGTATAAACCTGGTTCTTTAAACCAATCTTTCTAATAGAACAATCTCTTGAATTATTACTTGTAGCAACAATAATTTCATCAGCTTCTTTGCATTTTTTCAAACTTTCAATAACTAAGGTTAGCATATTCTTTCCTCCTATTTTTTTCAATATTTTGTAAGGTAATCTTTTGCTACCATTTCTTGCTTGAATTATTATTACTGTTTTCATTTCTTTTTCTCCTCTGTTACTGCTTGCAAATAAATCATTTTTAAAAAGTCATCTTCTGTACAAATATTTCCTGAACCTATACTCCAAAAATAATCTTTAATATACTTTTCCAACCATTTAACTGAAACAACATATACAAGCTTGTTTTCAGGAATACAAATAAGTTGTTTTCCTTTAATGGTTTTTTTAACAGTGTCTTTTTCTTTAAATCCTAAAACTCTTTCACTCATTCTTTCTTCACCTCTTTTTTTGCAGTTATAATAAACTGGGAAGCAAAAGCTTCAGGCCTAATCTTTGCAAATTGCCTTTTAAAAAAAGGAAAAGGAAAGCTTGGAGTAAAATCTTCTTTAACAATTTCAAACCCTGCATCTTCAATTAGCTTTCTTGCATTCTTTCTAGTAAAAAATATCAAATGAGTTTTATCCATAATTCCAACTTCAGCGTAATCAAACTTTCCAATTAAAAGATTTAACCTAATTTTCCAATTTGCAACATTTGGCAAACTTGCAACCACAACGCCATCTTTTTTAAGAAAAGTCTTTAGCTTGATTAAAACCTCTAAAGGGTTAAGCAAGTGTTCTAACACATCTCCAAACAATATTACATCAAAACTTTCTTTTTCAAAATCAAAAACCAGTTCTTCAACATTTCCAAATATTACACCATTACAAACATTGCAGGCTTTCTTTCCAGCCTCTTTATCAATCTCTACTCCGACAACACTGCAACCGTTTTCTTTAAGTCTTTTTGCAATATGACCAGCATTGCAACCAATATCCAAAACAGTCTTGTTTTTTCCAACAGCACACACAAGCTTGGAATGGTTGCTGTCTTTTCTTTCATCAAAACCAACCAAATCACAAATCATTTCTTTTTCGCCTCTTTTGGTTCTGGACTTGTACATTTACAAAAACAAACTATTTCAGCCCATTCTGTTCCATCTTTTGCAGGAGATGGATTTATTTTATGAGTGTAACGCCAATAAGGTTTCCCACATTCTCCGCAGTGGTTTTTTTGCCTTGCTCCTAAATCGTGTCCACAATTCTTACATTTCATTTCTTTTCAGCCTCTTTTTTTTCTTCTCCTATTTCCCAAAACCATTTACCACAAACAATCTTTATTACAACTATTGTTGCAAACACTCCAACAATAGCACCTGAAAAATATGCAAAATCAACAGCAACCAAAAAACTCATTCACTCACCTTTTTCTTTTTTGCCTCTTTCACTTTTGAAATTTTTACTAAAAATGATGGTAAGTGTAAATTGTAATGAAATGCAATTGAGTATCCTTTTATGTCATTTCTTTCTCTACAAATCTTTTCACACATTTTTGCAATATCTTTTGCTTCATAATATTGTACATGAGCTGGCACATAAGAACAAAAAGGTGTTATGAAAATCACACAATGGTTTGCTGCGTCAAGCATTTTTTCTATTGATTCTCGGTCTTTATATAAATGTTCAACAACGTGATTTGAATAAATTGTATCATACTTTCCTTTAATGATTTTGTTATCAGAACTTTGCAGCAATACGTCTAGTCCTTTCTTTTTACAAGTTTCAACACAACTTTCTGAAACCTCATAGCCTTTTACTTCAAACCTTTCTTTTAGTATTTCCATTGCTTCACCATTTCCACAACCAATATCCAAAACCGTTTTTCCTTCAAACAAATTCATTGCTTCATTAATAAGAAAAAGAATGTCTTTTGACCAAATCTTCCAACCTTTACTCATTCCAGCAGCATATTCTTCTTGATAATACTTTACAGTTGGAAATCTTCTTTTCATCCAACAAACTGCTTTTAATCTTTTTACTTTTAATGCCATTATTTTTTTATTCATCTTTTTCTCCCAGCTCCTTTTTTTCTTGTTCTTCTTTTTTTAATTCTTTTGCCAAAAAAATCATAACAAAGGAAAACAAGCCACAAGTTATAAAAATAAGAATATGTGCTAATTTTGTTATCCAATCAACTTCAACGGTTAGTGTGTACAACGCTAAAATTATTCCAACAACTGCAAAAGCATAACAACAACCAATTAAAGTATTTTTATTCATTCTTTTTCCACCTTCTTTGGTTCTCTTAACTGAAAATTTAACAACACCAACGAAAACGCAATTACACCAAGCAAAATTCCAATTATTACAAGTAACAACTCAACAATCATCTTTTTTCTTCCACCGCCTTTTTTTGTAATTCTTTAATTTCTTTTTCATATTGTCTAATTTTCTGCTTACGGTAATTTATTTTTCGGTTAATAGTAATTCGTTCTCTATTTTTTGAACGGTATCTTTGTTGAGATGCCTGGTTTGATAATCTTCCTACTCCAGCCATTCTAAGAACACCCTTTGTAAGTAGCAGACTTTTTAGCACTTGTAGGAAACTTAATCCTAGTTGGTCGCAAGGCACGCACAATCTCAGTAGCTTCCTTAACAAAACGAACATGGGAAGATTCATTTTCAGCCATCATAAGATGAGATTCAACAATTGCTTCAAGCTTTGTCTCAATGGACTCTAATATTTCAGGAGACTGTAATCTAGCAATTCCTTTAGCTTTACGAAACTCAAAACTATTCCTATCTTTATGGCCTTTGCTTAAAGCAATCTCTGAAGAAATCAAATCATGTTGTTTGGAAGAAAGCCTGGCATCAGCTTTAGCAGCAATAGAACCAAAATTATCAACGTGTGAAACCTTTCTAACAAGCTTGCCTTTAATCAACCTAGTAGATGCATCCATCTTTCTTTTCTTACCCTCAATCTCTAATTTAACAACCCTAGCAGTAGAATCCTCTACGCCATACTTGGCAATCCTGTTTTGAATAGGAATAGATAAGGGTAAATGATAATACTTCTCTAAAATATCCCTTGCCTGAATAGCAGCCTGATAATACTGGTCAAACAAAGCCTTATGAGCCTGCTTATGAGAAAGAGAAAGTCTAGGAATCTTTAACTCAACAGAACCCTTGTTTTTAGAACAATAAAAAATAGCTGTGAATTTTTCATGCATTAAAAGCTTTCTTTGAACAGAACCCTTGTTTCCAAAAGGCTCAATGGAATCAATATTTAAAGAATTAAAGACATTCTTATAATTTCCCAGAATGCTACACTTGAAAGAACCAAAATGCCGGTCAATGACTTTATTGAAAGGATTATCAATTACTTTAATTGTTTTAATTGTTTTAATTGTCTTTTTAGAACTGTATTCAGAATTCATTCTTAGAATGTTGTTTTTAATGTTTTTTTTCGTTGGTCTCATTCTATCCCAATGAGAAGCTTTCTTTGTTTTCATTCCTTGGCCACCTTTGGAATTTTCATAAAGCAGAACCATTTTGTTACTGATGTTGCTTTGTTGTTGCTTGTGTTATAAAATAGTGGTTCATGTTCAATTAGTTTTAAAACTTCTTTGAATGGTATTTCACTATCCGACCATTTGAATATAAGAACCCCATAATCTTCTAAAACACGCCAGCATTCACTGAATCCTTTTTGTAAATCACATTGCCAGGTTTGTGCAACTAGGCAGCCGAACTTTTTTCTGAAATAACTTGTTTCTCCTAAGCTTCTTAAATGGGGTGGTTCAAAGACAACAAGCTTAAAGGATTTGTCTTTAAAACTCATTTTTCTAAAATCCATGACATAATCAGGTTGTAAGGCCTCTTTTCTTCCATATCCTAAAAATCCAGCAGGTTCTTTTCTAATATCAATATAAACAGCGTTAGGATGGTTTTTATTATACCACATTGCTTTTACAGAACAACAGGCATCAAGTATTAGTTTTTTAGGCATTTAGAAGCCTCCAAGAATTGTTTTCCTATATACTCTGCATAAGCAGGAGGCACACACTGGGCTAAAGTCTTTTCTTTTTTAATCCAGGTAATTTGCATTGCATTTTGCCAATTTTTTAAATAACCACTATATCTACCTTTACCCCAGACGCCCTCATAATAACTTCTTTTTTTACCATCAATACAGACTGGTCTTTTGTGTTTTTTGTGTTCGGGTTGTTTACAGTTGAATCCATGAATTTCAAACAATCTATGCCTAATAATTTTTAATCCAAACATTTCTCCACAAAGCATTAAGTCTTTTCTTAAAGGAGCAAGTGGCACATTTTCAATAACAAAAGGCTTTCCTGTTTTAAGTAAAAGCTTTCTTGTCCTGGACACCAAGTCCGGATATTTTTTGCCCTTATTTCTAAATCCTTTTGTGCCAACTGAATAAGCTTGACAAGGTGGTGAAGCCCAAATGAAATCAAAGTTTCTATATTTAATCCATTTATCAAGTGTAGTGTTTTCTGGCAAGTTAAAAATATCTGCTCTAAAAAACTCATCACATTTATGAGCTCCTGGCATTCCAAATTCATCTGATATATCCATACCAACAACATATTCAAATCCTGCATCTTTTAGACCTTTGCTTGCTCCACCTGCTCCACAAAACAAATCTAAGGCAATCATTCCTTCACCTCTTTTGGAGTTTGGTAACCATAAAGAAATTTCCTTATTTCAGGTGTTTGTTCGGCAGCAAATTCAGCCCATGTCTTTTTCTTTATCAATTCCTCACTTTTACCTCTTTTCTTTTCTTTCATTCTAAAACCCCCCGCAAGTGCAAGGGAAGTAAAGGAGTATGATAAAACTCCTCTTGCGGAACCTTGCACTTGAGGAATACAGGGCAGCAAACAACTCCGCAAGCATTAACCCAACACCGCCTTATCAAAATCTCCTTTCGGAATTGCTTTACTCATTTCTTTTCAACCTCTTTCTTTCTAATGTGTAGTTCAACTTCGTGCTTCATTGTAAGCATCTGATAATGCTACTGATAGCTTTTCAATTTCCCTTCTTATTCCTGCTATACACCAATGTAATAATCCTTTTCTAATACCACTTGCTCTTAATATTTGTGGACTACTTTTTTCTTTGGCTTTTATTGTAAGGGATTGTCTGCATTCAAATATGCCTTTGAAATCTGTAAATAAATGAATGACTGCAAGAACTGCAATACTTAAACCAGTAAAGAAAACCCAACTTGCTATTTCAATATTTATAATTGCAGGAGAAAGAACTACAAGCCAAAAACCTAATGCAAAAACTATTACTCTAAAGTCATTCATTTATTTTTTCTCCTTTGTTCCGTTGGTTAAAAGGTTTTTTTTTAAGTATGCTTTAATTTGTTTTCTTTGCTCAATTTTGTTTTTGAGTTTAAGTTTTGAAATCTTTAATTGGTTCCGGTTCATTTCCTGAACCATCTCTTGACAAAACCCATTGCTTGAAAGCTCAACAGTATTATCAAAAACAACTGGTTCAATTTCAGCAACCTCATCTTCTAACTTTTCCTTCATATCATTGCCTCCGTTATCAAAGCTTCTTGCAAGCTTGCCTTTTCTAAAAATTCTTTCAAAGGTAAAATGTATTGCTTGTCCCGTAAGTCTTTTGCATTAGTCCAGGGAATCGCAACCAAAGCAATATGCAAAGGAGTAGCAGTTAAAATCTTTTCCTTTTCTCCATCAAAATACTGCACAGCAACAGAAAGAACCTGCCTAGTTTCAGTAAATTTGTCAATCAAATTTTGATTAAAACCAAGGCCCTCAAAAATTTTAAAGAAATGTTCTGCCTTTGTTCGCCTTACAACAAACACGCCTTTGTCAATATAACCTGCATACCGGTTTCCCAACTTAATATCCTGAACCATTACAAAACCTCCTTAATTTTTTATTTGATTTTTGAGTATCTCTTTTCATAATTTCGGTTCTGCAAGGTTTTCTTAAACAATACTTTGCAGAAGCAACTCTGCCTTTCTCTAAAGGCCGGCTACAATTTGAACAATATCTAAGCATTCTTTTTCGCCTCTTTTTTTCTTGCTTGTTTTTCTTCTTTTCTTTTTATTTGAATCGGAGTAAGGTTTTTTTCTTTTCGTTTGCTTTTTCTTGTCTTTCTATTCCACCCTTTTTCAATAGCCTGTTTTTTAATTGCCTTTCCTCTACCACTTCGCCCCATTACTTTTCACTTCCGTTTAACCTTTCAAGTTCTTTATACACGTCAAAGAAATATGCAGATATTATTTTTATACAAAGGATTGTTCCAACAATTGAAATTATTAAGGCAGGAGGATTGTAATACATTAAACTCAACGCACCTACAAAAGTAAAAAGAAGCAGACACGCAATTGCTATTGAAACAGTTAAACTAAAAAAATCAGGAATAGTTTCTTTACTATTTTCTTTTAACAGTGTGAAACGGGAACGGAATGGTTTCGGATTGAGTGCCTTCAACAGATTCCGTTCCCTTAACACTGTTTTATTCCCAGCGCGGGAACTTGCTTTAGCAAGCAGTAAATCTTGCAGGGAAATACTAGAACAAGAAACTTTGGGGTTTTTTGAGCCTTCCCCTGCAAGCGCATGATTAACTAAACGAAAAGCAGAAGGCATTCAACAACGCCTCCGAATAAAATAAGGAGAAATACATTCCCTTACTCTTTGAAAACATTCTTGAAAACCACAAGGAACCCACTCATAAGATTCAACCCACTCATCACAAACAGGAACCTCACACCATTCTTCAACAGGCTCGGCATCAACACGAACAAAGCGTTCTCCTTCAAAATCAAATGCGCCATCAGAAATGTTGTTACGAACAAGAGCATCTAAAAAAAGCACTCCTGCAGCCATACCCCACAAAAAAGCAATTATAAGAAGTATTACAAAAAACTCATTATCCATAATCATTTCCTAACAGCTCCTGCAAGTCTGTTTGCCTCATGCTCCAAATACTTTTCCCTCAAAGTCCTAGAAGCCATTCAACAACACTCCTCACAACAAGGGTTTGGTTCACCTTTGTTTCCCCATTCAAGTAAGTCATCTTCTGAAATTTCAAAGTATATATTCTTTAATGGTCCTTTTGAAATTCCACCATCAAACACTTCACCTATATCTTCATAATATTCACACCGAATTTTAGATTGTCCGGCAGACAGTACAAGAGGGTAACTTCCTTCAAAATGAATAACAGCCTTTTCTTCAGCCCAAGCTTCACAAAAGTTTTCAGCAGCATTATTTTTTGTTTCTGCATCACTAGTTTCAGTTGCAAGAGCAATAATAATTGCTATAAAAAGAATTGCACCACCAATACAAAATAACATCTCCAATGCGTCCTGTCCTTTATTATTCATTCAACAACACTCCTTACAACAATTGCCTTCTTTATCTTTGTGATATAATTTAAGCAAGTCCTTTTCAGAAATCTCAAAGATTTTGTTTTTAGTTGCTCCTGTTGATACTACACCCTTAAAGGTTTCTGCCTCTGTTGAATAAGTGCATACAATGTCTGATTCATAAAAAATGTATTCTTTGTAATATCCTTTGACAAGTATTAAATCATTCTCCTCGGCCCACTCTATACAAAACTTTTCAGCAAGAACATCTAAATTATTTGGATTGCTATCGGCACCACCTGTTACAAGAACAATAACAATTCCTGCTACAAGAATTGCGCAACTAATTAAAAGCAAAAATTCTAATGCTCCTTGTCCTTTTTGATTCATCATTTACAACTCCACTCCTGCAAATCTTCTTTTGAAATAGAAAAATACGTTGAATACTTTTCGCTTGGATAAGTAGTGCCTCCATCAAACACTTCCGGCAAAGCAGAGTAAGTACACTTCACGTGCTTTTCATCATAAGATTTATACAAACCATACTCTCCATTAATCAAATCAAATCCCTTTTCTTCAGCCCACGCCTTACAAAACTTAAAAGCAGGTGAACTCATATCAGGCTCACTTGGTTCAGCTACTACGGAAACAATCACTCCAAGCATGACTGCAATTATTATATAAGCCCAACCAAATAACATAAAATGTTCTACTATTCCTTGTCCTTTACTATTCATTTCAATTAACCTCCTCAATTTCTTTAAACCATTTCTGAAACTTTTCCCAAAATAACATCATAAAAAGAAAGATTGCTGCAAGACTAAAAAATGCTACAATATTTATTGTTACAAAATCAAGTGGCAAAAAATTTGAAAGAAAATAAAGCAAAGCCACATTTGCAATAACAAAAAATAGTAAAGCCGGAAGCAAAAAGAAAAGCTTTGTACCAAGCCAAATAATTCTAAAACGCTGCTCTAAATTCTTACCCCTAGAACAACTCAAAACCTTCCACACAATAAAAACAGTAAAAATAGACCACACTTTAACATTCCTCCTGGTTTAATTCATTCTCAATTTCCATTGCCTGCACAGAATTATCCCTATGCAATTCCATACAAGCATCACAAACCCAAGGCAAAGGAGTAAAATCAGGAACAACCTCATCCTTGGAACAATCCTTACAAAAAACAATCTTCATGGAAATCCCGCCTTTAATCCTATTGCACATATTAGTTCTAATACCCCTAATATAAAAAATATTATTGAGAATAAAATATCTCCAAGTAAAAAGGAAATAACACCAAGGGCAATTCCTAGTGCAGAACCGGCAGCAAAAAGAATTACAAAAAAGAATGTTGATTCATCTTGTGTCATTACAACACCACCATTGCAAAGGAAACCAAAGCCAAACAAAGCCCAGCTTCAGAAGCGTGCCGGTGAATGAACTCCTTGCAGCCTTTTGCATAATCCGTCTTACGCTTCATACCAGGGCCATGCAAATCCTCATCAGGCAACTGCTCTAAGAAACAGATTGTTTTACTCACGATAAGCCCTCATTATTTTTTCTTTATCTTCAGGAGTTCCTGATAAAAAGATTTTTCCAGATTCTACTCCAGCTTTTAACAACATTCTTATTCTTTTACATCCTCCGCAAGTGCAATCAATGCAATGCACAAAGCCTCTTTCAGCCATTAACTCCCAACCCCTATTGGTGAAACAAGCTTAAGGGCAGGGTCTAAAACAAGGTAATAACAGACCTCTTGCGGAACCCTACCCAAACATGCCGCAAGCATAAATGGGATGCAGTAGTGATTAAGCCAACCAAACAGCCTCTTGCAGCACTGCACCCCCCGAGCTACAAGCATAATCATTTAGATTTCTCCTTTTCGTAAATGTCTTTTGCCCCTTTATCAAAACCTTCTATAAGAACCACTATTGAAAAGCAGGCTACAAGGAAAAAATAAAAACCTAAAAGGTTTTCATTAGCTCCAAAAAACGCGCCACCTGTGAATATCCCTAGGATTCCCACGATGATGTTTTTTAAAGCGTTATTTGAATAGTACCTCTCTTTTCCATCAACAATCATTTTGCTTCACTTCCTTTAGTTTTTCTTCTTCTTTCAGTCCTTTCTTTATTATCTCTCTTAACATAATCAGGGTTGTTTTCCCTGTATTCTTTCATATAAGCAGCCATCTTTTCCTTATTGCGCTTATACCAAGCCCTATGATATTCTGCTTGATTAAAGGTCATTGTTTAATTCGCCTCCTTATAAGAGTTAATACAAGCGTTTGGACAAGACCGTAACTCATACTCTATCTTTGCGCAATCAATATTCACATCAAAAACTCCACAAGCAATAGAACCATCATAACGGATATGCTCGTAGCATCTTAACATTCCTTCTTCTTCTACAACAATAACATTTGAAGGGCAAGAACTATCAATAATAACACATCCTGAAAGCAGTAGCAGTGTAATACAAAAAGCTATTATCAAAACTTTTGTTTTCATATACTTATTACAGCATACCTAGTATATAAACCTTATTACAGTCTTTAATATATAAACTCTAGTTAATAATAGCTATATGCGCCTGTTTAGAAAAAAGGCTTTACAGCGTGTGCGGTAATAGGGCTAATTAACTATATATAGGGGCTAAAAAGTGCTTCTACATAACCATAGAGGGGGGTTAACTCCTTATTGTGTGAAAAGGGCAGGTTTAAATATTTTACTGGAGTAATTTTAATATACATGAGAGAAAGGTTTTAATTATGGGTTTCTTTATTCCTGAATCTGTTGCTCACCCACGTAAGGCTATGACAGAGGAAGAAAGAGTAGTAAAGAAAAGAATTTATAATCAAAGACCCGAAAGGAAAGCTGCACGAGTTGCATATAGGAAAAGACCTGAAGCAAAAGCCAAGAAAAGAGAATATAGGAAACGCCCCGAAGTAAAAGCTAGGCGAAACGCATACGCAAGAAAACGCAACCAGACACCAGAAGCTAAAGCTAAGGCAAATGAATATATGAAAGAATATAGGAAAAGACCTAAGGCTAAAGCCTGGATAAATGAATACATGAAAGCTTACAGCAAGCAACCTAAAGCCAAAGCTAGGATAAATGAATACATGAACGCTTACCATAAAAGAAGAAAGCAATCGGACCCACTGTTTAAACTTAAAACAAATTTGCGAGCCAGGGTACTAAAAGCGTTAGAAGTATATTCCAAAACTGGTAAAATTTTAAAATCCAAACAATACGGAATTAATTATGCTAAAATTATTAAACACTTGGGAAAGCCTCCTGCATGCGCTTTTGACGTGCATCACATTGTTCCTTTGTGTTGTTTTGATTTTAATGATTTGAAAGCGATTGAAAGGGCTTTTGCGCCTGAAAATCATGCTTATACCGGAATAAAAGAGCATGAGGAATTGCATGCAGATTTAATAAAATATGGAGTGCAGTGATGTAAAATGAATGAGATAATGGGCTATCAGGAACTTAAAGAAAGGCTTTTGGCTATACCAAACGACCAAGAAAGGGTATTGCTCTGCACAATATACGCCTGCATGGCCAGAGTAAGTGAAATAGTAGGCAATAGTCTAACCAAACGCCCTGGGATAAGCACAGAGGACGGGGCAGCAGATGACAGCAAGCTTGTTTTGAAAATAATGACCCTGAAAGTAAACAAACCCCGGAAAATACCTTTGTTCCGGAACAGGGAAGCATGGCTTATTGATGTAATAGAAGAATGGGCTGCAGGATGCCAAGGCTTGATGTTTCCAGGAGTAAACAGATGGAAAGCACAGCGCATTTTCAAAAAACACTTCCCGGAGTTCTCATCAAACCGGACCGGCAACAAGGCAGGCAGCAAACACACAATTCACTGGTTACGAGGATGGCGTTACACTCATTATAGACGTGGCAAGGTAACAGGAAAAATAGTTGAAGGCCGAATAGCATCCCTCTTAGGTGGCTGGGCTTCCAGCGCAACACCGGAAAGATACTACGACTTCACAAAAATAGATGACTTTGAAGCAGAATTGGAAAACGCTAATTGAACCAAAAAGCTTTTTTAAATCAAAAGCTACAATAAGAATTAATTACCTCCTAGTCAATTTGAAAGGAAAGCCGAGCAACTTAATTTCTCGGCTCTCTTTCTAATTTTTAATTTTAAAGAAGTAAAAATTGCCTTCGCTTATTTTTATTGCAGCTACTAAAATTAACATGATAATTATTTTGATTGAAAAAACTAAAATCAAACCAGAAAGAAAAGCGGCTAAATATGCAAGTCCAGGAATAGGTGGCTCCCCTAACCAAGAAATTAAAAAATCACGAAATGGAATTGTAAGAAGTAATGCAGCGATTGTTGCGATTCCATTAAACACAACACCCCAATTAACTTCAACACTCATTCAAACACCTTCAAGGTTTCAGCCTGATGTTCTTCTTTCCATTTACTAATATGTTTTTCAAAACAATCAATGAAACTCATTAATATTATCCCGGCTCCAAAACCAACAATAAAAGGATTTGAAACAACAGCTTGCATAGTCCACAAAACCGCAAAAGCAAACAAAGGAAACTGCCAAGAAGCTGTTTTAAATCTCATCTTACAAAACCACCGGCAGCATCTTCTATTTGAAAATCCAAAAGTATTCCAACAAGTAAAATAGCAAAACCACCCAAGAAAATACTAATGCTTTGAGAACGCAAACTGAAAATCATTACAAAAATTCCTAGAATAAGAATTAATAAAACATCAAGCCTCAATCAAGCCACTACCTGCTTTTCTATATCTCCCTGCCAAACAAGACAGATAACTAAAATTAAAGGTATTATTAAAATTCCAACAGAAACGCCTGAAAACACTTCAGCAGCAAAAGGCATTGCTTCTCTCCTCAATGCAATTCCTATTTCGTTAAAGGCTAAGGAAATAATCCCACAAACAAGCGAAGTAAAAATAGCTTGGAATTTATACCCAAGAATGTTTTCAGTCATTCAAGTACCACCAGTTCTTTTAGTAAAATACAATCTTTTGGTGTTACTCCAAAGTAAGCTAAAGGCCCCATGTTTGTTCCTTCACAATCTACTAAGTGAGCTATTGGTTCTGGTTCATATTTTATGCAGGCGTTTCCTATTTGCGAAATATACCTTAATTCATCATAACCATTTTTTATACAAATTTCCTGTTCAATCCAATCATGTCCTATTGTTTCTGGAAGTGCTAATATGAAAAATACAGCACCCCCTAATAGCAATACCATTATTATAAAGCTTATATATTCGGCAGTTTGCCCTTTTTGATTCATTCAATAAACACCCACAATTAAATTAATTATAAGCACTATAAAGCAAATTGTTGCAGTCCAATAAGATTTTTGTTTTAAGCACAATAATCCGACTACTCCTCCAAAAACTGCAACACCTAAATTAAATATATTCATTCAACTTTCCTCCTTTTAATAAAAATAATTGGCTGTTGTTAATTAACAACAGCACTTACATCAATGAACGGTGTTGCTCCTCCTGTAAATTTTGGTAGGACACCATCCCAATTTTGCACAGCCCGGTATTGAATTAACTGTGTGCTTTTAGCAAGCTCTTGTTGAACAACTTGCAAAGCATACGCTTCTGCATCTGCTTCCAATCTAACTGATTCTGCTCTTGCTTCTGCTTGGGTAATTGCTTGCTGTTTTTCAGTTATTATTCTAACCAAAACCCTTTCAGCTTCCAAAGCCTCCTGTTCAGCAGTTACTTTTGCATCAATAGCTGCATCAAACTGTTCGCTAAATTTGAAGTTGGTTATTGAAATGTCATCAACAATCAAATCCCTTTCTGAAAGCCTTGCAGTTAAAATATCCTTTATGTCCTGTTTAACCTGGGGTCTTTGAGAAATAAGTTCTTCAGCAGTATAATTTGCAGTTACCGCCTTTACACTTTCTTGAATTGCCGGAATTATTAACCTATCTCCATAATCCAAACCAATCTCATCATAAAGCTTTGGTGTTGAAGTTTTTATTGGCCTATAATTCAACGCAACCGAAGTTGTAACAGTTTGCAAATCCCTACTAACAGCACTTGCCTCCTGTGGAATCAATTGTGTTCTCGTTTCCATCAATGTTACACTTTGAACAAAAGGAACAACAATATGCACACCTTGACTTAACGGATGCGGATTTACACCATCCCACCAATTAAACAGCACTCCATTATATCCTGCCGGAACAACTGCAATCGTATTAAAGGCAAGTATTAGAACTAAAATACCAATTAACCCGCCCAATATATGTTTTCCAGACAAATTAAAACCTCCTAATAAATTTCTTTCAGAATTTCTCATTTAACTACCTCCAATTCTCTGAAACCAATTTGTCCACGAGAATAATAATAAATTGTTTCTGCAACTTCGCCAGTGCCTTCGTTGATACAAAAAAATTCTCCACTATCGTTTCCAAAACTTTTTCCGTAAGCGTGTTTTGTGTATCCTGCATTTAAACAAAAACTCTTAGCCAAATAAATTGAATCCCTCTGTTCAGTTAAAGCATCAAACGCAGTAAAAGCTGCAAAAATCATAATGCAGACTACTACAAAATAAACTAACCCAATAAATAAGCCGGTACCTATTTCCATCATTTCCCCTTCTTGATTTTTTTAACGTGAACCCTGTCTTTTCGTTTAATAGTAGAGCTTACTGGGACATTGATTATTTTCTTACGACCCATACTTGATACTTCGGCTTCAAATTCTTCATTGTCTTTTTTAGTCATTCTCTTTTAACCTCTATTTTTTCAGTTCTGAAACATTCACCTGCGGAAATAAGCTGGTGTGTTGTAAGAACAAGCACTGCAAAAGAAGTAAGTATTGTTGAAAGACCAAAAATGATATTGGTTCCTCCTGGTTTAACAAAAATATAAACAGTTGATATTGAAATTGTAGCCATTATTAAAAATGCTAAATAGAAACAGCTTACTAGATAATCTCTTTTTTTAATTTCAACATATTCTTTTATCATATAATCTATGGTATACCAATGTTAATATAAAGCTAGAGGTATACCAAGATGCTGTATAATCCAGCTTTGTATAAATTATATAAATTATACTTTACTAATAGGATGCGGTATAATCCAGTCATCCACAGTCAAATAGTTTCATTATTTTGGTTTCGTTTAGTTTGGTACAATTCAAATCCAAGTGTGTTAAAACTATTCCAGAATTAAAGTCTTGTATGCTGTGGCCACCCCAAGCACTAGGTTCTCCTCCAAGGTATTTAATCCAATAACCATAACTGAAACCATTCTTGGCTTCTCTACCTGAATCCTGTAAATCCACCCATTCTTGAACAACTGTAAGGTCTTGGGTACTTGGTGGCTGTGCAACAGTTATTGCATAACCAAAAACAAAAGGCAAAAAAATGCAAGAAATTATCAAAACTGTTTTAACCATATCCCAAAAATCACACTTTAAGATTTTGTCAAGCTTATAAAAAGCATCAAAATTAAATAAAGCAAGTGTTGCAATTGCAATCCAGGGAACAGCATTAATTGCCAAAGGACCCATTAAAATAAGAATAACAAACCAATAAACACCAATTAAAACAATTGCAGAATTTAAGAAAAATCCAGCAATAGTAAAAAGATTCAATCCAAGAAAAATAAGCGCAAGCCCAAATTCAGCTTCATACAACCCAGGTCTTGGAATCAAATTCCCAATCAAATCACCACCATAAACAAAAAGAGTAACAAGAGCCGGCAAAACAAAGGGAACTGCAAGCAAACCAAAACCTACAAGATAATAAGCAGCACCTTCCCAAAACAAGCCAGCAACACAAACAAGACCAACAGCAATTAAAGCATTTACCCATCTTTGCTTTCCTTCTGAAAGCTTTGCTTTAATTGCAAAATAATTAGCCCAAAAAAGCAACGGAATAGCAAAATTTTCATTCTCCAATTTTGCCATTCCAAAAATAAGCAAAGGATTTAAGAAAACAAACAATCCAGCAAGCCAACCATTCTTTTTATACAAAAGCTCACCTGTTTTAGCTATACCTAATAAGGCAATTAAAGCCAAAGAATAAAGTAAAATCTTTAAAAAAACAAAATTACAAGGCAATAACGAAAAAATAAAAACTGTTGCCGGACTATCACCAATCAAAGGGCTTCCGTTACAAATTCCATCCAAATAATAAAAAGAATCCCCACCCATAATAACAGGGTTAAAAAAGTAGAAACTAAACGGTATCGCTAAGACCAACACCAATAACAAATATTCTTTTCTTCGCATAAATTAAATAATTCTCAACCTCTAAGACTTGTTTGTTTTGAAGTTATTTTGTTCCCCTAATAACTGCTTGTTCTATTGCTGTCAAATCCCATTCTGCAAGAATAACAAACAAGTTGTTGCTTAGCCTGCGTAACAAAAACGGGTCTTTTGTTTCTGGCAGTTCTTCCCAATCTTTGACTTCCCAAAGAAGGTAATAGTTTTCAAGCTTTCCTTTAGGTAGCAAGTGTGCAGGAACAAGAGGAATTTTTGTTTTTAGACACTTTCCTAAAATATCACTATTTCCAAATTTGTTTGGTTCTCCTACTTTCCAATTTGGGAAAGTCTTACTTGGCAAAGCAACCTGTTCAACTGCTTTATCTTCTAAACTTTTGTAGAAATTATTAATTTCATTTCCAAAGCTTCCGCTTCCTACTGCTCCTTTTACAAAGAAAACACTTGGAAATCCTGCTCTTGATATTGCAAGGCGTGGTTCTCCCTTTTCGTTTAGTCCGGCATTTTCCATTGCTTGAAATATATCAATAACTTTACGACCCTGTTTAAGATTAAAATAAACCTTTTTCAAATCTTCAAGGTATTGTTCCTTTCTAGTCTTTACTGCTTCAAGGTATTCCTTGTAAGCCTTTTCTGCATCTTCTTCCGACATTTCAAAATTTGAAACTCCTTTCATTCTATTACCCCCTTCTTTTTTTTCTTTTTGATTAACTTCTTTAATTCAGAAGGCTCTTTTTTCTTTGCCTTAAACCAAGCTATTATTTCTTTAAGAATTTCTTCTGTAATAAAAATAAGTCTATCTCCAATTTCTCTATTATTTGCCCTGAATACTAAAAATGGTTCGCCTGTGTTTTTCCATCTTGCAAAACCAACAATGTCTTTTTCTCGTGAAATGCTCTTAAGACTTCCAGCCACCAGGCATTTTCTTTCTTTTTTATACAATCCTTTTTCTCCAATTATTTTGTAACTCATATTTTCCTTCATATCAAATTCCTCTTTTCTTTTTTTGTTGCTTTTCTTATTTTTCCAAATTTGACTTTTGATTTAATGTAACCATTTCTTACTTTGTTACAATTTGGGTGGTTGCATTGAAATAAAACCTTGTTTTTTTTCGTCCAACCAATCTCTACAAAACCATTTGGAAAAATAAAGATATGTTTTGCTTCAACAGCCACCCAGCCATGTTCGTGCTTGCATCTTTTTTTCTTTTTTTCAACATGAACTTTGTCGCCTGTTGTGATTGGGTTTTTTTTAGGAACGCTTATCATTTTGTGTCGCCCCATTTTAGAAACAGTTGCAGTAAATTCTTCTTTACACATAATATTATTGTTATAACAAACTTATTATAAACTTATGTCGCATATTTCCACCCAGGAAACAAAAACCTATTTACAGGTTTCTTAATTTTTTTTCGTTCATTTGTTGTGCTGCAACCATTCTCTTGAAAGCATCCCTTGTCTTTTTATTAGCAGCTAATACAGGATTGCCAGTTAATCTATCACCATTCATAGTAAAACCTCCCTTTAATTTATTGTTTTTTAAAGTATTTAAAATTGCTTTAAAGAAAACAGCAGAATTTTTTCTACCAAGCCTTCTTTGATTAATTAACTGCATATTCAAACGCCTTTTAGCTTTTGTCATATCTTGATTAAGCGAAAGCTCTTTGAAAACATCTGCTGCAATCAAACAATCTCCGGGTAAAAGCCTTCTGATCATCTTTTAAAATACCTCCACAAAGCAAAACCAAGGATTGCTGCACCAATGAACATAATGAAAAGCATTAATGTTTGAAAAATGTCTGCCTCCAAAGTAATCCAATAAAGCGAAAATACTGCAAAAAAGGCAAGGGGAATTGCAAGAAGCATATTAAAACCTGCTTTGTAAAGAAGAAAAGCAAGCACGATTAATCCAAAAAGAGAAGCAAGAACCGTTCCACCAAAAGCTTCAGACCAAGTACAACCAACAATTTGAGCAATTCCAGTAAAACATTCAGCAGTAATAGTCAAGCATTCGCCCCCCTAATAGCAGCAACAGCATACAAAATCAAATAAGTAATTGAACCAATCTGCATCATATTAACCAAAGGAATAATTGTTAAGTTTATAAAAGTCCAAAGCAAACCACTATCTCCAAAAATTGATTTCAAAGCATAAGCCCAAGCATTACCAAAAACAAAGAAAGGACCCAACAAAATAGAAATTGCTCCAATAGCCCCTGTAACCGTTCCAACAACAACAGAAATAAAACTAAAAATTGCAGCAAAAGCATCCCCTTCCTTTACAGAATTTTCAGAAGTAATTGCTGCATTCTGAACCTCATCCTGTGAAATAAGCAACTCGCTTTCAGCAGCATACTCAAAATCCAAATTTGCCACAGGCCCACCAAAAACAAAAAACATCCCATTAATACATAACATCATTGTTAAGAAAACAACCGCAATTTCAAAAAAGGAAATCATTTTAGAACGCCCTCGTAAAAATCACTAAAGCAAAAGCAATAATGACAGCAACCAAAAAAGCAGGCAAATAAACAAAACCCATATAAGTAAAAATTCCCATCAAAAGCAAACCAAACAAAGCAAGTCCACCAGTATCAATTTGCGACTTGCTCTTAATAGCTCCACAAATAAAAATGGTTAAAATCAAAAAGCCCAAAGTAGAAATTTCTAAATGAATACTGTTCCGCGTAAAATTAACCAACCCAGGCAAATCTTCAAAAAACTCATTCAATCCCTTTTGCTGAACACTCAAATTATAAGAATAAGCCTTTGAACGAGAAAGCCTTAAACCATCTGCTGTTGTTAAAATGACTTCAACATTTAAGATTTTAGTAGCACCAACAATAGAAACAGGAGGCAAAGCATAAAAACCATCAACAAAAACAATTACGTTAAAAAGCGTATTGTCATCCAAATAAATTAAAATATTCAAATCAGAAATAGTAGTATTCTGAACAACAATGCTTAGGTTTATATCAGCCCAAGTGTTACTGTCAATATAATCCAAACTAGGAGAATAATTTACATCAAAAATTAAAGCATTCTCATCCGGAACATTAAAAACTTCCGCACTCAAATAAAACTGGTAAGCAGAAAAGACAGGATTTAAAATTAAATCGCTTGAAAAAATGTTTCCATCCCTCAAAAAGTCAAGTGTGTAAGTTTCATTCTGAACAAAAGAAAAAGTAGCACTTCCAGCAGCATCAGTAACAAGCTGCTCCATTAAAGTTTTACCAGTATTAGGAACAGCCCTAAAAGCCCTTATTTCAATAGAAGGAACAGCCTTATTGTTTTCTGTCCGGGTAAAAAGAACAGATTGTATTCCTGTTCCCCCGGCAGTTTCTTTCTTAACCAAATAAGGCTGCAAAGTTGCAGAATTAATAGGTATTGGAAAATTTAAAAAATAATGTCTAGGGAAATAATCAGAAGTGTTTTCATCAATAGTAAAAGTCAAAAAATTTGTTCCAATCGGAACGCTTAAATGAATAGGAGTAATTAAATCTGAAAAAGTAAAAAAGTTGTTTCCATCAGAATAAGAAACTCTAAAAGAATAAATGTTTGTATCAAGAACTTCAAAAGTTTCCTCATCAAGTGGAACCAAAATAAGCAAATTTACATCATTTAAAACTTCAAAGTTTCCATCACCTGTATTAAAATCCAAACCACTAGAACTTGATAACGAACCAAGAATAGTATAATTTCCATCTTCAACATCTATATAATTAAAATTTTTAAAAGAACATTCACTTGGCACATCATCCCACTCCTGGTCAGGACAAATGTCTGAAGTTAAATTTAAATCTTTTATAATTACCGTTCCGGTCCCATGCAAGATACTTATAAAATAATTAAAATCAATTGAAAGCCTTCTGTTTCCTTTTTCAAAAACATTAAAATCAATAGAAATGTTTCCATCAATTCCAAAAGAAAAAGAAGGGTTTGTTAAAAAAGAAACACCATTTATTCCAGTAATGTTTAAATCAACAGGATTTGCTTCAGTAGCAAAATATCTTGTTAAAGAATTTGTATCAGAAGCATAAGCAAGTTTTACTTCATCTTCTGAAAAATGAGTTGGCATAATTCTTAATTCGTCAAGTTCTCCATCAACAAAGAAAGCTGCTCCTGTGTTTCCTCCAAAGTAAAAATCTGTTGTATTTCCGAATCCGGGTAAAGCTGTACTTGCAGATGTTTCTCCAACCGAAGCATTTGTATATATTGCTGCCCCTGCTGAACCACCAACCCATGTTATTTTATACCATTCTCCAATATTATACACTCCATTTGTTGTATCAATAGTATATTGTCCAACTACATCTGTCCTTATTTCTCCATCATTTCTCAATTCTGATTCTACAATACTTGCACTATTTTTTTGAAAAAAGAAAGCCTGTGTTTCATCATCATCCACGTCTGGTTTGTACCAAAAAGAAATGGTTATGTCCGCAGGATATTGGTCTAATAATGTTCCTCCATTTAAATTTTGAAAAGCCTGATACAAGTCATTTGTATATAATCCATCATCTCCTAAAAATCCTGTCCCTAGCCAAATGTTTGCGTTTGAAAGTGTCATATTATTAGTGTCTTTTTCATCAAATGTTGTTGTTCCTACTCCTTCGTCAAAATGATAAATTGCTAAGGCATCAGACAAAGTGTTTATTTTACTTTGAAAAGGATTCGTTTCCCCACTTCCATAATACAAGTAAATGTTTTGGTCGGCTGTTGATTCAAAAGTATCAGTTACTTTTACCCAAGCAAGCATTTTGTCAGTTGTATTATTAAACTCCTGAAAATAAAAATCATATTCTGCCGTTTCAGCATTATTAAAAAACTTTACATCTGCACCCGTTGCTTCAACATTCGCCCAAAAATTAGTTTGCTCTACATTAAAATCAACCAAAATAACATGGTCATCCGTAACATTTCCAGTTATAATGCTTGAAGTCTGCAAAGTAATTGGAATCTTAAAAGGAGAAGTCCCATCAGCCCAAGGAGCAAAGGCTTCGCCTGCAAACAAGCTTCCGAAAAGTATCAAAACCAAGAAAAGAAACAACCGCCTCATGCAATTACCTCCTAAAACCTCTGTGACGGCCCTGGTTCAAATACAGCAGAAACTATTACAACTATTCCAGTAAAGACAACAAGAGCTGGAATTAATAGAATTATTCCAAAAATTTCAGCAGTCATAGCCATAGTATCCGCATTAAGAAATGCAGGAATCATTGAAACAATAGGTGACCATACAATGAAAAACACCAACATCCCAACAATAAAAATTAAAGCTCCAACAATGCCTTTTAATGGATTCAAGTTTTTCCCTCCCTTTTAGTCATAAATACCTCGCTTCTTTTCCAGTCTTGATTTAAGTTTGGCTGCGAGAATTCGCCCTTTAGAAAAAGCAATTTTTGTTCCTTTCGCGGTTAGCCTTCCACCTTCTTTCAGAATAGCAACCCGTTCCTTGAACTCTCGGCTCTTAATCATTTCAGACAAAGCAAGCCCTTGTCCGCTTGATTGCCTTTGCCTAGATTGACCTTGCCTTGGATTTAACAAAGCCCGTCTTAACTGTTTCTTACTCATCTTTCTTATTTGCTTTTTACTAAAACTTCGCCTTTTTGGAAGCGGTTCAAAAAATTGGTCCAAACCAGTTAATCTATCAGTCATAAAATACTCAAGCCCCCTTTAGATTTATTAAAGGTTGGAAGAAGTGCCTTAATAGCTTTTATTTTAATTGCTTTTGCTTTTCTTGGCGCAAAAGTAATTTCTGCAAGTTCGCCTTTAGTAGAAATTCTGAATTTTTCAAGCTCTTGGAATGTTCCACCTTTACCTAACTTAAAACGACTTCTTAATTTAAAAAACTCTTTTATATCAACAGCCTTTGAAGGCTTTACTTTCGCACCAGTTGGAACTATTTTAACGGTTACTGCTGCTGTTTCCTCTGCTCGCTTAAA
>SDBS01001127.1_pt1 | contig 27291 bp, 27 predicted proteins | sample 2277091 | NCBI WGS metagenome assembly SDBS01 (sample SAMN10404972, study PRJNA504765) | marine sediment metagenome | isolation source: marine sediment core GS10_PC15, 163 cmbsf | place: Arctic Ocean: Southern Knipovich Ridge | collected 2010
CTCTCCGCCGAGGGAAGATCGGACCAGTGGACGCTCTACTACCGCCTCCCCAGCGGCAGCTACGAGCTACGTTTCGGCTATCTGGACCAGGTGACGCTCAGCCGCCTGGAAAATCCGCACGGCGAACCCTTCAATCCCAGGGAGTTAATGGACACCGACGAGCTCTACCGCCTGCTCGAAAGGGCCTACCCCGCGGGACGGCTCCTCCTCAGAGCGAACCTGGAGCACAGCCCCGACCACGCCTCCGTGGTGTGGATATGTGACCTCGAGGAGGTCCGGATCCCCCAAGAGAACGTGGTACGCTACAGCGCCGTCGAGGAGGGTGACCACGGCTTCACCGAATCGGTGGACCTCACCGTGAACTACGCCTCGGAGAGGCTCGCCACTCTGGAGGCATACCTCGAGGGGAGCGTGGGCAAGGTCTGGGAGGGCAAGTGGGACCTGGAGCACGTCAAGCTCTACAATATACCGTTGACCGGTGACGAGACCCGCCGTTTCGATTACCACGACGACAGCCTGACGGTACGGGCGTACAAGAACAGCCCCTTCAGCTGGGTCGTGAACATCGGGATAGACGATTTCGACATCGGTCGCTATATGGGGGACAACAATTACCAATGGCGTGTCGGCGAGCTGGAGCTCGAAGCTCAAACAGATCACGCACTTGCCGATTCCGGGGCGGGACCGGTAACGGTCATCGTAGACGCCCAAAGCGGCGAGATTCTCTCCGCCCGGAGTCGGCCCAATCAACCCCTGTAGGGGATCAATCGGTTTAAGCCCGCCGGCGTTCAACACCTCCGTACCCGCCTGCTTCCCCCGGCGGCGCCCCGCCCTTCATCGGGCGGGGTTTTTTCTTATCGACTGAGGTGGTATATTCATACCCGTTCGTAATCCTGACCCGCATATCAACATGAAACTTTCCGAACGGACCGAGAATTTTGTCATTTACGGCGGACTGGTGGCCGCGGCGGCGCTTTTTGTCCGGCGGCTGAGCCTGCTTCTGCAGGCCGGCTGGTCGGCGGACGCCTCCGTCGGCGGGCTCCTGTACACCCTGCTGGACATCATCGCCGCAGCCTCCATCCTGCTGGTCTTCCTGCCCCTGAGGCGCGGCGGACCGGTGAGCCTGAAGACCATCGTCTACGCCCTGGCCGTGGTCGTGGTCAAGGGAAGCTGGTCGGCCTGGGACTGGGGCAAGCTCTCCCTCTGGTTCACCCTCACCGACATCGGTGTCTGCCTCGTGGGCGTCCTCTGCCTCCTCGGCGCCCTGGCAATCGTGCACCGTGACCGATCCGGCGGGGAGGAGGGCTAGGCGATTGCCAACGGGGACAACTCGGGGTAGAATCTAACGGAGTGGAGAATCCACCCCTTTTACATGCGTAGATTTCTCGTTCATGTTTGGGACAGGCTGCGGGAGGACAAGCGCTGGCTGGCGCTCGTCATCTTCCTCACCGCTTTGGCAATCCGTCTCGTCTACCTCATATCCTTGAGTGACACGATCTACTGGGACCTCCACTCTACCGACAGCAGCACCTACTACCTCCAGGCGCAGGCCATCGCCGACGGCACTTTCGAGGTGTCCGAGGGCTTCTTCATGACGCCGCTCTACCCCGTCTTCCTCTCGCTCTTCAATGTCTTAGGTCTCGATCCGCTCTTCTGGGCCCGCCTCGTCCAGGCCATCCTCGGGGCGCTGATGGCGGTGCTGGTCTACCGGCTGGTTTTCGAGGCCACGGGGAAGCGCTGGGCCGGTGTAATCGGTGGCGGCCTGCTGGCGGTTCTGGGTCCGGCGATCTTCCACGACTCCATGCTTCTGGTCACGAACATCACCGCGTTTTCGGTGACCCTCGCCGCGCTGCAGCTCGTGCGTTACGTAAAAAGAAAACAGACCCGGAACCTGATCTGGGCCGGCGTCTTTCTGGGCCTCGGGGGGCTGGCCTGGGGAACGATACTGGCGACGGTCCCGGCGCTGGTCGTCTGGCTGATCGTGATTCTGCGGAAAGACGGCTGGAAAAAGACTCTCTCAAGAATCGGCATCTTCCTCGGTTTCATTCTCCTGCCGATTCTTCCGGTCACGGCCTACAACGCCGTCCAGAGTGGTGAGTTCATCCTCACCACGGCCAACATGGGGATCAACCTGGACATCGGCAACCGTTCCGGCTCGAACGGTCTGTACGAACCGCCCAGCCCTTTTAAAACGGAGCGCATTTTCGACGGGACTGGCAGGATCTTCCTCAGCCGCATCTCCGGGCGCCACGTGACCATCACCGAGGCCAACCGCTACTGGCTGAAGCGTGCTCTGCGCCGCATCACCGCCCACCCGGGCGAGTTCGTCGTCAACCTCCTCTGCAAGACCTGGTATTTCATCCACGGCTACGAGTGGCCGCAGTTGGAGTCCTACTACCACTACAAGGAGGTGGTTCCCTGGCTGGGGCTGCCCTGGCCGACGCTGGCGTTGGTGATGCCGCTGGCGCTCCTGGGTCTGGGGCTGGCCTGGCGGTGGCGGAGAGAGCTGGCGCCTGTGTACCTGATCGCCCTCTTCTACGCCGCGGCGGTGGTCCTGTTCTTCATCACCGGGCGCTTCCGCTACCCCGTGGTCCCGCTCGTTTGCGCCTTCGCCGGGATCGCGGCCTGGCGGATCGTCGAGTTCGTCAAAAACAAAAGATGGCGTAAAGTAGGAGTCTCGGCGGGCGTTCTCGCAGTGCTCGCGGTGGGGGTGAACCTCCGCGATTCAAACATCGAAAAACTCTCCGAACCGGGTTTGGTCTACTACAACCTCGCCTCGAGGCTGATGCTGATCGAGAGAATCGCCGAATCGCCGTCCTACTTCGAGCGCGCCGTGGAGGAGCTCGCGGATACGCCACCGTCATTATACCTGGACTGGGGGGTGGCGCTGCACCGTTTGGGCCGACTGGATGAAGCGGTCGAGAGGTACGAGAAGGCGGCGGAGCTGGGCGAGAGCTCGCCCAAGCTGCCGATGAACCTGGCCACCGCCTACACCACCTTGGGACGAAACGAAGAGGCCGAGGGGGCTTATCTTTGGGCGATGCGGGTCGCCCCCGACTGGCGCGACGCCTACCTCGGGGCGGCCAACTCCGCCGCCGCGCGGAGGAGATTCCGGGAGGCGGTCGGCTACCTGGATCAAGGGCTGGCCCGTTTGGGGAAGGACCCGGTTCTCTTGACCCTGCGGGGGGATATGCGGCTCGCGGTGGGCGACCTCTACGGCGCGCGGGGGGATTTTGGGGATGTGCTCGCCGAGTGGCCCGACTTTACGCCGGCGGTCCTGGGCCACGGACGGGCGCTTCTCGAGCTGGGAGACTCGGACGGCGCCCGGGAGCGCTTCGAGGAGATCTTGCTATTGACACCACGGAGCCCCGAGGAGGCCGAGGCGCTGAGACCGCTCCAGCACCAAGCCGAAGAACTGCTGCGACGAATCGAAACCGCAGGCACTAATTAAGGGCACCACGGCGGGGATAGTATCTGCGGCCGAAGGCAAATCACCGCCTTACATCTCTCTCTCCCCTCTGGGGAGGAGCATTCGCCCACGGGCCGGGGTGAGGGCTTCCATATGTCCCCTCTCCCTTTAGGGAGAGGGCTAGGGTGAGGGGCGAGGCATGAAACGGCGGGGATTAAAATCCCCGCCCTACATTGGGGCGCACAGTGGTGAATAAACGGGTGGGTGTTCTCGCCCGCCCCTACAGCATCGCGGTGGTGACATTCCCACACCCGCCCGGTCACTACCGCCTGAGCTCATCCAAGTGCCGGTGGAAGCGGGCGTAGTGGTCCAGGGTCAGCTCCAGGTCGCGCCGGTGCCCGGTCTCGGAGAAACGGGCCAAGCCGCGGATGGCGGCGCGCAGCTCGTCCTTGGCGAAACCGGCCCGGTTGAGGAAGCTCCCCACGGCGTCAACCTCCTCCAGCCAGGGTATTTCATCGAAGGGCCCGCCGCCCTCGACGACGTCCTCCGAGGCCTGGATTAGCCGCACGCCGATCTCCTCCAGGGCGTCAGCGGTGACCAGAGGATCCTCGAAATCGCCGGAGACCCAGTTGACGACGAGGACCGCCGCGACGATGAACAACGCCAGCGTCGCCCAGTGGGCCGCCCGGCGCTGAACGGTCAATCCAAAGAGCGCGTAGGGCGGTCTTTTTCGTTCACTCCGCCCCATTCCCCTCCATCACCTCGGCGAGCATATCGCCTAAAATCTCCTCGAAGCGGTGGTAGTGGTCCATGGCGGTCGCGTAGTCGTCGGGCTGCTTGCCCGCGGCATAGGAACCGAAGGCGTTCACCGAGTCGCGCAAAGCCGCCTTGGCCCGGCGGGCCGACTCGTGGGTGGCGGGAACCTCATCCACTCTGAGAAGCCAGGACGTCGTCTCGAAGCCCTCCTCCTCGATTCCCTCCGCCGCCGTCAGGAGCTCCTCGGCCAGGGGAAACAAGGCATCCAGGGATTCGGCCAGGGGAACCTCGGGCTCCTCCCCACCGCAACCCAGGATCACCAGCGCTCCAAACAGGGCGCACAGGACGAGTCCCTTACTCATCGCCACCTCCCGTGTCCTCCTCTAAAAGGTCCCATGTACCGTCGTGGACCCCCAGGGTCTGTTCGAGGCCCGGCCTCCACCAGGAGTCGTCCTCCACCGCCGGCGCCAGCGCCTCGACGAGGTAGGCCAGCGGCTTGGCGAAGGCGGACACCGGCCGGGACACCGGTCCTTCGCTGAGCGCCCGGCGCGTCTCGAGACCCGAGGGCAGGCGGTGAATCATCAGCACGATGGCGGCGGAGACCAAAACCCCTTTCAGCAAACCCAGCGCCGCTCCGCCGAGATGATTCAGCCAGCCGGCGATGGTGGCGTCTATCAGCTTGGTCAGGAGTTTTTCGATGAAGTAAAATCCGACCAGCACTCCGACGAAGACCACGATGAAGACGACGGGGCCGCTCACGTTGAAGCCCGCCACGTCAACGGCGAAGGCCTCCCCCAGGGGCGAGTAGAGGATGCTGGCGATCATGTAGGCCAGGATGATGCTGACCAGACCGATGGCCTCGTGTATGAGACCCGCGATAAGCCCCTTCACCAGCATGGAGGCGATGATCACCGCGAAGAGCCAGTCGGCCCAGCCCATAAAACCTCCCGGATTAATCGAGCGGGTGGATGGCTAATCCAATCCACCCTACCTTCCCGCCGCCGTCAGGGTGCAGAGGGCGATGGAGTTGAGCTTGGTTTCGGTGGTGTCGGCCCGGGACAACAGCACGATGGGCGCCGTCGCCCCGGCTATCATCCCGCCGACCTTGGCCCCGCCCAGATAGATGAGCCCCTTGGCGAAGATGTTGCCCACCTGGATGTCGGGGACGAGGTAGATGTCGGCCCTCCCGGCCACGGGGCTCTGGACGCCCTTGATGCGCGCCGCTTCGGCATCGGTCGCCAGATCCAACGCCAGGGGACCGTCCACCACGCACTCGCCGAACTGGCCCCGTTTGCCCATCTGCGTCAGGGCGGCGGCGTCCACCGTGTCGGGCATGTCGGGATTGACCGTCTCCACGGCGGTCAGCACCGCCACATTGGGCCGGTCATAACCCAGCCGGTGGAGGGCGTTCACCGCGTTGGCGAGGATTTCGGCCTTGGCCGGCTGGTCCGGCTTGATGTTCATTCCCCCGTCGGTGACCCAGATCAGCCGGTCGTGACCCGGCACCTCCAGACAGGCGATGTGCGAGAGGAGCTTGCCTGAGCGCAGGCCATTCTCCTTGTCGAGGACGGCTTTGAGGGTGACGCCGGTGGCTACGCTGCCCTTCATCAGCATCTCGGCCTCGCCTGCGCGGACGGCCCCCACGGCGGCGGCGGCTATCTCCGGGTCGCCCGATACGTTGCGGATTTCGAAGGTCGAGACGTCCAGGCCGGCCTTCTCCGCGGCGGTCCGAACCTGTTCCGCGGGACCGAAGAGGAGGGCGTCCACCAGACCGGCTTCGTAAGCCTGAGAAACGGCCATCAGTGTACTCGGGTGCGCCGCGCCGACCACGGCCAACCGGCGTCTGCCGGCATCCCTGACCCTGTCGTGCACCTCCTGAAAACTTTTAAGCATCGAGGTCCTCCGCTGTGTTCGGAGTAAGCGAATTTACCGAAAAGGGTTGGCCTAGGGCTCCTCGCCAAGCTGACGGAGCTTGGCCCTGGGACCGGCGTAGTCTGGGTTCAGCTCCAGCGCCTTACGGTAGGCCTCCACCGCCTCGATGGTTCGCCCCAGCGCCAGGAGGGCGTCACCCATAAAATTCCACGCCGGGGCGAACTCCGGGTCCATGTCGAGAGCCTGTCGGTACTCGACCAGGGCGCCGACGTAGTCACCGGTCTGGTAGCGGCAGTCGCCCAGATAGACCCGGGCCTCGACGAAGCCGGGATCCAGCTCCAAGGCGCGATCGTAGGCATGCGCCGCCTCCGAGTAATCCCCCCGGGCGAAGGAACGGTCGCCCAGGAGCAGCGCCTCCACCGCCTCGGGGTCTTCCGAGGAGAAGGTGCCCGAGGAGTCCGACAACAGGGTCAACGCTCCCTGGGCCACCTCCCGGGCCACCGGTTGAAGGGGGTCCATATCCAGGGCGATGTTGGCCGCGGATAAAGCCGCCTCGACACGCCCCAGCCGCAGATTAATCGCGGCGATCCAGGCCAACGGTTCGGCCGCCGCCGGGCTCAGCCCCACCGCCCGCTTCATCGCCTCCCGCGCCCGCTCCAGATCGCCCGTGGCGAAGGCCAGACGGCCCACGATCAACTGGTAGGCGTAGCTGCCGTCGCGGAAACGTTCCGGATAGGCGTCGGTCAGGTGGGCCAATCGGGAGGATATCTCGCCGGCGCTCCCCCCGCCCTCCATCTCGTAGATCAGCTCCCAGCACCCGCGTTCCAGCTCGTCGGACAGGGCCCGGTCGCTTTTGACCAGCGGCGGCACCTCGCGGATCTCGAGAGCGCCGTGCGCGGCGGTAAACAGGGCCAGAAACAAGAAAAGTTTGCGGATCATGGCTTCACTGACACTCGTTGTCATCCAAGAGCTTCCTGGCGTTGGCGCATACCAAGCGGCGCAGTTCCTCGGGACGCTCGATGCGGACCTCCCCCGGAAAACCGGCCAGCCACCGGGCCAACTCCTCGAGGTTCGTGGTCCGCAGGACCAGCCGCAGGGAGCCGTCGGGTTGGAAGGCGATGCGCTGGCTGGGGTGCCACTCCCGCTCGGCCACCAGGTGGGCCGCCCGCCCGTGGAAGTGGAGTTGCACCCGGTGCTCGGGTTCGTTCAGGCGGAAACCGAAGGCATCGGACAAGGCGTCGCTCAGGTTGAAATCGGCGGGAACGGAGTAACGCTTCGACAACTCGCGGAATCCCTTGAGCCGCGCCAGGGGAACCGCCTTCCTCTCGTCCGATTCCACCTCCCGACCCAGGATGTACCAGGCGTTGTTCAGGTTGCAGATATTGTAAATCTCGAAGGTGAAGGGACGCCAATTCGCTCGGTCCAAATCGTCACCCGGGACGAAAAGATCGGCCCGGACCTGTCGGCGTCGGCGCAGGGCGTGCCCGGCGGCCTCGACGATCCGAGGGTCCACCCGCCAGACCCGGCGTGCAGCGTAATCGAAGGCGGCCACCTCATTCTCGATGACCGAGAGCTCCTGGGAGTCCACCAGGTTACGCAGGCGCTCGATGAGACCGGCGAAGGCGGCGCCGCGGGGTTGGCCGGGGGACTGGGCGGCGAGCTTCCCCGCGAGGAGTACTCCGACCATCTCGGCGCGGCGGAGGAAGTTGGCAGGCAGGACGAAGGTCGCATCGGTGTACAGGTACCCGCCGTGATATTCACCACGGTCGTAGGCCAGCGGGGCGTTGAGCTGGTCGCGCAGGTAAGCCAGGTCCCGGTAGATGGTGCGCTCGGTCACACAGAAGCGCTCGGCTAGACCCTCGGTGGTCGGACCGGTCCCGGAACGCACCAGCTGGTCAATCTCCAGGATCCGCCGCAGGGCGGTCTTGTTCAGAGATTCGAGCAGCATCGTCTCCCCACGGTGTGCTGAAGGTGACTCATTCCATCGTCCCACTCTGGGAAGTTGATATATTTTGTTGGTAGACTTTTGTACGGAACATATTTCCTCTTCCAATGCTTTTATTTCGGGATCATCACCCTTTTACGAACCAGTATAGAGTATTCTCCTGATACAGTTAAGTGCGTTTGTGTCGTTTCGCTGTCTAGACCTAAAGGACCTCTCTCGGATGAAGGGACGGAGACTACGTTTGGTTCCGCCGTGAGGGACAACGGTATCCGTCGTCTTGTGCGGGCGGACATCGGTGTGCGCCGGCGGTGGCACAGTTTTTGCGTAAAATAGACCGTGAATAACTCCGCCAAGCTTCACTTCCGCAAAAACCTGTGCCACCGCCTCGGCAGTCGTTGATTCGGCGGGATAACAAACACCTACGCGCTGCGGCTGGCATAGATAGAGCGGTTCCGCAGCTCATGCTTGGTGATTATCCCTTATGGTTATTAGTTGAAAAGTAATATAATCCTATGTCATCTGCTCGTTGGAAACAGACCATAGCCTGATATGTTTCCAATTTTATACCGAGAAGAAAATAAAGAAAACTTATAACGAAAAGCAATACCAATGTAACTATAATATTCACCATCTTTATATACTTTCCCAAAGTGTAAAACTTACTCCCCCTATAGAAGGTCGAGCTCAGCCACGATCTCGGGGGCCGACGACGCGCCGATCCGGTTCGCCCCGGCCTCGAAGAACCGCGCCACATCCCTGAGCGTCCGAATGCCGCCGGCGGCTTTGATGTCTAGCTCCGTGCCGACGACCTTCCGGATGAGCCGAACGTCGGTCGGTTTGACGGGACCGTGAAAGCCGGTAGAGGTCTTCACGTAGTCCACGCCGGCTTCCAGACAAAGCTCCGCGGCCCTTGCCTTCAACCCGTTAGACAGAAGCGGCGTCTCGATGATTATCTTGAGAACATGGGATCCGGCCACGGTCCTGAGCCGCCACAGCTCTTCCAAGAGCCGATCGTACCGCCCGGCCCGCAGAAGGCCCAGGCTCATCACCGCGTCCAGCTCGTCGGCACCCCGAGCGATTAACCATCCTGCCTCGGCCACCTTTTCCTCAATGGGGTTGGCGCCCAGTGGAAAATCCACCACCCCGCAGAGGTCGAGCTCGGAACCGTGATCGGCGATCCACCGGCGCGCCTCGACCAGGTGGTGCGGCAGGACGCACACCGCCTTGATCCCCGCCGTGGAGCAGCGGTCCAGGTAAGTCTCCAGGCCGGCGGAGGTGGTGGTCGGGTCCAGGGCGGCGCCGTCCAGGGACCAGGCCAGGGCCTCCCGGCTGATCAATCCCCAATCCGACTCACCTTTAGCCCGAACCGCCAAGGCGGCTCTACTCCTCCCCTTCGGAGGCCCGTTCATCCTCATCTGGGTGAGGCTCCTCCCCAACGGGTTCCTTCTCCTCGTCCTTCTGATCCTTCTCAACCTCGCCCTTTTGGTTCTTCTCAACCTCGTCCACATAATTCAGACGGAGCTCAGTCAACATGTTCTTGATCATCCGATCCTCGTCCTCGGCGAGGTTGCCGCGGGTTCTGTGTGAAATGGTATCCAGGAGGTCAATGGAGGCGCGGGCGGCCTCGATATCCCGTTGCACTTCCCCCGTGATCGGACTGGCGAGCTTGCCCATCTGGATCATCGCCGACTGGTAGAGGCTGTATACGAGGCCGAGGAAGTTGGCGCTGTGTCTCTTCTCATCCTGGGTCATCGAATCCTCCCGCACGGTTAATCTTTGTCTAGCGTGTCCTGAAATTCGCGCAGCAGTCTCTTTTGTTCCCGGGTGAGCTTCCTGGGAACGCCGACGCCGACGGTCACCAGAAGGTCCCCGCGCCGGCTGCGTCCTACATTGGGGAACCCGGCCTTGCGAATCTTGAAAACGGCGCCCGGCTGCGTCCCCGCCGGGACATCCAGAGTCGTCGGCTCTTCGAGGGTCGGCACCTCCACCTTCGAGCCCAAGGCGAGCTGGGGGTAGGTGAGCTCCAGGTCCAGCAGCAGGTTCCGTCCGTCCCGCCGGAAGATTGGATGGGGTTCGAGGTAAACGACAACGTAGAGGTCGCCCCGGTAGCCGGATCGGGAGCCGTCATCGCCCTCGCCGGAGAGACGAATGCGCTGGCCGTCGTCAATCCCGGCGGGGATCTCCACCTCCAGACGGGGCTTGACACGGTTGTACCCCGATCCCCCGCACAGTCCGCAGGGTTCCTCGACGATCTTGCCCGCCCCCCGACAGGTGGAACAGGTGGTCTCCAGCCGCATGAAGCCGGTCTGATGGATCACCCTCCCCCGTCCTCCGCAGGTGGGACAGGTTACCGGCGGATGGCCCGGTTCGGCGCCGGTTCCCCGGCAGCGGGAACAGAGCTCCATCCGCTCGATCCGTATCTGTTTGGTCGCCCCCCCGAGGGCCTCGGAGTAGGTGAGAATAACCTCGGCCCGCAGGTCGTCGCCCCGGTGAACCCGCCCGGTCCCCCGGCGGACCCCGCCGCCGAAGAAGCTGCCGAAGAGATCGCCGAAGATGTTGAAGATGTCACCGACGTCGTCGAAGCCCTGGTAGCCCCGACCGGTGAGACCCTCGTGACCGTATCGGTCGTAGACTGCCCGCTTCTGCGGGTCGGAGAGCACCTGGTACGCCTCCGAGGCCTCCTTGAAACGTTCCTCGGCCTCGGGATCGCCGGGGTTGCGGTCGGGGTGATATTCGAGGGCCTTCTTCCGGTAGGCCTTCTTGACCGCCGTCGCATCGGCGTCCCGCTCGACGCCCAGAACCTCGTAATAATCTCGATGGTGTATGGTCATGGCCGTTAACCAACCGACCGCGGTATGTCGGGAATTTCCGTCATCAGTCTATCGAGACCGCCCCGGATAACCTCGTGAAAAGGCAAATCAATTGGCAATCCATAATACCAATCATGCCACTCAAGATCATCTCTAAGTGTTCCATCTATCTCTAGGATATTGCTGTTAATAATACTTCCCCAAATTGTTAAAGGTTCAGTTTGGTATTTGCCAATGTAGTTATTACGAAGCTCTTTAACAACTTTGTTAAAATCAGTTGAAGAAAAATAAACTGGTTCGAACAACCTAATCGAATAAAAAGTTACAGATTCTGAATCTGTATAACGAATTGAGAATTTGGACGAGTTTGGTAAAGAACACAAGGCATAATAATCCATCAACTCAGTATTAAACATTTCACTTATTTGCTTTATTTGGTATGGAATTGTAGTTATAGTAATTGTCCTACCCTTATCAATATCTAATAGTGGGCCATAATTTAAATAATTGGAAATATAAAGTGCCTTGTAGCGCTTTAATAAGTTGTTAAATTTAGTAAGAGCATTCAGATCCTCAAAAGGTTCATCAAGGAGTAGGGGGCTTAAATATTTTATATACATTTCATCTAAATAGCTTAAATACTCCGAAAAAGACACGCAGTTTTCACCATTCGTATCGACAATATAATACCAGCCAACTATAGAATTCTCATCTGTAATATCGTAAACAGGTTCACCTGGTCCAAGGCTCGATCCTGGAAAATACTCTTCGGCATAAAGTGAGGCTGCCTTAGTAGCTAATACATAACCTGCTTCGACTAATTCAGGTTCACCAGCGTCCAGACCCGATTCCGCGGCTGATGCAGCTCCAACCATTGCGACGATGAGCAGAAAAGCAATCATGTAAAAGGTGTCGGGTTCGGGTTCCGAAAAGAATTATTTATGTGTGGGCAAAATCAATGATTTGGAAAATCTCGCAGTGGGGATTGGCCAACAGGCCGGGGGTGCGGGCCGAGCAGTCGGCCATCGCCCGGGCGGACCCTTCGGGATCGTCGCCGGTGAGCATGAGCGTCCAGAGGGTGGAGTAGCGCACCTCGGTGATTTCGGTCAGGCCCAGCGTATCCCGGCAGTAGAGCGCCGCGTCACGCCCGGTGAAATCGTCGCGTTTGGAGACCAGGACGCCGACCGGCGTTCCCCCATCGCTCCGGATCGGCGTCAGGGTGGAAAGGGAATCGGCCGTCCGATGGGCGTGCTTCGAGGGGTTGACGAAGCGGCTGGTCCGGCGCAGGAGCTCGTCGAGCAGATCATTGGGATCGAAATCCCCCGAAAAGCGCCACAGCTCCTCTCGGCCCAGCGAGACGAGATTGGCGTGACCGAGCAGATCAGAGAGCGCGAAGTAGGCCGAGGCGGCCACCGTGTCCGGCACCTTCAGCCGGACCAGCAGGTCGAGTCTTCCCATCAGGCCGCCCCTTTAAGATATACGGCCAGGGATGCGAATAATCTCCGGCCCGGGCCGGCTTCGTGCAAGTCCCCGCCGTAGGACCTGCGCACCGCACCCCAGTGGCCGTCCAGGTTCCGCGGAAGCTGCCGGAGCCAGCTCGCCCGCTCGGGATGGGGCATCATGGCCAGCACGTTGCCCGCGGGGTTGGTTAATCCGGCGATGTCGCCCAGGGCGCCGTTGGGGTTGACGGGGTAGCCGCCGGCGGCGGAGCCGTCGGGCTTGGAGTACCGGAAGGCGATCTGACCGTCCGCCTCGATCCGCCCGATAAGGGAACCATCGGCGGTGGTGTAGCGTCCCTCGGCGTGGGCTATTGGGATCGGGATCACCTCACCCGGCTCGAACAGGGTGGTGAAGAGGCTGCGCTCCGGGTTCTCCACCCGGAGGTAGGTCCAGCGGCAGATATAACCGTGGTTATTGGCGTCCAGGGCCATCTCGATTGGGTGCCCCTCGGTGAGCCCCGGCACGAGGCCCGCCTCCAGAAGCGTCTGAGCCCCGTTGCAGACGCCCAGGACCGGTTTACCGGCGTCGGCGGCCCGGGCGACCTCGCTCAAAACCTCTTCCTTGGCGGCGATGGCCCCGGCGCGCACCCGGTCCTGGAAGCTGAAGCCCCCGGCCAGAAAGTAGGCGTCGGCGGAGCGCAGCTTATCCGGCTCGTTCCAGCGGACGATCTCCGCCTCGAGGCCCGCCGCCTCGCAGGCGCGCGCGCTCTCGTACTCGCAGTTGGTGCCGGGGAAGGCTAGAACGGCGACCTTGGGCATGGCTCTCGCAATAAAGTAAAGGGGCGTTCCCGCCCCAATTTTAACAGAATACAGTCAATCTTTTACGCTCTACAGCTCGACCGATTTGTGCCGCGCGGCGTGACACCGGACGTTGACCGTTTTTAAAGGAAAGTGCTCTACGAGCTTGGCCGGACCCTGGGTCAGTCGACGAGGTCCCAGGGGTGATAATACGGGAGATACCCCGGGCCCCAGTCGGGACCCAAGTCATAGCTGGTGTTGTCGGTCAACGGGATCTGGTTGCACCCGTTGTCGTCCATCACGAAGATTTCCCAGTCCCCCGGAGAAACCGAATCGCGGAATGCGCTGAAGGCGATGCGGCCGCCGTCCGGGCTCCAGGTGGGACTCGAATTCCCGCTTCTGTTGTCCGTCAACTGTTTCTGGTTGCCCCCGTCGGCGTCCATCACGAAGATTTCCCAGTCCCCATCGCGGTCGGAGGTGAAGGCGATGCGGCTGCCGTCCGGACTCCAGGCGGGAGATCCGTCCCCATCATCGTTAAAGGTCAACGGGGTCTGGTTGCGCCCGTAGGCGTCCATCACGAATATTTCGTGGTCCCCGTCGCGGTCGGAGCAGAAGGCGATGTGGCCGCCGTAGGGACTCCAGGCGGGATACCCGTCCCAGTTGTCGTTGTCGGTCAACTGGGTCTGGTTTTCCCCGTCGTCGTCCATCACAAAGATTTCCCAGTCCCCGTCGCGGTAGGACTGGAAGGCGATCCGGCTGCCGTCGGGGCTCCAAGCTGGAAACCAATCCGCGTAATAATCGTTAAATGTCAACTGGGTCTGGTTTTCCCCGTCGGCGTCCATCACGAAGATTTCCCAGTCCCCGTAGTACCCCTCGCGGTTGGACTGAAAGGCGATGCGGTCGCCGTCCGGACTCCAGGCGGGAAAAGTGTCGAAATCATTGTTGAAGGTCAACTGGGTCTGGTTGCTCCCGTCGGCGTCCATCACGAAGATTTCCGAGTCGTTCCACCATTGGTAGGAGTGGAAGGCGATGCGGCCGGTAAAAATATCTACGTCCCCATCCCCATCCCCATCGCCGCATCCCGGGACCGTGCACGAGCAAACCAGTATGAACCCCAGGAGAAGCGCACGGATTAAATAAAGGTTTCTCATCTCCTTGCCTCCAAAACAGAAAAAGCTTCACAACTATTAAACATTAAAGCGAAAGTTCTGTCAATGAGAAAGAGAGCCGGTCGGGCTCTCCTGTTTTCTTAAAAAACTTGCTGATGTCTGTTTACTACAGCTCGACCGCCTTGTGCCGCGCCGCGTGGCACTGGACGTTGACCGCCGCCGGGAGGCTGGCGATGTGGCAGGGGTAGGTCTCGATGGCCAGCCAGAGGGAGGTGGTCCGGCCGCCGAGTCCCTGGGGCCCCACGCCGAGGCGGTTGATCTCGTTCAGCCACTGCTTCTCGAGGCCGGCGTAGAAGGGGTCCGCGTTGTACTCGCCCACGGTGCGAAGGGTGGCCGTCTTGGCCAGGATGGCGCACTTCTCGAAGTCGCCGCCGATGCCCACGCCGATGATGGTGGGGGGGCAGGGGTTGGGCCCGGCCTCGTCCACCGTCCGGAGGACGAAGCGCCGGACGCCCTCCACGCCGTCGGCGGGCTTGAGCATGGCCACCCGGCTCATGTTCTCGCAACCGCCGCCCTTGGGCTCGAAGTGTATCCTGAACGTCTCGCCGGGGACGATGTCGTAATGGATGACCGGCGGGGTGTTGTCGCCGGTGTTCTTGCGCCGCAGGGGGTCCTCGACGATGGACTTGCGCAGGTATCCGTCTGAGTAGCCCCGACGCACGCCCTCGGCGACGGCCTCGGAGAGCGCACCGCCGGTGACGCGAACCTCCTGGCCGAGGGTGATGAAGAACACGGCGTAGCCCGTGTCCTGACAGATGGCCACCTCCTCCTCCCGGGCGATCTCGGCGTTTTTTATGATCACGTCGAGGACGTCGCGCGCGACGGGGGAGGGCTCGTCGGCGCGGAAATCGCGGAGCGCCTTCTCCACGTCCTCGGGCAGGTAAAAGGCGGCGTCGAGGCAGAGCTGCCTGATGGCGGCGGTAATATCTTTTACGTCTATCTCTCGCATCATTCTTTTCTGTTTTGTGGTTACCGGGTAAGTGTACTCAAGGGCGGCGGCGAGGTAAAGGGAGTTACAGTTGCTTTAGGATGGTCCACATCCGGGCGGTCAGGGTGGGGCTCGGTTTCTTTTTCTGGCCGAAGTCCGTCCCCTTCCAGGCCATGAAGATGCTCTGGGGGGTGAAGCGTCCCATCTCGTCTGCGGTTTCCAGAACCCGCCGGGCCATTTTGCCGGTCCGGGGGTCTTCCCGCCCGGCATTCACTGTCACCAGGACCGAGAGCACGCCGGCAACGTCGTACCAGGCGTGGGGGTAGCGCAGTCGCCAGAATTTCCGCCCGGCGCCGAAGATGAAGAGCTTGTGGTCGTAGGCGAAGGCCAGGTGTTTATGAACGGTATCCACCCCGGCGGCCACCGGCGGGCTGTCGGCCAGGTCGGGGTAGGGGGCCAGGGCGTAGAGCGCATCCAGGATGGCCATGGGACACGGGTCCCCCTTCCGGCCCGGTCCGCGGACGAACCCCTCCAGCCTGTGCACGCATCCCCACCCGTCACTCCGGGCCAGCCCGGCGATAGTCTCGGCGGCCCGACGAACCCGGGGGTCATCGGCCATCCCGACCCGCGCCGCCAGCCCAACGTAGAGCGGAGCGTCGCACATTATCCAGCCCGGGATCGGCTCCGGCAGCTTGTAGCCGCTCTGCAGAGTCAGAGGGAGACCGCCGGCCGAATCGCCGGAGAAGATTCTTTCGAGAACCCCCCGGATCCGGTCCTCCACGATCCAGCCGCCCAGCTCCCAGAGGAGGCGGAGGAGGTTCAAGGGGTGATCGCTTTTGTTGTGCCCCTTCAGAACCGGCCAGGGCTCCTCGATTCGCCGGCCCAGGTCCCGGATGAGTCCGTGGTCGCGAACCGCGTCGTCCAATCCCGGTTCGTCCACCTTCGCGTCGAGCTGGTCGCGGGCGATCCGGCGCACCCATGGCTCGTCGGCTCCGGCGAGCCAGGCGAGTGTTTCCCTCGGAACCTGCATACCCACCTTAAAGCCGGTTCAGGGCCTCGTCCACCCGCTCGATCCACATCTCGATGACCTCAGGTGGTTGCGACGATCCGTCGGTGAGGTTCCGGACGAGCTGTTTCAGGTTGATTAGTGAATGCACCAGCCGGGCCGCGGCCAGGGTCCTCTCACCGGGTGGTTCCCAGTACGGGTTGCGGTCCTTGACCTTTTCCCGGTAGAGGGAAATCTGATCGAAATCGAGACAGGGAGCCAGGTCCAGCGCCGCCCAGCCGAGCCCCAAGTCCCCCCAGTCCACCAGGGTGCTCTCCCCTTCGGGACCGATGATGATGTTCCGCGGTTCTATCTCACCGTGGACCACCACCGGCCCCCCCGCCGTGGCGAGTGAGACCGCCTCGTCGAGAACCCCGGCGGCGCGGCGCAGGAGGTCCTCCACCGCCCCGACGTTGTCCCGGACGTACGGCAGGTCGATGTACTCCGCCGGACTTGCGATCACCCCCTCCTCGGTCATCTGCTCCGGCGAGGTCAGGGGGTACTCGCGTTTGAGGTAGGCCTCGGAATGTCCGGCGGTGGAGGCGTGGAGGAGAGCAATGTCGGCGACTATCCCCGATGGGAGGGAATCGGCGGTGAAGACGTTGCCATCGGCGCCGTCACCCAGAGGCCTCCCCGGCACGTAGATGTAGCAGAAGACCTTGGTCTCGACATCGTATCTCTGGATGTCCAGGGAGGAGACGAGGATGCGCGGCTGGTGCTGCATGCCCAGCCGTCGGCCGAGCACGTGGGCCTCCACCTCTCGCTCGCAGGGGATCTTGAAGAATAGGTCAATCCGGTTCTCGTCACCGCGGCCGCTCCGGGTTGTAATCGTAACGCGCCGGGGGGGAAAAGCGTGGTCTGCGCCCACCGATGACGAGAGGGGATCGGGCTCGGCGAAGATGACGTTCTCGACTGTGATGGCGACCGAGAGATGCCGGGCGAGCGCCTGCTCCAGCGCCGTCTTACCCACGGGGGTGAGCGCCCATTCGGGGGCGCCGAAGCTATTATAACTCACGGCTCCCCTCCTCCCCTTCAAGTTGGTCCCACCGATGCGCGGCGTTGCGATAGTGGGGGATAACGACGGACCCCCCTACAACGAGCGCCACCTCCAGCGCCTCGTAGAACTCCTCCCGCCCGACGCCCTCCTCATGGCAGCGGAGAACGTGGTACGTGACACAGTCCTCGCAGCGCAGAACGGTTGACGCGACGAGCCCCAGCAGCTCCTTGAACTTGGCGGTGAGCCTCCCTTTGCCGAAGCCCCGAGTATCGAGGTTGAAAAAACGTTTGGTGATTATTCCGCCCCGCGAGAGTACAAGCTCGTTGAGCGCCTCGCGCTTCCGGCGGTAATCATCCGGTGAATTGATCATCATACTACTCCTATTGCCGTGGCGGTTTAGCGCGGTGATAAAGACCATTACACTCCATTATCAATCTCTTTCAGCAGTGCACCTCCCCTCTCAAGGAAAAGACCGTCCACCGGTGGATGAGCGGCGCGATCCCGTTAATACCAACACAGGTCCGGCGCAGGCGTTTACATCGTCACGGCGGTTAGGATACTCCAAAGACCCACGTTATTCAAGCCGGCGAACCTCGCCGAATCTCCGAGCGCCTCGTTACCATCCGGCAGGTCCGGCTCCAGTGTCACCGCCGCCATCCTCCATCCGCCGTTTATCCCAAACCTGTGGGCGGCCGGGTGTAGCCGGGCCACGGAGCGTGAATCTTCCGGCCCCTCCTAATCCCAAAACAAGGGGATACATCCCCTTGCATCCTCCGCCGACCCCCAAGACAAGGGGATTCATCCCCTTGCTCCATCCCACAAGCCCACAAGGGGTTAAACTGAGCGAAGCGAGCTATGCCTCTGGCAAAACCCCTTGTCTTTAATGGTGTTGTGAGATTGTAGCTCCAGGGCGGCTGGACGTAAGATTCTGCCTAAATGGCATTTTTCAACGGTCTTGATAAATTAAAAAAGGCCGGTAAGAGATACCGGCCCACACAAGAAAATTCCTCTGGTTAATCTAACGGATTTAGGTGAAAAGTAATCTCTCCGTCATCTACCGACCACATTCCACCACTGCCAGAATCAACCAGCATTCCGATAAGCCCGCCAAGGAGTATGTTTCCCCAAAACCAACCGCTTATATAGCGCTCAATTTGCTTTGATTCAGCTGCATATCCATCAGCCTCGACAGTAATTAACGACTCATCAACGGCGTCAACTTGAACGCGAGTAGGTGTTGTGCTAACTATTGCTCCATCTACTCTAACGGTGGAATCCTTTACGTTGCAGTCTATATCAATGGTAGCGCTTTTACGACTATTGAACATAGTGGCACAGGCACTCATGAAAACAAGCGACAGAACCACCACGATCACGATAGAGAAGCGCATTGCTCAACTCCTTCGTTTAGTATTCTTTAGCTCCAAGGAAAAGAATCAGAAATGCGATAAAGCTTTTTTATGACAGTTTCTTAAATAAATAAAAAAGAAAATCATCAACGTTTCTATGTTATCCTCCCCCTCCCCCATTGTCAAGGTGAAAAGTCAACAAAAGCCGCCGGGCTTAACCCCAGCGAATTCAAGTCAAAACGTCGTATTATCCTGTGTAATTCACGTTGTGTGAGAAGGTTTTTTTCCTGTCTTCCCTCTTTCTTCGGCGGGACTGCCGGATCGCAGTGCGGTGGACACTCCTACCCAACCGAATACCAAAACAAGGGGATTCATCCCCTTGCATCCTCCGCCGACCCCCAAAACAAGGGGATTCATCCCCTTGCTCCATCCCACAAGCCCACAAGGGGTTAAACCGAGCGAAGCGAGCTATGCCTCTGGCAAAACCCCTTGTCTTTGGTGTATATGGGAGCGACCAACGGGAGCGTGTACGCGGCATAGGCATTCCCGAGCCTCGCTGGACGCACACCGGTTCGGAGCGCGGTCCGTCTTAATAGGTGGGAGTAAGGGTCAAGCTGGCGCCGTGTTCGGTTTCCCAGCGGCGCACCTCGAGGACGATCTCGGAGGCGAGGGCGGCCACGGCGCGCCGGTTGGACTCCTCGGCGGCCTGCCCGGCGTTGTAGACGTTGCCGAGGTAGAAACCGGCGCCGACGAAGCCGGTCAGGGCGGCGGTGGCGTACTCACCCTCACCGGCGGCCCACCAGGTGGCCCCGATCCAGAGGGCGTTGGTGGTGAGCGCCAGGACGCCGTCCCAGAACTCCCCGGCGATGATCTGACCCAGACCCGGAACCAGGGCCGAGGCGAGGGAGGCGAGTCCGGGGTTGCCCCGGCGCAGTTCAGCTCTCCGGGCGGCGATTTCAGCCAGGGTGTCACCGAGGACCCCAACCGGCTCGCCGGAAAAATCGCCGGCGGCCCGGAGGAAATCGGCCTCGGCCCGCTCCAGCTCCCAGGTGGGGATGAAGGTCAGCCCCCGCAGAATCCGCGCCCGCCCCGAGGTCTCCAAGGGGGGTGTTTCATCGGCCAGACCCTCCAGCTCCCACCGCGCGTCCACGTAGTTGCGCCCCAGCGCGAGTGAACGACCCAGGGCGAGGCGAACCTGGGGAATGAGCTCGCTAGCGGGGAAGTCCGCCAGGAACTGCCGATAGGCCGCGTTCGCGGTCCCGTACTCCCCAGCGCCATCATAGGAGAGCGCAATCCCGAAGGCCGCGTCGTCGGCCAGTGGGCTGTCGGGGAAATGGTGTATGAGACGCTCGTATTCCAGCACCGCCTTGAAGTACTCGCCTCGTGAGAAGAGCTCCCCAGCGAAATCAAACTGTCCCCCGTCGGTGAGTGTCAGCTCCAGGGCCACCGAGGCGACGCAAACCGAAAACAGAAGGGTGAGCAATGTTCTTCTCATGGCACCGGATCGAGGAGATGACCGCGCGCCTCCCGGCCGAAGACGGTAAAGTTCAACGGCTCCCAGACTCTACAGGCCTCGAAGCACGGATAACCATACGCCTCGAGGACCGACCCGTAATCGTAGTAGATAGCGGGGTAGCGCGCCGGGGGGGTGTGGCTGTGACAGCGCAGCAACCTGCCGAAGGCCGGAATCACCCCCCGGACCGGTCCGTGCCTGGAGACCGCTCGATAACCATAGTTGGAGCAGGTGGGCGTATACTGGCAAAAGGAGGCGTTCTGCCCCGTGAGCCAGTTCCTCCACAGCCAGAAGAGGGGTTCGAGGGCCTGATGCATGAAGCCCGGAGAACGGCCCCCGGTGGTGACGACCGCGCCGAGACCGAGGTCAACCGGGCGGGGCGTCTCGGCGAAGCCGCCCTCGGGCGGAGCGTACAAACCCCGGGCCAGCATCGGCAGCAAAGCAACCGTGAGCAACGCCAAGACCGTCTTGATCATCACGCCATCCTGGGATAGGGTATGCCGCCGCTTCAAGTATACCAAACACAGACCGTCGAGTAGCGCGCGAGGGGTGTTCTTGGTATAATACGCGGGCTCTTTAGAGGCTAAAAACGCGCCTTTCGCGCAGCGAGAAGGTTCTATGTTCAACAAGATCCTCATAGCCAACCGGGGCGAGGTGGCGTTGCGCGTGATCCGAGCCGCCCGAGAGCTCGGCATCCGAACCGTGGCGGTCTACTCGGAGGCCGACCGCGGCGCCCCCCATACCCGCGAGGCCGACGAGGCGGTCTGCATCGGACCACCGCCGCCCAGCAAGAGCTACCTCTCCATCCCCCGCATCATCGCCACGGCGGAGATCACCGACACCGACGCCATCCACCCCGGCTACGGCTTTTTGGCCGAGAACCCCCACTTCGCCGAGATCTGTGAGGCCTGCCGTGTGACCTTCATCGGACCCTCGCCCCGAACCATCACCATGATGGGCAACAAGGCCACGGCCCGCAAGACCATGCTGGCCGCCGGCGTGCCCATCGTCCCCGGCTCCGAGGGTGTAATCAAGACCGTCGAAGAGGCGGCCCAGCTCGCCGAGGAGATCGGCTACCCGGTGATCGTCAAGGCGGTGGCCGGCGGAGGCGGGCGCGGCATGCGCATCGCCGACACACCACAGGTGCTCATGAACGCCTTCATCACCGCCCAGACCGAGGCCGAGAACGCCTTCGGCGACGGCAGCCTCTACCTGGAGAAGTACATCATCAAGCCGCGGCACGTCGAGATTCAGATCGCCGGCGACCGCCACGGCAACGTGGTCCACCTCGGCGAACGCGACTGCTCCATCCAGCGCCGCCACCAGAAGCTCCTCGAGGAGTCCCCCAGCCCCGCCGTCAACGACGAGCTGCGCAAGCGCATGGGCGAGGCCGCCGTCAAGGCCGCCCAGGCCGCACTCTACCACTCCGCAGGCACCGTCGAGTTCCTCCTCGACTCAAGCGGCCACTTCTTCTTCATGGAGATGAACACCCGCATCCAGGTCGAGCACCCCGTCACCGAGATGCTCACCGGCACTGACCTCGTCCTCGAGCAGATCCTCATCGCCGCCGGCGAGAAGCTCTCCTGGACCCAGGAGGAGATAACCTTCTCCGGCCACGTCATCGAGTGCCGCATCAACGCCGAGGACCCCCTGAAAAATTTCACCCCCAACCCCGGCACCATAACGGACTTCCACGCACCCACCGGGGATCACGTCCGCGTGGATACCTTCGCCGAGCCCGGCGCCGTCGTCAGCCCATACTACGACTCACTCGTGGCCAAGCTCATCGTCAAGGGAAACGACCGAGCCGACTGCATCGAAAAAACTCAGGCAGCCCTCAAGGAGCTGGTAATCAACGGCATCCAGACCACCATCCCCTTCCACCAGGCGCTGATGGACAACCCGCGCTTCCGGCAGGGCGACTTCGACACCAGCTTTTTGGAGGAGGAGAAGATAATCTAGCTTCTCTACCTCATTTGGAAAGTATAGTTGATTGATGAAAAAAGAACGTAAATTCGCCGATTACAAAGCGGAAGCAGAAGCGTGGATCACCCTTGCTAATGGCGAATATTACCCGGACATTTTGCCTGACGCCTGCCGGCTCTATGAACCTGTGCTGGTTGAGTTCGGCCTGCTTTTAAAGGCATCGCATTCCTCGACCAACTTCTTCACTTCCATAATGGAGACGAGGAACCAGTGGATGCGGACACAACTTTGCCGGGTGTTCAAGAGATATGTCAGCCCGCAGACGCCAGTTGAAATGCTCAAGCGCAAGACCGACGCGGCTAAGATTTGCGCCCAGTACGGGGATGCCTTCCGCAACATCGTGGAGGTGCAGCAGAAGTTTGATTCCCGACCGATACCTGATGAGGCACTGTGCGCCGTGCTGTGGGAATACAAGAATCGCGGTAAAAAGGGGTATGACCTGACCGAGCGTCTTTTTGATGTTCTTCGTAGTCAGCATGTTGGTCTGGTTGTCACCGGCCCGGCTCGGGCTGGTAAAGATGTTCTGATGGGGAGAGTTTTCAAAGATTATCCGAAGCCAGATCGTCCAGTCGATTTTGTTATCTATGATGGTAAAAAGGTGCTGGCAATCGGCTTGGCACGGTACGACTCAGACCGTGGCGGTGCTCAGGAAGACGACCGCACTGGCCAGTACCGCGAAGTTACTCAAGAGATCCTGGGATACGCCGACAGCCACGGGATGCCGCACGTCAAGGTTATCTACGTGAACGATGGGCCCGGCTTGTTACTTGGCTCCATGTGGAATGACTATTCCTACATCGAAGATCAATGGCCGGGTAGAGTGAAGGTAGTCACCTTGCGGATGGTGCCTGATCGCATTACAGCCGAATGGTTGAGGTCTTGATATGGCAGTTCCTATTCCCGGAAAGGGAAAACGAACCAACGGCATACAGGATCACCCTGATATGCAAGGGTTCAGTCTAGAGTACCCTGGCAAGAAACCAGAAGCGGCCATTCTGGCAACGCCAGCAGGGAGATATATGCCGAATGCCGAGTATGTCGGTGGGGAGAACAGGCTCTATCACGCTGACAATCTTGCTGTGCTGGCTGCGCTTGCAAAGGACGAAGCTGTGAAGGGGAAAGTAAAACTTGTTTACATCGACCCGCCTTTCGCCACAGCTGCGGCCTTTGAATCGCGCAAACAGAAGCATGCCTATGACGACCACCTTGTTGGTCCGGATTTCGTGGAGTCACTGCGCGAGCGCCTGATTCTGCTTCATCGCATATTGGCTGATGATGGTTCGCTGTATCTACACCTTGATGAGCGGATGATTTTTCACTTTCGTGTCGTGCTTGATGAGATTTTTGGAAAAAAGTACTTCCGCAACTGCATCACACGCAAGAAGTGCAACCCAAAAAACTACACCCGCAAAACATACGGTAATGTGGCCGACTATATTCTCTTCTATACCAAGAGCGATAACTATGTGTGGAATCGTCCAGTTGAGCCGTGGGATGAAGCCAAGGCCATGAAGGAATATCGGTACCTCGATGAGGATGGCCGCCGATATAAGAAGGTGCCCGTCCATGCGCCTGGTGTTCGAAACGGCGAAACTGGGAAAGAGTGGCGCGGCAAGATGCCGCCACCGGGTAAACATTGGCAGTATCTACCGGCTAAGTTAGACGAAATGGACGCTCGCGGTGAAATCTACTGGTCCTCGACGGGCAACCCACGCCGAAAAATATATCTGGAGAACAGCACCGGTATCCCAGTGCAAGACATCTGGATAGACATGCGTGATGCCCACAACCAGAACATCCACATCACTGGCTATCCAACTGAAAAGAACCCTGCTTTGTTGGCTCGGATCATAGAGGCGTCATCCAACCCCGACGACCTTGTGATGGACTGCTACGCGGGATCTGGTACTACCTTGGTGACAGCAGCAGAGCAAGGGCGAAAATGGATAGGTATTGACCGTAGTGATGAAGCTATTAAGACCATTTTGCATCGCTTATCACATGGAACCGAACGAATGGGTGACTTTGTAAACCGGCACCCCCAACCTTCTTTGCTTCCATTGTTTAGTATCACTGACTTCACCTTGTTTGAAGAAGTTAAGCATGAGGAGGAAACTACCGAAGGTGGTGACTCATTTCAAGTAGATAGTGTTCTAACAAGTCGTTCCAGCGGACACACTAAAGCGCCGCTGAACTCCAACGATCGCTAAATCGACAACCTTAGTATACAAATTGCAATTTAACGGGTGATGAAATAAAAATTGTCGAAGAGGCGACGACGAGTAATTGATGCACGTTGACGTAGCCCTGGGGCCGGGGGAGTGGGAGGCGTTGGACCTCGCCGGGCGGGTCGCCGTGGTGATAGACGTCCTGCGGGCCACGACGACCATAACGACGGCGCTCTCGAACGGGGCCGAGGCGGTCATCCCCTTCGCCGACCTGGACGAGTGCCGGGCGTACCGCGACAAGGAGCCGGAGGTTCTTCTGGGCGGGGAGCGCGGCGGCCTGAGGCCCGAGGGCTTCGACCTGGGCAACTCGCCGCTGGAGTACACCGCCGAACGGGTGTTCGGTAAACGAATCGCCTACACCACTACCAACGGCACCCGGGCCATCGAGTCCTGCCGGGGCGCGGAGGAGGTCCTCCTGGGTGCGCTGGTAAACCGCATGGCGACGGCTGAAAAGCTCGCCGCGAGCGGATTAGACGCCGTCCTGGTCTGCGCCGGGAAGTACGGCGGGCCGAACCTTGAAGACACTTACTGCGCAGGTGCTATAATAGAGGCGTTGAAGGGACCGGTCTCCGACACAATGCGTCTCACCGACCGGGCCCGTATCGCCCTGACGGTTTTCACCGGACTCCGCGCCGACGGGGGCAACCTCCTCTCGACCACCGACCACGGCCGGGACCTCGTGTCCCTGGGATTCGGCGACGACGTGGACTACTGCGGGAGGACCGATGCCACCGGGACCGTCGGCTGCCTGTACAGTACCGAAATCCGGGCGGAATAGATCCGCCGCAGACGCCCAAGCGATTGATGGACAAGGATCTTCTATACAAGATAATGGCGGCCATCGCGGGTGAAACGGCCCACGAGGCTCACTTCAACCGGATAGTCCCCGCCGACATTGAGGACGCCGATACGTGCATAATGCTGGCCCTGTTTTACCAGCGGTACGGCAACTACGAGCGGGCCCAGCTCTTCGAGGACCAGGCAAAGCTACTGACGGAGGCCGACTTCACCCGCCATCACGCGAGTCGTGAAGACCGTCCCACCCTAAGATCAGGGGTACCGATGTCCAACAACATACTGAATGAGGTTCGCGCGGCGCTGGCCGGGGGACCCGGAACCCCCGCCGCCAAATTCGCCCATATCAACCCCGCCGAGCTCGACGACGTGACCACCTGCAACGCCCTGGGCGATCTCTACGGCAGAATCGGCAATTCGCATCGAGCCTTCGCCTTTTACCACCGAGCCGTCGAGCTGTACGCCAAAGACGGTTACAACACAAAGGCCATCGCCATTCTGCGCAAGGCCACCCGTCTCGGCTCGCCGCCCGCCGACGCCCTCTGGGAGCTGGGTGAGCTTTACGCCGCCGAGGGTTTTAAGGCCGAGGCCTCGGGGCAGTTCCTGCGTTACGCCGACGCCAACCGCCGCGCCGGCAACGCCCTGGCCGTCCTCAAGGCCTACGAGCGCATCGTCTCCCTGGACCCGGACAACGCCCACATCTCGATTATCCTCGCCGATATGTACGCCAAGAGCGGGCTTTTGGAGAAATCAGTCCGGGAGTACGAGCACGCCCTCGACCTCCTCCGCGACCAGCAGGACCTGGAGGAAGCCGAGATGGTCACCCAGAAGCTGAAAACCCTGAAGATACCGCCCGCTGAGCGCCCCGAGGAGACCCGGCCCGTCAAGCGCCGCGAGTCCTCCGATCTCATCGTACTGCCCGAGGGCGGGATGGAGCTCGATATCGTCGAGGAGGAAACCGAAGAGGCCGTCCCGGCCACGGAATCGAAGATCCTTCCAGAGCCGATCGGCGAGGCCGTGCTCGATGAGGGAGCGACCGATGAGCTCATCGAGGAGCCGACCACCGATGAGGGCACGGGAGTCATTCTCTACGCCAGCTTCGACACGATCATCGGCGAGTTCAAACAGGCCATGAGCACCCTCACCGAGGGGGACGACCCTCAGGGACACTACGATCTGGGGATCGCCTATAAAGAAATGGGGATGCTCAACGAGGCGATAATCGAGCTTCAGGCGGCTTCCAGGCACCATCTCTTCCAGACCAAGGCCCTGCCCGTCCTGGCCGATTGCTTTGTTGACAAGGGGATGCCCGAACTGGCGGTGGAACAGCTCGAGAAGGCCATCATCCTCACCGATAGTGAGCAGGAACTCCTGGCCATGCACTACCAGGCTGCGCTGCTCTGCCTGGAGCTGGGGGAGCGCGGTGAGGCCGTGGACCACCTCCGGAAGTGCTACGAGATGGACGCCGGCTACCTCGACGTGGCCAAGCGACTCGACAGACTCAAGGGAGCGTAAACCCCCTCGGAAGGTGCGATCCACCGGAACACCCCGTCCCAGACGGGAACCCGACGGTTCGAGCGCTTCCTTTCAGGCCGCGAGAATCCGGGGGCCGAGAGCCCCTTTTCGACAAGGGGTTTTGCCAGAGGCATAGCTCGCTTCGCTCGGTTACACCCCTTGACTACCATTCCACCCCAACCGATTGTGCCGTTGAGCGAGACCCACAACCACCGTGCCGATACCCTGGTCCACGAAACGGATCGGGGTTTGACGATAATCCTCCGCCGAGACCCGGCCGTCCCGGTGGCCACCGTTTGGGCCTGGGTGAGCGTGGGCAGCGTAAACGAACCCGATGAAATCGGAGGTATCTCCCACGTCATCGAGCACATGGCCTTCAAGGGCACACCGACCCGGGGCGTGGGGGAGATCAGCCGCCAGATAGAATCCCACGGCGGCGTGATCAACGCCTTCACCGGCTACTACTCCACCGCCTACTTCATCAGCCTGCCTAAAAACCATATCATTCTGGGGATCGAAGTCCTGGCGGACGCACTGGCCAACCCGCTCTTCGACGAGAGTGAGTTGTCCCGGGAGCTCGAGGTCGTTCGGGAAGAGATCCGCATGCGCGACGACCAGCCGGAGACCCGCCTCTGGGAGCTCGCCGCCGCACAGATGTTCACCACCCACCGCATGGGCCGTTCCGTCGGCGGCTACCTCGACATCGTCAGGGGGTTCACGCGTGGACAGGTACTCGA
>SDBS01001128.1_pt1 | contig 27281 bp, 14 predicted proteins | sample 2277091 | NCBI WGS metagenome assembly SDBS01 (sample SAMN10404972, study PRJNA504765) | marine sediment metagenome | isolation source: marine sediment core GS10_PC15, 163 cmbsf | place: Arctic Ocean: Southern Knipovich Ridge | collected 2010
ATCCGGCAATCCGGGCGGCAGCGACAGCGGCTGGCTGGACGACACCTCCTATGAGGATACCGGCCTCAGTCCGGGTACGCAGTACACTTACACGCTCAAGGCCCGCGACAAGAGTCCCAACCAGAACGAGACCGGCTGGTCTGATCCGGCCTCAGCTACAACAGAGACTAGGCCAATCGTCTTGCTTGAGGACGATTTCGAAACTGGTTTTACGAATTGGACCAATGTTATGGGAGATCACGACGATTGGTACCAGAACCAGGGCTCTACTCCTTCCAGTCGCACTGGTCCTGACCATGACAACACTATCGGGGATGCGACCGGCTGGTACATACATATGGAAACCTCATCAGGCTATGCTAATTCATCGGGGGACGAAGTTATTATAGAGAGTCCCGATCTTGATGCAGCGACCTACACTATGGATCTATCTTTTTATTACCATATGCATGGCTCAAATATAGGCACCCTCAATGTTGACGTTTATGACGGCAGCTGGCACGACGGCGTTTGGAGTATATCTGGTCAGCAGCATAGCTCATCAGGGGCTTCTTATAGCCGGGCTACAGTCGACCTCGATTCCTATATAGGAACGATTAGACTAAGGTTCAGAGGTGTTGCGGCTGGTGGCTACATGGGTGATATGGCAATTGATGATATTGAGATTACAGGAGTGACAAGAGGCCCGTAACCGCCCACGGTCACCGCCGTGTACCCGAATTTCAGTCCAACGGCAGGCGGGACGGCGGCCACCATCACCGACACAGGTTATGTGCATAGACGCTTGTCTGACTGCATATGGAAGGGAAACTCCGCTAGCACCGTAGTATATTTTTTTGTGGTGAGTCCCCGCTGAGAGCCAGGCGCTATTGTAGGGGTTGTATGAACCCACAGATGCGCCACTTCGTTCGAAATCTTTCTCGTGGATCGTCCCACGAGTGCAAGCTTGTGGCATGTGTGCGATGACCCCATATTCCATACCACCGCTCCCTCTTCAACCTCCCGGGCATACTTCTTGCACTCCCCTCACTGGGGAGTGCGCCTCACCATAGCCGCGCGCTGCGAGCAGGCCATCTTCCCTCAGGAAGCAATGCGCGTTCAACTTATCCGCTCGTTCAATCTCAAACGGGATCGATGGTCGTGTTCCCTAAACATCGATCCAGGACGGACATCGTGTCAGGAGAATCGCAGGACCGACACCCCGAGAAGGGCGAGATACCCCCTCGGCTGAAAAAGAAGGTAATCCAGCTCGGGCGCTACCGCCTGCTCGAGCAGGTCGGGCGCGGGGGCATGGCATCGGTCTATAAGGCGTATGACACCGAGGGGAAACGGACCGTCGCCGTGAAGGTCCTGCCCGCGATCTTCTCGCAGGAGGAGGGTTTCATCCAGCGCTTCAAGCGCGAGGCCAAGGTCCTGCTGAAGCTGAAGCACCCGAACATCGTGTCGGTAGTCGATTTTGGGGAAGAATCCGGGACGATGTACCTCGTCATGCCTTATCTGGAGGTGGGCAGTCTCAGTGACCGCTTGAGAAAGGGTCAGCTCAGCCTCGAAGAAGGTGCACGGATCATCGAACAAATCGCCTGTGCGCTGGCGTATGCCCATAAGCAAGGCGTGATCCATCGTGATGTTAAACCCTCCAACATCCTTTTGGACAAGGAGGGCAACGCTTATCTATCGGACTTTGGTCTGGCGCGCATCCTCGACGCCTCAGTCGACCTCACCGGCTCGGCAGTGATGGGTACACCGACCTTTATGTCGCCCGAGCAAGCGCGCGGCGACCCTGCGACGGAGAAGTCGGACCAGTACTCGCTCGGGTTGATCCTGTTCCAGTGTTCGACGATGCAATTACCCTATGAAGCCGAAACGCCCATGGCGGTGGTGCTCAAGCAAATTTATGAGCCTATGCCAAGACCGCGCACCCTCAACCCTCGCATTCCACACACGATCGAAGAGGTCATCCTGAAAGCTGCTGCCAAAAAACCGGGAGATCGCTTCGAGTCAATCGATCAGTTCAAGGAGGTTTTCCTGCAGGCCATGCAGCACGTGCTCGATCCACAGGGCACAGCTGCACCGGTTATCGTCGTACCCTCAGAGAATAAGGCCACACTGGTTTTTCCGTCACGACAGGATTTGGACCCGCCCCGGAAAGCCACGTGGCGTCGGCTCGCTGTTCCCATCAGCCTGGCCGCGTTAATTATCCTGACCCTCCCTTTTCTCGTATATGCCTTTTTCCAGGCGCAGATGTCCTCGAATGGCATGGGAGCGCCAACGATTCCGACACTCATCGCCGGTCCTGAATCGACCGAAACCTATGAAGCGATCCGCCTGAGCTTGTTGGGGGAGGCCGGGACGCCGCAATCGGACGGCTGGATGGAGACCGCCGTAGCGAGCACCTTATCCGTCTTTGAGGGAAATGCAGTTCATACGGTGACATCTTCACCGGTGGCGATGACCACTTCACCCGAAGCAACTGGCACGGTCACGGAGACCGTCATTACGAGCACGGTCGTCACGATCATGTCCCTCCCCAGCGACACACCCAGACCTGTCGTGCCTAGCGCCACGCGTACCCCAACACCTACGAGGACGTCCACCCCGACGATCACCCCCACGCCAACGGACACGCCAACCGCGACAGCAACATCTACGAATACCGCCTCGCCAACACCCGCCGTGTGTGCGCTCTCCTCGCTTTCGAACTTCGGCGTGGACAATGATCGTCTGCGCGCCGTCCTTTCCAATGATTCGCCAGTTGAGATCCTGATAACGCGCATCGATATGGATTGGCCTCTGGCGAACGAAGGGCTGCTTCAGATCCTCGCGGGGAGCGACTCCTTATGGTCGGGAAACGCCACCCCCGATTCCACCATATCGTTCCCTGGCTATGCCGCGTCAAGGGCGGTAGCGTCTGGCGGAGCGAAAACCTTGACGTTCGTGTTTAACGAGACCGCTGTAGCCTCCGGGTATTCCCTATCAGTCACGCTGAATGGTGTATGTCAGATATCTCATGGCTACTAATCGGATTTATTGGAAGACATAGCTCTCCCCCTGAGCCCACAATCGTTCTCCCTTCGTTTTCCACATCATGTTCGATGCCTCGACTGATGACCGTTTGCATCAGGTCACCAAATGGATTAGGATTATCTGCTCAAACAGAGTGGGTACAGTAAACCGCCTGACAGTGCCTCCTCTCAAGGGGTGAGGGAAGTAGAAGCATGAACGTCTCGCGTCCGGCCCGGGGGATCTTCGCACTGAGTCTTGTGGTAGTGTTTTATGGGCTGGCCTCCAGCCAAGCGTCCCCAGCGTTTGGGATGGATCCGGGTCAGACAGTACGCCTCACACCCACACCGCCACCCAGGCGGGGCGTCGTTGAGATACTTGAAGCAAAACCTCCCGATCCAGGTCCCGGCAGGTCCTTACCCTTGCCCGATAGTGTCGCATTTTCGTCCTCCGCCCCGGATGCTTTCGGCTACACGTTCACCGATTCCAATGAGGCATCGGGACCATCTTTCAGTTGGGTTGATATTAGCGGTACAGGCACAGATCTAGGTTTGACAGATGACTCGTACTTGTACCCCATCGATCTACCCTTCGTGTTTGATTTCTACGGATCCGCGTACACCCAGATCGCGGTCGGGTCGAACGGGACGATCTATTTTGAGGATAATTACCTCGGGCTTGAGAATACGGCCATTCCCTCTACAAATGATTATGGCATTGATGCGTTCATCGCCGTTTACTGGGACGACCTGGACCCGAGCACAGGCGGGAGGGTGTATTACGAACTCCAGGGCTCAACGTTCGACCGCAGGCTCGTGGTCCAGTGGGATGCTGTGCCGCACTATGGAAACCCTGGTGACACGATCAGCGCTCAGGCGATCCTTTTCGAAGGTACCCACAACATCCTCGTGCAGTACCTCGATCCATCTAGTGAATCTGGATCTGGCGCCAGCGCGGGTATCCAGGCGGATTCCGTAAGTGGCCTGCAATACACATACAATACCCCTTCGATCGAAGCAGACCTGGCCGTTTGCTACGCGTACCCGGGCGGCGCTGCGGATTGCTCGGGACCCGGGTTGCGGCTGGAAAAGACCGTCGGTTTGGACCCGGGTGTATGTGCATCGACGGACTTGCTCATCGTCCCCTCCGGCACGGAGGTCACGTACTGCTACACGGGAGAGAACATCAGTGGCATCGCCTTCACCCGTCACGACCTGGTCGACAGCGAGCTCGGTGCGATCAGCAGCAGCCTGCCTGTCACTTTGAACCCTGGGGAGAGCTACGACCAAAAGAGCACCGCGATCCTGACCGAGACAACGTCCAACACTGGCACATGGACAGCATATAATCCTGGCCCGACCGACGTAATATCGGCACAGGACGATGCTACCGTGCTCGTGCCGGTCGCGGAGCCTCTCGCATGCAACGGCCCCGCAGTCGAATTTGAGAATGGGATCCCGATGAATTGGTCCATTGTGGATGACGAGGGGAATGGTGTTGTCTGGACCCTCTCCGGAGAGTCCGGCTATCCTTTTGGCTGTGGGGAGGGGAACTACACGGATGGGTCGGGATATGCAACCTGCGCCTCAAGCGAGTACTTCGGTGCGACCGAATTCGACACATCCCTGGTCAGTCCAAGCTTCGACTTGAATGGACAGAGCAGCGCGGAGCTATCCTACCTCGCGAACTATCAGAATTTTTCTCATTTTGACTATTTAGATTTAGACATCAGCGATGATGGGGGCGCTTCCTGGACGACGCTGCTGAGCTGGAACGATGACTTCGGCGCGATGAAATCCACACCGGGGGAGCTAGTCGTGATTGACTTATCCAGCTATGCAGGTAGTACTGGCTATATCTTGCGCTGGCGCTACTATGATCCCAACACGGATGACTTCGCCTGGTATGCCCAAGTGGACGAGATCTCCTTGAGTTGCACCTCTCCAGATATCGATATTGCTCCCACAACGCTGAGCAGCACTCAAACACCGGACGAGATCGAGGTTGAACCCTTCACGATCTCCAACCTCGGCACAGCGGATCTGATCTGGTCCGTTGTGGAGGGACTCTCCGCGGGCGGGTGTATTCCGACGGATCTTCCGTGGATAAGCGTGGCCCCCGATTCGGGCACGACCAGTCCGGGTGGTGACCAGCACATTGACATCAGCTTCGATTCGTCTGGGTTAGCTGCCGGGATGTACACCGGTGAGTTGTGTATACCCAGTGACGATCCGGACGAGCCCATGCTCGTGGTGCCTTTGACGTTGATGGTGGAGCCTGCGGCAGACCTGGCGCTCACGAAGGTTGATGAGGCGGATCCGATCAAGGTCGGCACGACAGTGCGCTATACACTCACGGTGGAGAATCTGGGACCTTCGGAGGCTACAAGTGTCATTCTGGTGGATACCCTGTCCCCAGAAGCCACCTACCTCACCTCCAGCCCCGATCAGGGATCGTGCAGCCATGTAGCTGGCGTCGTGACCTGTGACCTTGTGGCTATTTCGAACGGGAGCACGGTAACGGTAACGGTAGATGTGGTCGCCCCGCGAAAATCCGGGAGCATGACCAACGAGGCTTCAGTGTCCGCGACTGAACTTGATCCCACGTCCTCTAATAATGCCACTACGGAGACGACCACCGTCGAGCTATACCATATTTATTTACCCCTCGTGCTCCGGAATTGAATCTCCATCCTGCATGGGTATTCAACCAGGTACTCTACGAATTCGCAGGTGCTATCTAGAGTTCGCGTGTCCGCAAGACAGATCCATACGCCCGGTTTTGCAGGCGCTGGAACCGTGCCGATGGCAGATCATGGAAGTGTAAACCTTCGAAGATTCGACGTCGCTGGCGAAACACTCCTGTGATTATGTGCATAGTAATATGTCGATCACAGACTGACACAGGTCTTCTTTAAGCCATCTTCAAGTAATCTGGTACTTCCGCAAATCCGGCAGCTCATATCTAAGCACAATATTAGATTGGCGAGGATTAAGCTCATTTGGTCCACGCTTTGGATTCTGAAGTGCAGACGTGGTATTTATGGGAAAAACGCGGCACAGGGTTCAGAGCCGTGTGGCCATCTAATTGGAAGATAAGACAGCCGATACTAAATGTTGATCTGGTTGTTAATAGGACTGGCAAATCGATAGAAAGCAGATGGAACCGTGTGGTCTTCGGTTCCGGATATTAACGAGACCCCCTACGAATCTCAATTTCTTGGTCGCACGGATTTGAGCCTTGTGGACTACGATTTAAAACCAGCAAAACCACCTTAAACCGCAGACCTCAAGGCTACCCAAATCAGCTAGCCTTGAGGTCTACAGTCGGGGCGGCCGGATTTGAACCGGCGACCTCACGGACCCGAACCGTGCGCGCTACCGGGCTGCGCTACGCCCCGTACGTAACACGGGGTATTGTAGCATAACTGGAGTCCATGGTTCAGGTCCGTGAGGTCGTTGCACGTTCAGGGCAACAGACCCGTTCTGAGAACCAAGAGGGAACCTTCTTTCTCCTCGCCTCCACCCCTCGAGCGAGTTTTTCTGTGAACAAAGAAGCCCCCGACCCTTCCGAGGCAGGGGCAATCTCTACTTCATGGCTTCTATATCCCTATTGTGTGGTTCCAGTGCAGGAACTCCAACACAACCGCTGGTAGAAGGGCAAACTTTAAACGGGGTTTCAAGTCTGAGGGGTGTGGAACTGACCATGTTACCGCTTGGGGATATGAGGTTCAAAGCAATGTAGTCGATAACGATATGAGATCCGTCATCATCTCCATTCCACTCAACCGTTTGTGTTACAAGTTCGAAGAAGCCGTATTCGTCTTTGGGTGTGCCAGTTTTTATAATTTCCACTTCGCTTGTGGTTGTATCCCAATGACTATTGTCGATATATTTCCCGCTTAGGAAGAGAGACACTTTGAATTGTCCGCTGTGCTCTGCTGCTGTAGCAACACCGAACTTCGAGGACATTTTTACGTCAAGATAGAATATGCCGATGATGGAGTCAGGGTCGTCGTAATAACTCCACTGGCGATCCCAATTGTTATCGTCAAACCTCAGTTTTTCGGCTTTATCGGGTGGACCAGGAGCCATGACGGAGAGTGCGACGAGGAGTACTCCCATGACGAGTAGAGCTTTCTTCATTTCTGCCTCCTCAGCCTTTCAGGAGGAAGAACGCCGCATAAATATCATACAACAAAAATCGCCCCAAAATACATTCTCGGAGCGGGTTTTATTTATAGCCTGATCGTTTCAATATATCCGCTTATAACCCTCGCTTCACAATAGCAGCATTCATAGCGTCGACAATGCTTTGTATGGTGGCCTGGTCCTTAGAAGACATTACATCAGCCTCGCCCGAGGGACTTCCAATGCGGACATGGTAGGTTGGCTCGGCCCGCATGAGCGACAAAATTCCACCAACAACGAATGCCAACCCGAGGATGAACAATAGCGGTCTACCACTATCACGAATAGTCGCAAATCCGCCCAACATGAGCATTACACCAATGGCAACTCCCAGTACTGGAAAGATTGCTATAGCTGACGCTTTGGTCATTCTTACGGAGGTAATATTCGACATCGCATACGTCTTTCCTCCAAGAATTACTATTGCGGTAGTGACTTTGATATTTTCCGCTTCAAGCAATATTTCTTCGGCTGGCTACTCAGCCATCGTTTTCCTCGTAGGTTCGGAACTAATTGTATTGAAATAACTTGTTCATACAACTTCCCTAAGTTGGAGCGGGGATTGATCGAGCTCAGGCGCGTGATCGAGCTTGATAAAAATATAACAGGTTGATTTTAACGTCCATAAAAGTGTAGGATATCTACATAGGGCATAATTCAGATCGAAGACTTATACGCAAGGTGGCTCCAATGCCGGCTCCTCGAATTCGTTGTGAATATGATGTGCTGGACCAGATCGCGAAGAAATTTTTTAGCCAAGCGGATCTCACCAACCAATCCTTGAAAAACTTACGTACCCAGATGGAAACCCTGCAGGGTGGCGATTGGGTTGGAAGAGGTGCGAAGAAGTTCAATAGCGAGATGAAATCAAGCTTGCTGCCTTCGATGCGAGGATTGAGTCAAGTGCTTGAGGAAGGCGGACAAGTTACCCGAAAGATCAGCCAAGTCATGCACCAGGCTGATGAAGATGCAGCGCGATTGATTTCTCTACCTGGCTCTGGTGTCGAGGGGAGTGGTATAGGAAAAGCAGCGAAGGCAGCAGCGACATCGGCAGCTAGTGCGAGCAGCTCTGCCATCAAGGCAAGGAACAAAGCCGTTGATCGAGTGCTCTCTAAGGTGGACCCAAAAGTTCGGGAGCTCGTGAAAAAATCCCCTACATTAGCAGGTCAGATCCAGTCGCTGGAAGGAAAAGTAACGTTCAAGATGGGTCCAAAAGGCAGCACAGCGACATATTACAATCCCAAAACGAAGGAGATTGTCATCGCTCCTGGCAAAACAACGAATGACCAAGTAAGCGCAATTGCACATGAGGTTGGTCACGCCAAGTACGGAAAAATCCCCTATCACAAACCTACGCCTGGTATGACGAAGGCTGAATACATCCGGAAAAATGTGCTGGAACAAATGCGTGACGAGGGCAGTGCCCAATTAAATGCTGCCATCGTGCGTGATGAAATTAAAAAAGCCGGAGGTCCGGCGCTAGGGATGCCTGGAACACAGGAGGCCAAGTATCTGAAAGTTTATAACGACTATAAAAAGGGGACGATCACCCGGAAGAAAGCGATCGATAAGATGGCCAACTTAATGGGCAATGAGACTACAAGTGTTGGTAACAAGCCCTACAAAGACTATTACGGATCAACGTATGAAAAACATTGGAACAAAACAGTGGGGAAAGGGAAAACGAAGCGATGAACGGTCAAGCCATCAACCAATTGGTCGAACAGCTTATCCATATCGATGCCCTCGAGGTGCCGCAGATTGAAGAGGCCCTCGGGTATAAACTCATTGAAACTGAGCAAAATCCAGTATCAACGTTTTATGAGTTCGATTTGAAGGATTCAGTCCTTAATCGCGGTGAGGTACGACTGGCCAAGTCTGGCGAATGGGCAATCATCATTCTTCAACCGCCGGATGATGCAGAAATCGTGGAAGATGATCTCGACCTTGATCCCTGGGGGGAGATCGAGTACCTCGACATCAATCCGGAGATACCACCCGAAGGAATGATCGCTTATACATACGAATCCAACGGAGTCTTAGTTACCTTTCAATTTCATGAGGGGTCTCGAAAGTTATACACGGTTGTTGTTGAATGGAGCGAGCCTGAATAAGCAAGATCCATTCATAGAGCTTGACGGTGCTGCCAATATCCCGCAATGTCTTTGGTGAGGGTGCTCTTGGACCATTGGATAGAGTCCCCAAGCATCGTATTGGGAGTCATGGCCTAGCGATTAACGAAGCTGTTCGTTTTTGTGTCATTTATTGGGCAGTCTCCTAATCACGGTGAAAAGCGATAAAGTTGGTTTAGGTAATGCAGTCCTGCATAATTTGATCTGCCGGCGACGGATTTGTGAAGGAGAAATCCCTTGATCGCTCTTGATAGTTTAGTGTAGGACATTTTTATGCCTCTATTTATAAGAATAGTGCGCTCACTGATTTGTCCAAGTGTAGCCGGGAGCTTTTCAGTGACCACACTTTTTGTCACTTCACATGCGGCCGCCCCTACTTTTTCCCCTTGCAGCCAGCAGTGATCTCAGCCGCTGCGTTTGCGAGAACTGCATGCTGGAAATCATCTCTCAGTTATTGTGTTAATGCCCCGTTTCGGTGTGTTATTTAATTTCTACACATGACCTCACCGGGGTCGAGGATCGGAGAAGAACTCGTTCCCAGCACTGGATGGGACACAGGTCAAACTAGCTTTCGCAATTTGCATATAATATACTGAGCAATCATATCCATATAGTTTGGATCAGTCTTTCCTTGGTCCATGGATTCCGAGCAGATAATATGCAAAAAAGAATCATTACATCGCTTCGGGCAGCAATCTTCATCTCCATCTTGATCATTTCCCATGTCGCCAACGCCCAATCTACGGGTCAACCGAAAATTCACCTCCATGCGACACCTCCCCCGCAGCAAGTCACGACCTCCGGTGGTGCGTTAGGTCTCTCCCTTCAGAGTTCGTTCTCGTTGCTCGATGCGGAGGACCAGGTGTTGATGGCGTTCGAGATCGTGGATGCCGTTTACGACATTCAGGGGGAGTCATACACGGCTGTCGTTCAGGAACTGGAAGTGCCCTGGACCGTCGTTTACCTGATCGATACGAGCAAGACGCTTGGTGGTTTTTCCACTGGACCAACCTTCAAGAATGTAAAGAATATTCTTGCCACCTCGGTCGAAGCTATCCCGGATAATTCTAATATCGCGGTTATGAGTTTTGCCAATGGTGCCCCAACCGCATTGGAATTCACCCAGGATAAGGAGGCGGTCACAAACGCGATTCGCAACCTCGCAGCGAGCGGCTCGGGCAACTCATGCATGAATGATGGGCTCTACGAGGCTGTCAACAAGCTCAGTCGCGCGCCCGGCAGGAAGGCAGTGATCTTGTTCACAGCGAGTGCGGACGATTGCGCCCGTCGTACACCCCAGGAGGTCGTGGATCTCGCACACCAGAATCAGGTTCAGATTTATCCAGTTGGATTGCAAGGGTATAGCATCACGAAGGGTGAGCTGGATTCACTGGCCGGGCCGAGCGGCGGAGTCGCTGAACTCCGGGCCGAAAGCGGTCTATCATTCGGATTATCGAATGTCATTGGTCTGCTTATGAATCAATGGACGGCAAAAGCGACAGTTTATCCATCTGCTGGAGAGGTTGTAGCGACCCTCACAGTGAATCTCTCAGATAATACATCCATCACCTCATCGGAATTCACCTTCAATTCCTCCCAGGATTACATCCCTCCAGCTGAGATCGAGATCAAAGGGGTAGTTCAATCTGTGGCTGAAGGGATCCTCTTTAACCTGAACATCCGGCAGCGAGATAAGATTCGCCAGCTAAACGTCAGCGTCATCAGCAACGAAACCGGGCAATCCGTCGTCGCACAATCTTTAGTCACATTTTCGGACGTCAACACTGTCCCCACGGCTAGTTTGATCCCCGGATCAGGGTATGTGCTCATGGTCAGTGCACTGGACTCGGGAGGGCAGATTCTCTCGGAGGATAGCGCCGAGTTTAAGTACGAACCGCCCGCTGCCAACTTGACGATCGGCGACGTTCAAACTCCATCCCCGGAACAAGAGGAGTTCCTCATCACGGTGAGAGCCCAAAATATTGGCGGGGTGGTGAAATACAAAGCTTGGTTTGGAGATGAAGAGACCAGGGAAAAGATTCCCGGTTCAGAAGTGACGGTGCCGTTGGGTGATCCGATCCTCATCCCGGCTGAGGATATTAGCTCTGGAAAATATCTGGTCGTCGTTCAAGCTCTTGATGGAAATGATACTGTGTTGGCTGAAACACCCCCCATGGAGTTTATCTACAAACGGCCCAGCATTTTCCAGACCTTCCCGAGGTGGGTCAGCACCTCCCCGCTTGCGATCGCCGCCATGACAGGAATTTGCTGCTTATCGCTGATTGGAATCTTGGGTATGATCTGGTTGGTCAAACCAAAACGATCGTCGAAAGCTGCTGAGGTCGATCTTGTATTGCCACAGAAGGATAGACGCCCAACACCACCTCCCCCGCGGCCCGCACCTCCTCCAATGCCTCCAGAAGAAATCGCTTTGGAGGTCGGTCAGGAACCCGGTCAGCCAGCAAAGGCCCAGCCGGTCCGGGCTGCCAGCCCTGAGAAACCACGTGCCGTCGCTGCCAGTGATCTGCCGGCCGCCAGGATTAAGTTGCTTCAACCTGAAGCACCAGATTTCACCGCGGAGATGAGAATCACAACCTTTACGATCGGGCGTAACAAGAAGAATGACGCGATCCTCCCAGTCGACAGTTCCAGTGGTGTATCGGGAAATCACCTTGTGCTTACCTATTACCGGGGGGAATATTATGCGAAAGACGAAAATAGCACTTACGGCACGATGGTTGATGGGGAAGCACTGGAAAAGGGCAAACCCACCCTGCTAAAGGATGGCTCAGTCATCAGCCTTGGACCAAAAGTGAAGGTCATATTCCAGTTGATCCAGAAGGACTAGGCGACTCATTTCACTTAGAAATCCGTTTGTGGTTTTGTACAAACAATCGAGAAAAGCAGGAGATTTCACATGGGAGCACCTCGCATACGGGTTGAATACGATCTGCTTAACCAGATCTCGAAAATATTCGCGAGACAAGGCGAAGGGATAAGTTCGCTGAATCAAAAAGTTGCGCGTCAGCTAGAAGTCTTACGAAGTGGACATTGGATCGGCAAAGGCGCAACTGCGTTCTACCAGGAAATGGACAACGAGATTCTCCCGGCGCTCAAGCGCCTATCCGAAGCGATGACCACGGGTGATCGTGTTACCCGAGGCATTATTCAGATCATGCATGACACAGATGAAGAGCTAGCGAACCTCATTCAACTTTATGAAGGGGGTGGGCTTGCGGGTATAGCCGGTGCTATAGCGACTGGAATGGCTGCGGGGGGAGCAGGTACGAGCGGCGCTGCTGGTGACGCGCCATGGAAGCTGTTGAACAAGCTGCTTGTTCGCGATCCGGGCAGTCTCTTTACTCCCAGTAAACTCCAAGGGTTGATCGGACTGCAGTTCCAAGGGGCTGGCAGCGAATTGGGTAATGCGATGAGCGAATTGCTGGCGAAGCCTTCTGGAGGCAAAGTTAATATCCTCATCGTCATCATCATCAATTTACGTGGACGCCCAGCTGGGGAAATCCAGGTCGAATTCGAGAAATTTCAGGAAGCCATGGAACAACGTGATGCCATCAACCCTGAAACCCCTCCCTCGCCCGGTGGTGGGTCGAACTCATCATTCATGGGCTCGATGACCCAGATGCGCTATGGAAGCGTGGTGGGAGAGGCGTTTGGGATCGATCCAGTCTTTGGGGCTATGCTCAACCCTTCGGGGGGCTTGATTGGTCCCGGCAATTGGGCATTCGCGGGCGCTGAATCGGCGGTTGGGTATCACCAGATATCACATGACGCAGCAGGATACCTGCAAAACTATCACCAGATCGGACCTGGATATGATTATCTCGGTTCTGGTACAGGTTCTCCCTCCGATCCGTCGTCAGGTCACAGCGCGGGAATCTCTTTTTGGCGCCAGGCGCTAGGAGGCTCCACAAGCTCGAGCACGCAAGGGACACTTGCGATGGGAGGTCAGGTTGGCGGGATAAATAAACTCAGCCAATCACTCAATCGTGTTGAGCAGATTTATTAAATGAGGTGTGGGCTATGAACGGTGTGGAGCTGACAAGAGCTGAATTTAGCTATCTATTGGCCACGTTGAATTGCAGCAAGGTCATCGGTCTCGATGATCCATCCCTTTTTCCGACCAACCCTTCAGTACGAGGTAAAACGTATAAGAAAGGTCGTCGGGAGCTCGAAACGCACGGTCGGATTACCCCAATTTCAGATCAACCTGATGAATTCGAGTTGGATGCCATGCTCCTTGAAACAGTCTCAATCATCGCTTCCCCGAATTTCATGATCGCCACCACCCATGCAGCGGAGAAGAGCCAATCCCAGCTTGTATTCCACTATTTGAGCGACGACAACACGGTGGAACTTACGGCTCAAGATGAGAAGAATTACCGACTCGGCTTAATTACCGAAAGCGAAATCATGTTCGATCGAATTGCTGAAATGATGCAATTACGTTCATATAATGGTATCGCTGAGGCAAGAGTCGAACATAAGGCATTCGAACAACTCATGAAGCTCGTTCACAAAGGCAAACTTGAGGAAGCGGAGGAGCTTCTGGGCTCATCTCAATTGAAGGCAGACGAGGTCAAATCCTTATTGAGCGCTATCGAGAGTAACTCACGTGGCGGCTTAGTAGTGGTCCGCATCGACTCAGGAGAGATTACGGCCGGTCGGAGGGTATCGATCTATGGTTCAGGCAAGACAGCCTGGATGATCTTCCATGTCGATGCACAATCCACGGATACTGGATTGCGACCCTGTTCTGAAGCAAGTATAAGCGAATTTATTGTGGATTTTTTGGAAGAACTATCGAATTGATGGAGGCTCGAAATTCAATGATGAAAGTCAAAACCATTCGAACTATCTGTGCTACTGTTCTCCTCCTGGCTATTCTCGGAGTTTTTGGAGCCGCTGCACAATCTGGAGCCACATATTTCATCAGCGATGTCGATTCCAGTTCATTCCCTCTGGTGCAATTCAAGCTGCGGGCCGTGGATCTTGAGAACAAGGTTGTAAGCGGATTAGATGCCCCCAATGTGCTCTCGGTTTATGAAAACGGGCAACAGGCAGGCGATGTCCTGGTGACGCCGAAAACAGATGGACCCATCAACTATATATTTGTGATCGACCTTGGCCGGATCTCTAACTATCGTCAATTCCAATTGAGCAACATCCGGCAGGTGATCAGCACGCTTGTGAGCGGGGGTTATTTTATAGACGAACAGGACTCCGTCATGGTCCTCGGTCGGCAAAATATTAACAGCGATCAGACTCTGACACTATTACCGGCCACTCAAACTGGAAGCGAGCTGACAACATGGGCAGCCAACTTCAATTTCGACAGAAGTTCTGGCAACACCAAAGGCTTGCTCGGTGTTGAAGATGCCATTCAAGAAATGGGCGAACTTGTGCTCATCCCTGGCAGCGAGACCGCTGCGATCATTTTTATCACTCGATATATTGAAGACCCAAGCGCCACCGTCGCCCCGACCTCTGCCCAAAACACTGCCGATCAAGCTCGGGAAGAGAACATCTCTGTCCACGTATTGCAAACTGACACCAATCAGTACAGGAAGGACGCACTTGAGGTCCTCGCGAGTGGCAGTTATGGCCAGTATGCCGGGTTGAATAGAAGTAACTTTCTTGGTCAGATAACATCCATCTACCAGGCGATCGATTCTCAGCGGACCTATTATGATGTCTCCTATCGCAGCCCGATTGCTGAGACAGAGCATCACGAGATCACGATCAACTCTCCGGTGCGCCCGGATGAGGGGGTCTATGGCAGTTATGACATCACGCTACAACTCCCAACCGTTACCATCACTCAACCAATTGCCAACAGCACAATCCGTCGCGAAGCTCAGGAGGAAACGGACGAATCACAGCCGATTTTTGACACCTCCCGCGTCCCGGTAGTCGCAAAGGTGACTTGGGTTGATGGATATCCTCGCCAGATCGAAACGGCCGAATTGTACGTCAACGGGGTTCTGGAGGACACTATCCTGGCAGAACCTGATCAAACAGAATTTGAGTTCCAATGGGATCTTTCTGACATTACTACCGGAGGACTATTTATTGTTACCTTGGAGGTTCGGATTCAGGACGAGCTTGGGATGGAAGCCGATGCTCAAACAACAACCAATGTTGAAGTGATCCTTCCGGATGAGTCTTCTGGCATCGAGGTCACTCCTTTACTCGCCTCACTGAGCGCGTTCACCGTATGCCTTGGGGGCTTAGTGATTCTCGTCGTCATCGCAGGGGCGGTTTTCTTGATCCGCAGGAGCTCTGCTTCTAAAACGGGTGTGGGAGTAGGTCCAGTTGAAATCCAACCAACTATCATGGCTGATGATGTGAAAGGATTATCGCTGGCCACACTCACTCTGCTTGAAGGCCCCAGTGGTTTGAAAGATGAAGTCTTCAAGATAACCACGCTTCGAACCACCTTGGGGCGTGATCCCTCTAGGACCGATATCTCATTTTATACGGATGAGGAGAGCTCAGTAAGCCGGGTTCACTGCATTATCCGACTGGATGACGATAATGTCTTCCGACTGACCGATGAAAACTCAAGCTCAGGGACGCGACTCAATGGTAGACAAATAAAACCGGAAGTCGCAGTAGATCTTGCAGAAGGCGATGAGATCGTGCTCGGCAACCTGGCGCAGAGGGGCATTAAGTTGCGCTTTAATTATATGTCCGGAGAAGGCGATATCCCGCTCTCCGGCAGCGCTGATGACAGAACTCATCTACTAAGCGACGAGGATGCTCAGAAATGGGACGATTTGATGGATAAAAACTCGAATTAATCACCGAATCCGTCCCACTAGAATTCAATCCACTGAAGTCAGCTGATGATGTTAAAGGCGAGGGATATTCGTCCCACTTGAATGACGGATCCCGCCGGAAGGGGATGCCTGGTGCCAGCCTCTAACCGTTTCCCATCCAAATATGTCGGGTTCCGCGCTTGAATTTGCTCAATATAGAATTTGCCGCCTCGCGATGTGATACATGCGTGATGACGGGAGACCGTGGGTAAATCTTCAACCCCCTCTAGATCTGCGGCCAATAGTTTGTTATTGGAGGGATTGCGGTGATCCCGGCGTCCGATGATGGCTGGCTGCCACGTGAGGTCATACTCTGCGAGCGATACCGATTCAAGGAGATAAATCCGCTTAAACTGTCCCTCGATCGGCTCACGCACACCTCGGAGAATCGCGTCTTGTGTGCCAGTGTCCTCGACAATACGCTCGCAAATGAGTGTGACCCCGTCAGAGACACCCGTCTGATCCAAGGATACTTCTAGCTCTAACGGCTTGCGATCTCCCTTGGGATGTACCTGATGGGTGCCATCTAGATTGAATTTATCCTGGATCTCGGAAATAAGATTCGCGACCATCAAGCTGCTACGTACATTGACTTCTTTAGGTCCGATCTTATTGGGCTTTATGTCAATTGTGAGAGTCAGTCTGTCCATCATCCTGCCTTTTAGTTGAGTTTATGGGTAATAAGTGTATTCATACTTTATTACTGCCCTTCATCTTCGTGCCGGACGACATTTTTGTTTTGTCTTAAAGGCAACCTCCGCTCGAAAGTGATGTCGCACTTTCTTCTCAAGGTCCAGATCACCCTTTCGAGTGCTTCTTAAATTCGTGATGAAGTACAGACCCTCTCTCGGCTTCCCTTATCTATAACCCACAATATTCAACCTACAACATGCCTTTACTTTTTTGTCGTCGGTTTCTTCTTTGTTGTGCCTGATTTGCTGGCAGTCCGAGAAGAGGTTGACTTAGCTGCGGGTTTTGCGCGTGAGCTCTTAGTCTTCGAAGTCGTTTTTTTCTTCGTCGCTTGCTCCGCCAATAACTTCTCCAAATTTGCCATGGCGTCACTGGATTCTGTGGATGTGACATATGTTGCAGGTGACGATCCGACGTCTGAGGAATCCGTTATAGCAAGAATAGCCGTATCGATTATGCTCAAGTCCTTCGCCTGATAGCTCCATTGGGCTGATTTGCGGTATTTTTTCTGGATCCCGCTGATCAACTCTTCGAGATGCTCATCAGGCGAAGTTCCATCGATCCCATCGAGAACTGGTAGGCAAATTTGTGTGAGTGATGCCTGCACGGCTTTGACCATAAAACCCCGCCCGGGCGGAAGTTCCTTCTTCAACGCAAATCTTTCACGCACACCCATATATCTTAGAGCCTCTGCATCCTGAAGGACAAGTGTATAACGACAAGACTCAGCCCTCTTCCGCAGCTTATCGGAGCTATTCCGCATGATGTCCTGGCTGCCCCCGATCACAAAGTGAAGATTCTCTCCCTTTCCAATCTCACTAAGCGCCAGTGTTCCCAGACCCTTCCCATTTAATTCATCGACATCATCATAATGATCAAAGATCATAATGATGGAGCGCTTCGTATTATCCTGAGGAGAATAACCATTGGACTGGGTTTTTAAAACCTCCTTGATGGGCTCAGTAAATTCAGCATGGAGCCGTTTGACAACTTCATCCATCTCAGCTTCATTGGAGACTGTTGCCAATACGTGGGGTAGGTTGGAAAGCAAGTGTCCATCCCCACTACCGTAGTTGAAGAATTGCCGTCCTGCGTCCGATGGATCCACGAGGATGAGTGCAATCTGATCCGGTGAATACGCATGTGCAAGTGCAAGGACAAGTGACCGTATCGTCGTCGTTTTGCCCGTCATCGGTGGACCGACCACCAGCCAGTGGGGTCCTTTTGCTTCTAGCTCAAACTTCGTTGGCTCTCGATCCAGATCGTTGACACCCACTGCAACAGCTTTTGGAATTGGACCCTTGCCAAAAGGCACCATCACCTTTTGCAGGCCAATTCCTTCTGCCAGTACCTCGATATGTTTTGCACGTTTTACATCCAGAGCGGGAGTTGATTCCACGAGCGTCGCCCAGGCTTTCTGCATACGTTGGACGACATCGCGATATATATCCCCCTCTGCATTTCCCCCAGGTACTGCCGTGTGGAATTCTAAAGGACGAGGGCGACCTTTAACAAGTTCGAGCTTCAAACCTCGTCCAGGTTCGTCGTTGATGTTCGTCCAGCCTCGTCCAAGGATGGTGGTGTAATCAAATCGATCGACTTGAGTGAATGTGAGTCTTTGGCCGAGAATGTTATACAACTTACCAGGAACATCACCAAGGAGAGGTGCGGATACAGCGAAGTACACACCGAATGAACGACCCTCACGGATAAGGCCAATTAAATCTGGCAGATATTCGTTGAAGGTTTCTTTGAACTCACCGATATTATCGATAACCACAAGCATTTTCGGGAAAGCACGATCGGGGTGGGCAAGATTATATTCCTCTAAAGAGTCATACTCTTGCAATCGATTCTGGCGCTCGTCAATCGTATAACGGACCATCCGCATCAGGCGTTCCACACGCTCTTCTTCATTGGCATCAACGATGCCGCCAATATGTGGAAGATTGCGAAGCGCCTTCATTCCACCACGTCCGAAATCGAGCACCTGAATATGAAGATCTGATGGGGAGTGGGTGGCTGCAAGTGAAAGAATCAATGACCTTAAGAAGGTCGTCTTTCCTCGGCCGGCAGCTCCAAACACGATGAGCGGGTCATCGGTCAAATCGATCTTCATCACCTTTTGTGAAGCTTCATATGGGTTATCAATGATCCCCATGCAGGCTTCAAGCGTCTGTGGTTCCGCCCAATTCACTGGTTTCCAGGGTGGCGCGCCACGTGTGTACTTCATCCACCTTGCAACTTCTGGGTTGATCACGACCTCATCGCCAGGTTTGGAACCTTCCATATAGCTGGCGTCCACAGTTTCCGTCATCGAAAGGATATTCGGAAGTGGGTCTGGCCAGGGTTTATGTTGTTTAGGAATTTTCTGTTTTTTAGCTTCTGCGCCGATGGCACCTACGATCCAATCGATGAATAAGCTTGGTTGGTTGTCCATACTCATCCCGAGCGAATCCAGCATTTCCTTGGTTTTATAGACGGGATCATGCCCTTCATCAAGATAGTCATTCCCAGCCCAAGCGGCTTGAAGCTCAGTAAGAGGCCCGCCACCGATCTGGATGTAACCTCGGCCGCCTAAAGGCGGCAGCGTAGCCGCGTCGGGCCGTTTTAGGAGCTCTTTGCTGTCTGCCGCGGTCTCCACTCGCAGGCAAATCCGGAATTTCATATTGGCTCGCATTTGATCCGTGACCATGCCCGCTGGTCGCTGGGTTGCCAGAATCAGCGTCGCTCCAAAGGCGCGACCCAGGCGTGTGATGCTTTCGAATTGAGCTTTGTATTCCGGGTTCTGCATGATCATCTCGGCAAATTCGTCCACGATGATGAAGAGATGAGGGAACGTATTCGGCAGTTTATCTCCCTTCTTGAGCTTCGGGATCACTTTCTTGCGATAGTCAACAAGGTCTCCAACCCTTCCGTCGGCAAGGAGCTTCGCCCTTCGATCTAACTCGGCTTTCATGGCGATGAAGATCCGCTCTACAGCATTACCCTGTAAATTCGTAGCGATGTCTACCACGTGCGGCAAATGTCTGAAGGGTTCGAAGGCTGCCCCGCCTTTGAAATCTACAAGGACAAAGTTGACAATACGTGGGTCATACCGGACGGCCATCGCTGCAATTAGTGTGAGCAGCAGCTCGGATTTACCAGATCCGGTTGTTCCCGCAATGACACCATGAACGCCATCCCCATCTGCCTTGGCCGAGAACACCATCTCTCTGACTTCGCGGCTGCTGATCAAGCCGAGGGGTGCTCGCAGCCACTCCTGGTTTTCTGGCTTCATACTATGCTTCCAATTTTCGGCGATGGGGATGTCACCGATAACATTCACACGCTTACCCAACAGCAAGGAGTACATCTCGAGCATCGTAATCGAGCGGGGGAGTTCTGCTGCCGGTCGCTTGCCGCCCTGATCGAGCCAGACCTTTTCCATTCTCTCAGAAAGGAACATGTAGGGGTCTTTTTGGCCTTCCTCGATTGGTATTGCGACCTGAAATTCAAGTGGTTGTCCGGCGATGTTGATTAATCCTCGTCCGGGAAGATTCTCCAGGCTGAGCGCTCCACGCCCAACGATATCAAGATATGAACTTGGGTCAGCCATGGTGAAGACGACTCGTTGACCGAACAAGTTATACATCTTCCCCCTCAGATCGTTCGGTGACCCTGAGGCGACGATGTAATAGATCCCCATCGAACGTCCATCACGCACCATCGTCATAAGCTCGGGGGCTAGATACTCATAGCTCTCCATGAATTCCGCGAAATTATCGATGACCACGATGATCGAGGGAAATAAGTTTTCCGGATCATCGACCTTGCCCGCGTTGTAATCTTCGATGGACACGTAAGCAGCGAGTCGTTCCTGCCTGTCCTTCATCTGACCCTGGAGCATGCGGAATAGTTGTTCCACACGCGCAGGTTGGGAGGCGTCAATCGTGGCACCAACATGTGGAAGCTTCGATATGCCCTTTAGCCCTCCACGACCAAAGTCAAGCATAAAGATATTCAGCTCCGCCGGCGAACGGGCTGCAGCTACACTGAGCAGAAGCGATTTCAAAAAAGTTGTCTTACCTCTACCTGCACTCCCAAAAATGGCAAGTGGATCGCTGGTGATATCGATCGACAGAAGCTGCTGCTCTGCATCGAAGGGATTATCCACCAGTCCGAACTCAGGTTGCAGCGGGAGTGGCGCATTCCAATCCCATGGTTTCCAGAGAGATTCATTCTTCTTGTTTCTGATCCAGGCGTCGACATCCGGGTTGATGAGGGTGGTATTCGCCTTTGTGGAACGTCCACTCTTGATATATTCGGCGTCAATTCGCTCATTTAAAGGAAGGATCTCGGGAAGCGGATCGGGCCAGGGTTTCCGCTGCACCGGAATTTCTTGCCGCACCGCCTCAGCTGCAAGCGCTCCGACCAGCCAATCGATTAACAAACCCGGTTTGCTGTCTTCTGGCAGCTCTAAGGCCTTCACAATTTCTTCCGTTGGGTAAGTAGGATCTGGGGGGGTATCTGTGTAATCAGGGCCTGCCCAAGCGGCCTGCAGCTCAGCCAATTGGCCTCCACCGATCTGAATGTAGCCTCTTCCACCCAGTGATGGGAGCCTGGCTGCATCGGCTCGACCGAGCAGTTCCTTGCTGTCTTCCGGGGTTTCCACACGTAAGCAGATGCGGAATTTCATGTTGGCCCGCATCTGGTCCGTGACCATGCCTGCCGGTCTTTGGGTCGCCAGGATCAATGTTGCGCCAAATGCACGACCGAGGCGAGTGATGCTCTCAAACTGCGCCTTATATTCCGGATTCTCCATAATCATCTCGGCGAACTCGTCGACGATGATGAACAGATGGGGGAACGTATCTGGGAGCTTGTCGCCAGGCTTCAAATTCGGGATTACCTTTTTGCGGTAATCCACCAGGTCGCTCACTCTCCCATCCGCGAGCAACTTGGCGCGGCGATCCAGCTCGGCCTTTATAGCGATAAAGATCCGTTCGACCGCATTTCCCTGCAGGTTTGTCGCGATTTCGACGCAGTGTGGCAATTTCTTGAAGGGCTCAAATGCCGCACCCCCTTTGAAATCAACCAGCACGAAGTTAACGATGCGCGGATCGTATTCAACAGCCATGGCACCTATCAAGGTGAGCAGCAGCTCCGATTTACCTGAACCTGTCGTGCCCGCGACCACGCCGTGCACGCCATCCCCACCCGCCTTGGCGGAGAACACCATGGTACGAACTGCTTTGCTGCTGACAAGACCAATCGGCGCCCGCAGCCACTCCTGGTTCTCCGGTTTCATGCTGTGCTTCCACTTCTCAGCGATGGGGAGATCACCAATTTGTTTGTAGTCTTGCTCTTCAAGCACACTGTACATCTGCAGAAAGTCAAACGATCGCGGCAGCTCAGCTGCGGGCCGTGTGCCACCCATGGCGAACCACACACGTTCCATTCTTTGGGCGATGGCCTGGTAGCCGTCAACCACATCCATGTCGGTTAATGCGTCCGGCTGACCAGGGATACCCACATGGAACTCGACCGGGATGCGCTCGTCATCGACCACCAATCCCATCAATCCTCGACCGGGGAAGTTATCAAAGCTGCGCGCCCCTCGGCCTGCAATTTCTGCGTAGGCCATGTCATCTGCCTGAGTTAGCGTAAGGCGTTGTGTGAGCAGGTTGTAAAGCTTGCCTGTGATCTCGCGAGTCGAACCTGCCGTGATCACGAAGTGAATCCCAAACGCTCGACCGTCACGAATGAGCGTAATCAGGTCCTGCATAAGATACTCGTAGCTGTCTTGAAACTCGGCGAAGTTATCGATGATAATGACGATCTCGGCAAAAATATCCTTGGGATTCTTGCTGTTGTAATCTTCCAGCGAGTTGTATTTCTCAAGGATTTCCTGTCTTTCCTTGACCAAATTTTGCAACATGCGCATGAGTTGATCGACGCGCGTGTTTTCGGAAGAGTCGATGGACGCCCCCAGATGCGGAACGTCTTTAATGGATTTCAACCCCATGCGCCCAAAATCGAGGGCATACATGTGCAGTTCATCAGGTGTGCGCTCGGCCGCCAACGAAAGCATGAGCGATTTTAAGAAAGTGGTCTTCCCTCGCCCACCTGCACCGAAGAGTACGATTGGACCTTCATCCAGTTGCAGCTCGAGCAGACGTTGTTCCGCCAAGTGTGGATTATCGACGAGTCCGACAGTGGCCACCATCGGCGAGATGGTTTTCCAGTCAATTTTTGGCCAGATTGGCTTCTCTTCTGCATTTGCTAACCATGCACCCAGAGGCTCATCGATGACAATCGATAAATCTTTTGAGATTTCACGCTCCGTATTCAAATAGCGGGCATCGACGGGATCTGTGAGCGATAGGTCCTTCGGTAATGGATCGGGCCATGGTTTCCTCTGGACGGGTATGCCGTCGCGTTTCGCCCGGATCGCCGTGATCCCGACGACCCAATCCAACATGGATGTAGGAAGTTCGCCGGGTCCCATCTGAAGCGCTTCCGCGATTTCCAAACCGGAATACAATGGCTGGTCTTCCCCACCACCTTCACCAGGAATCTTCTCATCATCCAGCCAGATCACATCGCGCAAAACTACCGTTCGGTCGTCGCTGTAATCACCTGCCACACGCGCGACCTGAGTGGGAACTAAAATATCATTCCCAACCTTGATATAACCGCGCCCGCCCATATTGGGGAGGAAGGCAGCATCGGGCCGATCCAGTAGCTCTTTACTATCCTCTGTTGTTTCTACTCGCAGGCAGATTCGGAATTTCATATTTGCCCGCATCTGGTCGGTCACCACGCCCGCCGGTCGCTGAGTGGATAGAATCAGCGTGACACCGAAAGCCCGCCCGAGCCTAGTGACGCTCTCGAATTGACTTTTATATTCGGGATTGGCGGCGATCATCTCTGCGAACTCATCCACGATGATAAATAGATGTGGGAATGTGTGGGGGAGCGGGTCATCCGGTTTAAGGCGTGGGATGACTCTTTTGCGATATTCGACGATATCCTTCGCACCGCTCTTTGCCAGAATATGGCTCCGTTCGGCCATGACCGCTTGGATGGCGACAAACATGCGCTCAACAGCGTTGGCCTCAAGGTTGGTGAGGATATCCACACAATGAGGAAGTTCACGGAATGGCTCAAACGCCGCACCGCCCTTAAAATCGACAAGGACAAAGTTGACGATGCGCGGATCGTATTTAAAAGCCATGCTTGCCAGAAGGGTGAGCAGGAGTTCTGATTTCCCCGAGCCGGTAGTACCCGCGATTATGCCATGGACGCCGTCACCACCTTCCTTGGCAGAGAAGACCAAATTACGCACATCCCGCATACTCGTCATCCCAAAGGGCGCGCTGAGCCACTCAGAATTTTCTGGGAGCATGCTTCGTTTCCAATTCTCCTCAACGGCCAACTTGTCCACAGTGTCAATTCTGCGTTCCTCAATGATGGATTGCATCTGAAGTAGATCTACCAGGTGGGGGAGGTCGGACCCAAAGGGACGCCGAAGATCCAGTCGTCGGATTTTTGCTGCAAGCATCTGACGTGCGTCGCTGGCGGTCGCAAGATCTGCATTGCCCAGATAGCGAGGTGTATTCACGCCCACTTCCGCATACCTGAATACGACCTTAGGACCGACAGATGCTACCTCAATCATCCCCTGGCAGTCACTCGGAATTTTGGAGGGCTCGTTCGCAAGAATTAGAATCGCCGCACCAAGCTCTGGTCCATTCTGATTGATCGTGTCGACGAGCATTTCAGAAGCCACATCTGCGAGGGGGGAATTCTCAGGCATTTCCCCGAGCAAATCGACTACCACCAGGTGTAAGGGTAGATTAGCCATTGAACCGCTCTGGTCATCTTCGTCCGACTCTTGTAAGCGAACCTGACGTTGATCCAATTCACGCTTCAATCGGTTCCAGAATTCTGCCACCTCGTGCTTGTCGGATGAGAAGCACAGTTGATCAAGTTTTTCTGGGCGCTCCGCCTCGTAGGTCTCTCCGATTCCAACATCACGCGGATTGCAGTGCGGCAGCCACTCTGCCCAGCTCCAGTTCTCTTCCGCATTGGGATAACCGATCACATGCAGTCGCACATCAATTGCAGAATGGAACGTGACGAAGTGAGCAACAATGGCCCTGGCAAAGTCGGTCGTATTCGTCGGATTGGCACCGAATATCCCGATTGATTGCCGGGCAACAATATCCTTCGAGCCCGGGGTTTTCTCCCTCTCACCCGGATCCATCTCTCCGGTGTTATCGTCTTGATCTTTGATATATGGGCGTAACGGGATCGTGATGGGAACATCGTTAACGAATTCTGAGTCCTTCGCCAGCTTGACAGCGTCCTTTCTGAGCTGATCATCATCGCCTGGCCTGCTCTCCTCATCCATCCTGTACAAAACTGTGGATGGGCGAGTTCCGATCCCTAAGCGGATTAAACCGAAGTCAACATCTGTAGTCCGCCGCTCCCAGAGCCGAGAGCCAAATCGACTCTTCTCCTCTCGGGAAGCGATCTCGTAAAGTGTTTGCACATCTGGATAATTATGGTGATAGAAGATTCGCTGCGCATTTTGGGACCGGGTCATTTCCTGGCGCTTCTCGGCCAACAATTCCACATAGGCTCGTTTCAGTTCTGCGTACTCTTCTCCTTGCTTTCGAGATCGCATGATCGCTACGATGATAGAAGCCACCACCATAAGGCCCATTGGTAGGATGAAAAGGGGGTTCCTTGAACCAGATACTAAGGCAAAACCCGCGATAGAAATTAAAGGAAGCATCACCGTCGTGAGATCCTGACTGGTGCCTTGTTTCTCAGGAGGTGCTGGGATGTCGATTTCGTCGACGGGTAGCTCTGGTTGAATGCGCGGGGGTCGATCAATATATTCAACTGGCATAGTAATCTCTCTCCCAAACTCTATCAAAATGTCGGTGCAAGAATTTCGAGATATTAAAAATGTTTGACATTTATGATTGCATACATCTACAATGATGTCATCAAACCTGATTATCGTTGAAAACATACATCGAGGTCAACTGATAATTCTTCGTGCTGTAGGTGTTGCATTCTGTCTAAGTGAAACCCGAATTTCAGAAGCCCAACCTTGATCTACGGTTTCAGAGACGAACACGGTTGTCGAGAAGGGTAATACAAGATGTACAGATATTGCGAACGCTGTGAACGGGAGACATTTGATGGCAACTTATGGTGCCAGGACAAAGATTGTCCTGCCGAAAACGCCTATGCGTTGCTTGGCTACGGTGAGTACATTGGCGATCTGAAGGTGACCAAGCTGGTGCATGTGTGGAGAACTGCTGCAATTTATGAAGCGCTCCGAGGTGAAGATGAGGTGCTGCTGAAGGTTGCTCATCCAGGGGATGAGAATGCAGATCGTTTGAGGCAAGAGACCATCGCTCTCCGATCTCTAACTCCCACACAATCGGGGCTTGGCGCATTTGTGCGCTCGTTCCTGCCGAAGTCAAGGTCGCTTTATCCAATCCCGCTATCTCCCTATCCATCCAGATCCAAGCAGCCCTATGGTGAGATCTCTTATCAAGGTGAGCCCAGGGTTTACGCAGTGTATAAATATGCCAGTGGCAAAGTGCTGAGCGATATGCTTCTGGAGACGCCTCAAATCTGGCATACGCAGGCAGCATGGTTGATCACGACGATCGGCAATGCGCTGCGCCCGCTCATAAGAGGCAAGAAGTGCCACCTTTCCCTCACCCCTGAAATCATCCTGATAGACACGGATGATCAGGGATACTTACGCCCTATGCTCCTCGATCTGGGCTTTATTCTAGACGTGAATGAAAGCAGCGACATCTATGATTGGTCGAAGCTATGTGAACCAGCGTATACAGCGCCCGAGCTTTTGGTCCACTCTCAAAACGGTACGCTTTCGCTCGCTGCGGATGTGTACTCGTTGGGCATGATCTTTTTTGAAATGCTTGCAGGTCGCCCTGCATTCCGGAATATCATTCGCCGGGATGAGCAACTCCGCGAGGATGTTATCCAAATCCGGAAACCCCTTTCCATCAGCAGGCCGGAGCTTCAAAAATCTGGGGTAACCGCGATCGTGGAACGTGCTCTGGCCCATACAGGCCGTTATAACAATGTGACCGAGTTCTCCAAGGATTTGAAGAAGATCTATTCATCACCACCCGCTGAACGGCGCAAAACCCCGGGTCGACTCTGGTTATTGCTAATTGTAGCCGCAGTATTTTTGCTCATCCTCGGAGTGATCGCGGCTGCGACGCTCATTCAAGTCCTGCTAAATACACCTTAGCTGAATCAATAAGAACCAACTGGGTGAAAGAAAAGGACACCTACGCATCGAAGATGAGCTAGGTGTCCTTCGTGGTGAGCCTATTACACACCTTCACCAAATCTACTCATTCCATCAAAATCGCCCTCTCGGTGTC
>SDBS01001106.1_pt1 | contig 27259 bp, 25 predicted proteins | sample 2277091 | NCBI WGS metagenome assembly SDBS01 (sample SAMN10404972, study PRJNA504765) | marine sediment metagenome | isolation source: marine sediment core GS10_PC15, 163 cmbsf | place: Arctic Ocean: Southern Knipovich Ridge | collected 2010
GGCTTGGCCAATACCTGGCCTCGCTCGACTTCGTCACGCTTTATACCCCGAAGCAATACTCCAATGTTGTCTCCGGCCTCTCCCCGGTCCAGTATCTTGCGGAACATCTCCACGCCCGTGCACCCCGCCTTCCCCGTCTCGTTGTCCCCGCCGTTCTCTACGACAACCATGCTGTTCGAATGCGATAGCCCCTGTGCGACATGATGTGCTATTGCCCCGGCAACAGAGGCCATGGGACCGACGTTCCATGCCGAAGAGGCACCCACCATTGCGCGAATTAAAGGATGCGTCTCTCCTTCGAAGTAAACAGGAACCAGTGAATCACAGAAACCCGGTATATCAGAAGCCGCCCTCATGACGGCCGCCCTTGCCTGCCGGAGAAGCCTGTCAGCCTCGACCCGGTGGTCACCGGGACAGAGGACGAGGAGGTCGCTCTCTCCCTGGATCAGGTTGATCCTCGAAAGGTTCATCCCCGTCATCCAGTCTCTGTAGAAACGGAAATTATAGTTTCGATGCACGCCTGCCTCCCTTCAATCGGATACGATGAGTGTATTCCCGGAAGAAAAAGCCCCGCAGTGGAACCGCGGGGCTTAACAGCAGACGAGATTAAGCGCTACCCGACGGTCCCCCCTCGGGGCGCGGGCATCGCCATGGAGCACTCTCTGATGACTGGTTCACGTTTCATAGTGACGGCGATTATTCTCCTCCGTGGCATGACCGTCAATCCCTGAGTCCCTCGGCGGAGTCAAGGATGTAGATCCTCGCGTAGTCTTCGGGCATCCCGTCGAATGCAAGGACGCCTTGCCTGCCGACGATGACCTGCCAGGTCTCGACATCACGGAAATCCCCGGGGTAGTCAAGCATGGCCGTGAGCTGGAAGTTGCCGTCGAGGTCGTAGACCCTGAAGACGATTTCCCTGTAATAGCCTAGCCTGACCCAGATCCTGTCCTGAGCGTCCATGAAGAGTCCGTACGTAGCCGGACGGTAGGGGTCGGGTTCCCATTCGAACGATCCAGGGGGCATGCCTGCTGAGGCAATGCGGGTGTTCACCATCTCGATTTCGAGCTCGATCTCCTCGTCGCTCTTCTGGACCCTTTGGTACTCCTCGTCACAGATGTAGAGGAAGGAGGTCCCGTCAGGCATGTAGCCCTCTATTACGAATTCCTCGGAGGAGAAAGGGGTTCTGAAGACCCGACCGTCATCGGTCGACGTGAAGAAGAACAGATTCTCCTGGATGGCCGAAGCGATGTTAGTGGGATCGAAAGGATTGAGCGTGGCGTAGTACTCTACCGTCTCCTCGAAGTCTTCACCTTCCCACCTCGCAAGCTTGAAGCCGAGGAACATGCCGTCATCGGTCTGCTCGAAGACGGACTGGAGCCCGATGACAGCTCCTCCCTCCACGCCTCTGATGCTGACGGGCGGTGAGGGGAAGAAGCCGGAGACATCGCTCGAGTACTCGTAGTCGGAATCGAAGAATATGACCTTCCCTGCCATTGCATCCGCAACGACGAGCCCGCCGCCGGGCATGAAGGCGAATGAAATGGGCATCAGGAACTCACCCGGCCCGCTCCCCTCCCTGCCGACGGTCCGGATGTACTCACCCTCGGGAGTGTAGAAGAGGATACCCACCTTCTGGGCGTCGAGGACGGCGATGCTGCCGTCCGGTGAGTACTCTGCGAAGACAGGCATGCCGAAAACGTAGTTGCTGTCACCGAGTTCGATGCCGATTGAATCTACGACTGTCAGGACAAGATCGATGTCGGGGAGAGGAATGTCTTCCCGGGCTGCACCTCCGTTATCATCAACGTCCTGAAGCGGTTCTTCGCCCCCCCCGCAGGCGAGAAGCAGGAGCAGGAAAGAAAGCAGGGAGAGCTTCGTCATTGTATCACCTCGTTCAGCTCCAGGATATAGAGTCTCGGGTAGTCGTCAGGGTTGGGGTTGAACGCCAGAAAGCCATCGTCACCAACAACGATACCCATGTACTCGTTGAATCCCAGACCTGGATCCACCGCGGCGGTGAAGAGCGGGTTGCCCTCGATGTCGTACACGTCGTAGAAGGGAGCGAGTACCGTTCCCCTGCCTATCCAGAGCCTGTCGAAGCCGTCGACCTGGAGAGATCCCACCATATTCCTGTACGTATCGGGCTCCCAGTGCGCCATCTCCGGGGGCATGCCGCCCTGTATCATCCGGCTGTTTGCGATCTCCGTCTCTCTGTCTATCTCGTCCTGGGTCTTGGCCACCTTCTCGAAGCCCCGCTCGATGGTGAAGAGCTCTTCCCCGTCAGGGGACCACACGGTGACAACGTACTCCTCGCTGGACATGGACGCTGTGAAGACCCGGCCATCACCAGAGGCACCGAAGATGCACAGATCGTTCAGCATGCTGCTCAGGTCGGTCGGATCGAAAGGGCTCATCGAAGAGTGGTAGGTAGCCGTAACATGACCGGAGTCGTCCCAGCATGCCACGGTGAAGCCCAGGAACATGCCCTCTTCGTTCTGCATCCAGTCCGGCTTCATCCCTACGATCCTGTTGCCCTCCACCGCGGTTATGGCCATGGGGGGAGCGGGGAAGAAATCCTTCAGGTCGTTGAGGTGGTTGAATTCCTCGTCGAAGACGGTGAGCATCATGGCGCCGTTGTTGGCGACGACGAACCTGCCGTCTTCCAGAAAGGCTGCGTCGGAGGGCATGATGAACTCACCCGGGCCGCTGCCGGATCGTCCTACCTGCCTGATGAACTCCCCTTCGGGCGTGTAGAAGAGTACAGCTGCCCGCTGAGTGTCTACCACGAAGATGTTTCCAGCGGGATCGAACTTCGCCGAGCCTACTATGCCGAAGACGTAGTTGCTGTCACCGAACTCGACGCCGATGGAATCCACCAGCTGGAAGTAGTAGTCTGCTTCCGGGACGATATCCTGAACCTGCCCGGGCGTAGTATCACCGGGCGTGTCGACAGGTGCCGGTTCATCCCCGCAGCCGGTGAATATTGCCAGAGCGAATACCGCTGTAATCAACAATTTCATTTCATGACTCCCTGCCTGTCAGAGGCCGAAGTAGAGTGAGTGTTCCAGCGGGTGCGGACATCCCCTGAATCGTGCCGATTCCTCTCGCTTGGCCCGGATATACGCGTCTATAAGATCCGGCATGAAGACATCGCCTTCCTCGAGGAAGTCTCGGTCTTTCTCGAGAGCGTCGAGAGCTTCGTCGAGGGTTCTCGGGAGCGTCTTCAGGTCCCCTGTCCTGTATCCCGCGGAGAAGACATTCTGGTCTATGGGACCAAAGCCCATCTTCTCGGGGTTCATATCGTTCCCGATTCCATCCATTGCCGCCATCAGGATAGCAGACATGGACAGGTAGGGGTTGGACGCGCCGTCCGGTACGCGGTACTCGATCCTCATGTTGTCTGCTGACCGGGCGTAGGATGGGATTCTGATCGCTGCCGTCCTGTTGGGTCCCGAGAAGAACCTGTAGACGGGAGCCTCCTGATTCAGGACCAGTCTGTGATAGCTGTTTGTAGTCGCATTCGTGAAGGCGCACAATGCGGGAGCGTGGTGCAGTATTCCCGCGATTGCGGACCGGGCTGTTCCGCTCAGGGAGCAGTAGCCTCCCTTTTCGTAGAAGAGCCCTTCCTTGCCTTTTGCCAGGTACATGTGGAAGTGCATCCCCGAACCGGGTTCCCCGTGGAGAGGCTTGGGCATGAAGGTGGAGGCAAGGCCGTATCTCAGAGAGACATTCCTTATGATGTGCTTGGTGAGCATCACGTTGTCAGCTGAGCTGAGGAAGGGTGCGAAGTCGACTTCTATCTCAACCTGACCCGACTTGCCCACTTCGTGATGATGATACTTTACCCGGATTCCCGCCTGCAGCATCTGGTAGACTATCTCGGACCTCACGTCGTGCAGGCTGTCCACGGGATGAATGCTGTGGTAGGCGCTGCTGGACGAGTGTACGAGCCCCTGATCCGGGACTTTTCCAGGCTTGCCGCCGCTCTCGATACTGGAGAGGTCGAAGCCGAGGCTGCCGGGCCTGTTCCAGAAGGACGCCCTGTCGAAGAGGTAGAATTCGAACTCGGGAGCCCAGTAGCTGTCCGATGCCGGACCTGCCTTCCTGAGAAAGTCACGTGCCTTTCTGGCTACACCCCGGGGATCCCTGCTGAAGGATTTGCCTGTTTCGGGATGGATGATGTCGGCAATCAGCGCCATTGTCGGTTTCTCCGAGAAGGGATCCTCGAAAGCCCTTCTCGGGTCTGGACGGAGAATGAGATCTCCAGCTTCGGGTGGGGTCATAACGTCGAGTGTCGAGCCGTCGAAACCTATTCCTCTGCTGAACAGGTCACTCTTGACCGCCGCCGCCGGTATCGTCACATGCCGCCAGAAACCCGCCACATCGGTGAATCTCACATCCACCTCGTGATAACTTCCCTCGCTGAGTCTCTTGAGGAAAGCGTCGACGATACTCTTCCTGGATGTCAATTCCTGCCTCCCTCTGACAAAAGGATCGCTATCAGCTCATCGAGCTGATTCAGCAGATGTGCTTGATCGGTTTCTCCAATGTTCCGGCCGTCCGAGAAGATCATCATTCCGGTCGGGGTACCGATAACCGCGATATCCGCCTCCCGGGCTTCACCGGGACCATTAACCTCACACCCCATCACTGCTACTGTAAAGTCTCCCTGCAGAATGGCCAGGTGTGCCTGAATATCCGAAGCAATTCCCTCGACGTCTATCCTCCGCCGCGCACAGGCGGGGCAGCTGATGACCCGGGGGAAGCGGCGCCTCATATCCAGGGATGACAGTATTTCCCATGCCGCTTGCGGCTCCCGTTCGGGGGGTGCCGTCAGGGAGACCCGAATCGTGTCGCCGATTCCCTCTGAGAGAAGGAGAGAGAGGGCTACTGCGCTTCGGACACATCCCGGAAGGAGGGGGCCTGCCTCCGTAACGCCCAGATGAAGGGGGTAGTCGCAGCGTGCAGCGGCGTACCTGTTCGCCCGCACCGTGAGCATCGGGTCGCTTGCCTTCAGAGAGAGGACGATGTCTTCAAAACCTGTTTCAAGCAGAAGCTCGATATGACGTTCGGCCGAAACCCAGAGCGATTCCTCGTTCACACCTCCATACTCCTGCCGGATGTCACCGGGAACGCTGCCGGAGTTAACCCCGATCCTGATCGGAACCCCGTGCGAGGCGGCCTCTTCGGCGATCCTCTGTACATCCTCTTTCCGCCTGATGTTGCCCGGATTGATCCTCAGCTTGTGGATACCGTTCCTGAGGGAAAGCAGGGCGAGAGAGGGGTCGAAGTGGATGTCGGCGACAAGGGGAACCGGAGATGCCTGAACCAGGTCGGTTACAGCGGAAGCGGCTGCCTTGTCCGGGACAGCGATCCTGACGATCTCGGCTCCGTGCTCGGCCAGAAGAGTGATCTGGTCGAGTGTTGCCTTCACATCGGCAGTGGGTGTATCGGTCATGGACTGGACGAGGACCGGGGCTCCGCCTCCGATAGGGAGGCTGCCGGCGTATACCTGCCTGCTTTTACGTCTTACCACGGACTGCTTCCCGCCCTGACGGCGCTTACGACCCTCTCGATCCCGCACAGATCCCGGGACTTCCGGATTCCTGTCCATTCACCACGGCAGCCGGAGAGAATCGAAACGGCCGTGTCCGCCTGGCCCCTGCCGACTTCGACGGCGACAAGCCCGTTCGGCCTGACCCGGGAACTGGAATGCTTCAGGAAACGGGTCAGGTGAATCATTCCGTCGGTGCCGCCGTCCAGGGAGATGCCAGGGTCGCCGAGCCGGACCTCGGGCTGGAGGCTGCCGAGGTCCCCTGACGGGATATAGGGCAGGTTGGCGACCATTGCACAAGCGCCCTTGCAGGGAATCCCATTGAAAGCATCCGTCATATCGGAGGAGACCAGAGCGAGGTTCCCGACTGAATGAAGCTCCATGTTTACCCTGGCGATGGCGAGGGCGCAGTACGAGATATCGATTCCCACCACCATTGCCGAAGGGAACTCCAGGGCTAGTGTGAGTGCAATTACACCGGATCCGGTACCCACGTCCAGTATCAGCTTCGGGTCAGACGGGATTCTCTCGAGTACTGTTTCGACGAGAACCTCGGTTTCCGGCCTGGGTACCAGGGCTTCCGGACCGCACGCGAACTCCCTGCCCATGAAGTCGACCGATCCAGTGATATGCTGCAGCGGAATCCTGTCCCGTCTCTTCGCTACCATGCTCCTGTATTCACCGAGCTCTTCGGCACCGAGCATACGGGCGGCATAGAGGAAGAGCTCGTGCCGTTTACAGTTCAGCAGGGAACAGAGCAGCATGTGGGCGTCGTTGACGGCCGAACCTGTCTCAGACAGGGCCTGTGCCGCCCACTCCGACGCTTCCCTGACTGTCATTGCTCCTTTGTCTCTCCTCCGGATATTTTGGCGAGCAGGCGCTCCTGCTCGGCTCCGGCGAGGGCTTCGATGATCTGGTCGAGGTTCCCATGCAGGACTTCATCCAGGTTGTGAAGGGTGAGGTGGATCCTGTGGTCGGTGACCCGGTTCTGCGGGAAGTTGTAGGTCCGTATCTTGGCGCTCCTGTCTCCGGAACCGACCATGCTCCTCCTGGCCTCCGACCTCTTGGAAGCCTCCTCCTCCTGCCTGGCCGCCAGGAGTCTGGAGCGGAGAACCTTCATGGCTTTTGACTTGTTCTTGTGCTGGCTCTTCTCGTCCTGGCAGGAAACGACCAGCCCTGTCGGCATATGCGTGATCCTCACCGCTGAGTCGGTGGTGTTGACGCTCTGGCCTCCCGGGCCTGAGGACCTGTAGACGTCGATCCTCAGATCGTCAGGATTGATTTTCACTTCGATCTCCTCGGCTTCCGGCAGGACCGCTACTGTACAGGCGGAAGTGTGGATTCTGCCCGAAGTCTCGGTGAGAGGGACCCTCTGGACCCTGTGGACCCCGGCCTCGAACTTCATCCTGCTGTAGACCCGTTGACCGGACAGGGAGAAAATTACCTCTCTGTACCCCCCACGCTCCGATTCCCTGCTGCCGAGGACTTCGGACTGCCAGCTCATCTTCTGCGCGAAGGCAGTGTACATCCTGAAGATGTCAGCTGCGAACAGCGCCGCTTCCTGCCCGCCAGTACCGGCCCTGATCTCCATGACTACGTCTCTGGCATCGTTCGGGTCCGGCGGGATGAGGAGCATGCGGAGTCTGTCTTCCAGCACGGCTTTCCTGTTCTTGAGAGTGGGCAGCTCTTCTCTGGCTATCTGCACAAGATCTGCATCGCCCTCATCCAGAGCTTCCTTCATGTCCAGGATTTCCGCTTCGATCCTGTCCAGCTCCCCCAGCACTGCCTGTATCCTTGCCAGGTCGGCTCTCTCCGCGGTCAGGGAGCGGATACGGACTGGATTCCTGAGAATCTCCGGGCGGCAGAGATCACTGTCTATCTCGGCCAGCCTCGTGACAATTCTCTCCCTCTCGATACTGTTCATTCCACCTCTCCGGTCTCTTCCGGGGGCTCCAGCATGGTCACGGCAGGCCCGGGATCCTCGTCCAGTGAAATCCTGAGCGATGCGATCGCGACTTCTATCTCCTCCCTGCCGGCCTTCCTTGTAGTGAGCCTCTGGAGGAGAAGGCCGGGAATGATAACGAGCCTTGCGAACCGGGAGGTCTCGAGATGCCTGTCGGCGACCCTGAGCACCTCGTAACTGATGCCCATCACAAATGGTATGAGGGGAATATGATAGAGGATCCTCACGTGTGCGGGAGGATTGACGCCGGCAGCGAAGATCATCAGCGAGTCGATAACCGCGTAGAAGAGGACGGTGGCCAGCATCACCAGGAGCAGGAAGCTGGTTCCGCACCTCTGGTGGAGAGGACTCTGCCGGACCGCCTGGTCTTCCAGGGGTTCGAGTTCCCGCTCGTACGCGTGTATGGTCTGGTGTTCGGCGCCATGGTAGACGAAGAGCCGCTTCACTTCGGGCAGGAAGGATATGGCTCCGAGGTAGAGAAGGAAGGCCGTCAGCCTGAATCCCCCAGCCAGCAGGTGAACGAAGAACTGCTCTACAGGGGCCTTCCCGTCCGAAAGGATCCATTTGCTCGACTGGAGCGGAAGCCAGGCGAAGAGGATGATGGCGATGGCCAGTGCCGCGATCATCGTCAGGGCGGCTCCGGCGCCTCCCTTCTTCCCGGCTTTTTCCGGGTCCTCCGCAACGGCTGCCGACCAGTTGAGAGCTTTCATCCCGAGCCTGAGGGTGTCGATCAGCACTGCCGCTCCCCTGAAGACCGGCTTCTTCCAGAGAGGGCTCCTGTCGGATAGTCTGTAGACATTCAGATGCCTTGCGAGGATACCGCCATCGGCGGTCCTGACCGCCACGGCCGAACCCGTGGGTGATTTCATCATCACCCCTTCAATGACGGCCTGGCCACCGATCCTGCTCTCTTCTTCCTGACCGGGAGGTGCAATCATCGAGAACCAGCAATTCTAACTGCAAAGAGACAGAAAGGGGGAGCCGAGAGCCCCCCCGATAATAACCTCGAACAGCTGCTAACTGTCTGCCTTCTTCTCTTTCACGACTTTCGCCGCAGAAGCCTTGCCATACCTGCGGATGTACTTGTCTACCCTGCCTGCCGAGTCCACCAGCTTCTGCTTGCCGGTGTAGAACGGGTGGCAGTTGGAGCAGATATCGAACTTTATGTCACCCGAGGTTGATCTGGTGCCTATCGAGTTGCCGCAGGCACAGGAAAAAACAGCTTCCTTGTACTCGGGATGTATACCCTTCTTCAAATCAGATCCTCCATCTGAATAGCTGAAACCAGCCTATCATTAGGAATCAGTGGTCATTGCGTCAAGGAAACGGCGGTTGGACTTGTGCTGGAAGAGCTGCTTCTTGAGAAGTTCCATCGCCTCCACGGGATTGAGGTCGACAAGGATCTTCCTCATTATCCAGATCCTCTGCAGCATGACCTCCTCCAGGAGAAGGTCTTCCCGCCTCGTCCCTGACTTGGTGATGTCGATGGCGGGGTAGATCCTCCTGTCGGCCAGCTTTCTGTCGAGCACTATCTCACTGTTGCCTGTGCCCTTGAACTCCTCGAAGATTACTTCATCCATCCGGCTGCCCGTATCGACCAGGGCAGTACCGATGATCGTAAGGCTGCCGCCCTCCACTATGTTCCTCGCTGCACCGAAGAAGCGCTTCGGTCTCTGGAGCGCGTTCGAGTCCACACCGCCGGACAGGATCTTGCCGGAGTGGGGGATTACCTGGTTGTTGGCCCGGGCCAGCCTCGTAATGGAATCGAGCATGATGACGACGTCGTAGCCGCTCTCCACCAGCCTCTTCGACTTCTCGAGCACGATGTCGGCAATGTGGACATGGCGTTTCGGGTTCTCGTCGAAGGTCGAGCTGATGACCTCGCCCTTCACCTGGCGCTTCATCTCGGTCACCTCTTCGGGGCGCTCGTCGATGAGAAGAATGATCAGAATTGTTTCAGGGCTGTTCTCCGCAATGGCATTGGCGATGTGCTGGAGGAGTATGGTCTTTCCAGCTCGTGGCGGAGAGACGATGAGAGCCCGCTGACCCTTCCCCAGAGGAGTGAGCAGGTCCATTATCCTACCGCAGAGTTCGGAGGGAACGGTCTCCAGCTCGAACTTTTCCTCGGGGAAATAGGGAGTCAGTTCATCGAACTTCTTTCGGTACCTTGCCAGCTCGGGAGAGTTCATGTTCACAGTCTCTACACGGAGGAGAGCGAAGTACTTCTCTCCCTCCTTGGGATCTCTCACCTGGCCGGCTACCGTGTCGCCCGTCTTCAGTGAGAAACGCTTGATCTGAGACGGCGAAACGTAGATGTCGTTCTGCCCCGGGAGGTAGTTCGAGTCGGGCGATCTGAGGAATCCGTATCCTTCAGGGAGGATCTCGAGGACACCGGCGGCGAATTCAAGGCCGTTCTTCTCGGTTCTGTCTTCGAGGAGCTTCTGAATCAGAGCCCGCTTGCGTAGACCTGCGATTCCCTTGATTTCCATTGTCTTGGCGATAGTCTGGAGATCCTTGAGCGTCATGTTTTCGAGATCCGAGAGCGAAGGCCCTATCAGAGGCTTCCTGAACATGGTTCCTCGATTGCGTTAGGGTGACCGACGGGTTCCGGAGCCGAATGCTACCTTATTCCCTTGATATTCAACCGGTTGATTTGTGCATGTATACGTACAGGCGGAATACAGCATGGCTTATAGAAAACAGGACGGAAATTTGGTAAGGACTTGATGGATATGTCCTGGAACGAGTGAAAAATGTAGTGGGGGAAGGCCGTACGTCAACCCCTGTGCCTCCCGGCCTGCAAAGAGGCATATTCCGGAAACGGCATCCACCCTTCATTTGAGCGGGAGACATCCGGGTTGAGATCCCTGAGAGTTAGCGCCTACCTTGCTGCCGTAATGTGCATGCTCGTTCTCATTTCCGGCACCATCAGGGCTCCCGGGCACGGACCGGTACCCGTCCTGTTTGCGATAGGAATCCTTTCCGTTTCCGTTGTCGCTTCTCTTCTGCTCCTGCGCAGAAACCGCGTAATCGACAGGCTCGTGGCCGTCTGGATGACTCTTCCCGTCCTGGTCGGCGTCCAGCTGCTCGGCGGGATGAGCAGTCCCGCCTTCCCGATGTACTTCTTGCTGCTTGCATGGATGGCACTGCCATCAAGCGGCGGACCCGCTACAGAAGCGGGACTGGGGATAGGCCTTATAGAAGCCTTGTCCTTGCTCGTTGGGAGATCGGAGATTCTGCAGGGGAGCGTCCAGGCCGAGGAGCTCATAGGAAGCCTCCTCCCGGCTCTGGGGGCATTTCTACCACCGACGATATTCGGAGCGGCGGTGGAATGGCTGGTCGAAAAGACTCCACTGGCTGATGCAGGCTACGATCCGGAGGAAGGGGAGAGAACGCCGACGACGCCCAGGCATGGCAGATTTCCCCTTGAAACAGCGAGGAATCTCCTGCCGTTGATACACAGGAGGAGCGGAGCCTGTACCTCGTGTCTCTTCACCGTTCATGATGAGGATACGTATCTCCTAACCGACTACCTTGGTGGCGGAGGCAGGATAGCGGACAGGTCGCTCTTTCCCTCTTCCCACTGGTTCTTCAGGAAGGTGTCCGACTCCTGGGATGCTGTTGAGGTGAACCTGGAAGAGATGTCCGGCGAAGCGCATCTTCCCTACTATCTGGATCCTCCCGGAACAAGACATATCCTTGCATTTCCCATCCGGGAAGGAGAGGAACTGAAGGCCTTCTTTGTTCTCGAATCCGAGAAGGATCCCTTTTCTCCGGGAGTGACCGAGGATCTGCGCGATGCTGTTGGAGTCATAACAACGGCCTCCGGGGAATCATTTGCGGATCCGCTCGCAGCAAGTCCAGGCGGTTCATGGTTCTCGTCACTGCTTGTGCAGACGGCAGGTTCGAGGGAGCTCAGTCAGATATTCCATGTTGTCGTAAGACACCTGCACAGTCTTGTTGAAGGAGCCACGGTAACCGTTGCCGTCCTCGACGAGGAAGGCAAGAATATCCGGGTCTACGAATCCCAGGGACGGTTCAGCGGCAGGCGGAGTGGTCACAGCTTCCCACTCGACTCCGGTGTCGCAGGCTGGGTAATCAAGTACAGGAACCTGATGAAGAGCAACAGGATGAGAATGGGAGACAAGGCTGTGCGGTCTCTCTCCTCTTCCGATGACCCCGAACGGGAAGTAGGCAGTTGCTGTGCCGTTCCCATTCTGGCAAACGACCGGATAATGGGCGTACTCCTGCTGGAACGGGAAGAGGATGACGGTTTCGGCAGAGATCACGAGTACCTTCTCCAGGGGATTTCCGGGCTCCTCTCCATGGCTCTCGAGAGACTGCTGCTTGACATCACGGACAAGGAAACCTGCAGCAGGGACAGCCTCACTGGGCTCCAGCTGATTACCGAATTCTACGAGGATCTCCTGGAGACGGTGAAGGACGTGCGGCGCTATGGGAAATCCATCGCGATACTCGAAGTAGACCTGGACGATTTCGGAAGCTTCAATCTGGAACGAGGGTACAGACTGGGTGACAAGGTTCTCAAAGCATCCGCCAGGAGACTTCAGAAGCTCCTCGGCAGCGATGCCTCCATCGCAAGGGTAGGAGGAGACAGCTTCGGGGTCTGCCTGCCAGGAGCGGACAGACCGGCTGCAGAAGCCGTGGCAGAGAAGATTGCATCCTCATTTGCAGATGATCCCCTTGTCATCGAGGGGACGGAAGTCCTCGCAAGCGTTAGCGTCGGGGGCTGCTGCTCGCACACCGACAGGAAGATAGCACAACTCCCTCTCGAGGCCTCCAGATCCCTCGAGCGAATCATGCAGGAGGGGAAGGGCAGGTGCCGCGTGGTTGAGCTGGGAGCTTTCGCCCTCGAGTAGAGCATGAAACTGCGGCTTCCGCTGCTGTTGAGGAGAGCAGGGCTTATCGCCGTTCTCGCCGGGATCTTCTGGCTGAGCCATCAGCCGTCACTGAGGCTTGTTCCCCCCCTCTTCCCCTTCCAGGACAAGCTGCTCCATGCGGGTGAATTTGTCGTTCTGGGTGTCGCCCTCTTCCTGAACAGGGATATCTTTCCCTCACGGTTCAGGTGGATGGGAATTGTTCTGACAGGTATTCTATGGGCGGCGCTGGACGAAGTGCACCAGAGCTATGTCGTCGGCAGGGACTGTTCGAGTGGTGACTTTCTGGCTGACTGCGTGGGTCTTCTGACCATACTCATGCTGCTCCGGCGGCATGCATCCAGGAGAGAAAACAGTGAACTATACGACAGAAAGACCAGCCCTGTATGAAAGAACCGTATCGTTGTATACTTCCCCCTGCGCGGGATGCCGGTGCAACCGGGAAGCCTGTCGTCTTGACAGAATAATCCGTTGGGAGTAGGGTCTTATACTTGAAAGTTCGCTTTCCGTTGAAGGGGTCGGAAAAATCGCTATTTGCCGTTCAACAGTAACCAGAACCGGAAGAATCGAGAGGAGGTAGCAGGTATGTTCAAGACCAGAACTTTGTGGTTCTGTCTTGTTCTCCTGACCGCGGCTCTGTTACTCTCCGCATGCGGACCAAGCGAAGCGCAGCTCCGTGCAAGAGACGAAGCACGAGCTGCAGCGCTTGCCGCGGAAGCCAGAGTACTGAGTCTTCAGAATGAGTTCGAGACACTGACGGATGAGATTCCCCAGAAGGAAGCTCTCATTCTCGAACTCGAGGCGGAACTCGCCGAGCTTCAGGTCGAATATGAAGCTCTCGGCGGCGGTTCCAGGTAGCAAGGAAGGGGAAAGAGATGCGTAACGTGTTCATGCTTGCTCTGATTCTCTGCCTCGGCCTTGCCTCGACAGGTCTCGCCAAGACCTACACCGCCGGCGAACTGGCAGAGTACACCCAGGCCGAGATCGAGGCTATGGGTGACAAGAACATTGATCTTCAGATAGCCTACTGGGAGTGGAGACTCGCAGAGGTACAGCCTCTGATCGATGAGTGGGAGGCAAAAGTACTGCCTCTCAGAGATGCGGTAGCCATCCTCGATGCCCGCATAGCTGAGCTCAGAGCTATGATCAACGAGCTCCGTGCCGAGATCAGCAGGCTCCGCAATGCAGGTGTACTGCATACGATAATCGATGGTGAGTGCCTCTGGAAGATCGCCTCCTACCACTACTACCTGGGCGATGGAACCAAGTGGCCCCTCATCTACGAGCGCAACCGAGACACCATCAGTGATCCCAACCTCATCTACGCGGGTCACACTCTCTGGGTCCCGGTTCCGATGGTCAGCTCCTACACCGTTGTCGCAGGTGATTACCTCGGCAAGATCGCTGGCTACGGAGTGGTTTACGGTAACAGGGGCATGTGGCCTCAGCTCTACGAGGGTAACAGGAACAAGATCAGCAATCCCAACCTGATCTACCCTGGCCAGGTCCTCTCGGTACCGCGCACAGCAAGTAGAGGCGGAAGCACCTACTAAAGTGCAATCACGATCGGAGAAGCTCCCTGCGTTACTGCAGGGAGCTTCTCACATCCTTCCCCCCCGTCCACCGGATACAGCAGCCCGATGAAGGAGACCGAAACCCGAGCTGTTCCGCTCTCCGAAGAGCAGGCAAAGAGACTGCTCGGCCCGGGAGATGCCAACCTCCGGAAGATGTGCTCCATTCTCGGAGTGGCGGCGGTATACAGGGAAGGCAACCTGGTATTTACCGGCAAGAGGGGCTCGGTTGCAAAAGCCCTCGCGGTGGTCGAGCGCCTCAGGCACGAGATGGCATCGAACGGTAACGTCAGCAAGCAGAGCCTGATGAAAGCCCTCGATTTTCCCGGCAACCACGACAGGAGCCTGGAGATCGTCGTACCGGGCAGAGCGGGATGCATTATTCCCAGGACCCCCGGTCAGGAGTACTACCTGAAATCCATGCGCGAGTGTGATATCGTCTTCTGCATCGGACCTGCCGGAACCGGGAAGACATTTCTCGCGGTCGCCACCGCCGTCGCATCCCTCAGGGATGGAGACATCGAGAGAATCGTGGTCACCAGGCCGGCGGTGGAAGCGGGTGAGAACCTGGGGTTCCTCCCGGGAGATCTCCAGCAGAAGATCGACCCGTACCTGAGACCCATATACGATGCGCTCAACGACTCTCTCACCCCGGCGAGAGTCAGGAGATCGATGGACAACGGCGTAATAGAGGTGGCACCGCTGGCATATATGAGGGGGAGGACACTGAACAATGCCTTCGTCATTCTGGATGAGGCACAGAATACTACCCTCACGCAGATGAAAATGCTCCTGACCAGGCTCGGAAACGGCTCGAGAGCGGTTGTGACCGGTGATATTACCCAGATAGACCTCAAACCACCCGGATCGTCCGGCCTTGTTCTGATCCAGAAGATACTCAGGGGCGTAGAGGGGATTGGTTTCGTCTATCTCGATCACGATGACGTTGTGAGACACCGGCTCGTCCAGCGTATCATATCGGCGTTCAGCGATATTTCGGACGAAGCAGGGAAAGGGGAGATATCATGAAGAGGAGCATGATACTACCGCTGATCTCCGTTGGTGTCTTCGTCGTGGCGTATCTCTTCCTCTTCACCCCCGGACGGCCAGTCTTTGATTTCGAGATAAATGCCGGCGACAGCATTCCGGATGGAATCGTGTCGCCTGTAGAATTCGATGTCCCGTTTCCCGAAGAGGAATACGAGCAGAAGAAGAACGAAACCGCTGCCCTGGTTCCGGTCTACCTCAGGGTCGATCCCGATATTCAACGGGACGTCGAGGAGGATGTATCCTCCTACCTCCATTCCCAGATAGAGGATTCGATATTCGTCGAAGGGGTCGTAAGCAAGCTCTCCACAATGTACGAAAAGGGAGTATTCGATCTCGAAAGGGTTCGCCAGGTATTTGCCGGAGACGACGCGGTCCTCATGTCCGATTCGCTGGAAAGCCTGATATCTCTTGCATCGCTACACCATCTCAAGGAGGTCGGGGATGATCTGACCCTCACGCTCAGAGGCGGCGGAGTCAGCTGGTCTGTAATCGGGTCATCCGTACTGCTGCTGGTGCCTAACATCATCCTCGACATACCGGCCAGGAGCCGAGCGATGGAGTATGCGGTTGAAATGGTGAGCTCGGTCGATACCACCCTCTATCCAGGAGACACCCTGATCACCCCCGGCGGGTTCGTGACAGACCAGACCATGCGAATGCTGGAAGCCCTCAGACAGTCGGATTCCGGGCTTACTACCTCCCGGAGCATGAGATACCTCGCGGGAAGAGCCCTGCTGGCGATCGGGCTCTCGCTTCTCGGTCTCATCTATGTCAGAGACCAGATGAAGGAAACGTGGAAGGAGAGCAGGAGATTCCTGCTCCTCGTTACGATCTGGCTCCCGTCGCTGGTTGCGACAGGCCTGGTCTGGATGCTTCTCCGGACTGTCTACGGTCCCCCGCTGGGATCGCTCGTAACACTGGGCGCTGCTCTGACCAGCATCTTCTTCGACAGGAAGCATGCGACCGTTCTCTCGATGCTCTTCGCTCTGGCACTCGGAGCAGCTCATCCCCACCCGTTTACTTTTGTTCTGATAACGTTCACTTCGGGAACTCTCGCGGCTTACTGTGTCTGGGATCTCAGACGACGCAGCAGCGTGCCGAGGAGTATCACGGCTGCCGCGGCGGGAGGGCTTCTCGCATGGGGCGCGATGGTCATGCTTACGTCCGGAGAGCTCGGTAGCCAGTGGCTGGGAACAACGCTCGAGCTGGTTCTCGCTCCGGTCATCGGCGTGGGAGTAGCTACCTCCGTACTGCTCCCCCTGGAGAAGGCCTTTGGAGTCTACACGGTTCTCGCGATCGACGAAGTCAAGGACAGGCACCACCCGCTGCTCGAGCAGCTGAGCAGGAAGGCAATGGGAACCTGGCAGCACTCCCAGGCGGTGGCGGACCTTGCGAGCGAAGCCTCCCGGGCGATAGGGGCAGATGCTGATCTCGCGGAGGCGGCGGGGCTCTTCCATGATGTCGGCAAGATGAATGCTCCCGAGTTCTTCATTGAGAACCTGGAACCGGGCGCGAAGAACCCGCACGAATCGATAAGCACACTGGAGAGCGCAAGCATCATCATCGAGCACGTCCGTGACGGAGTGGCAATGGCCAGGAAGCACCGGCTTCCCGACTCACTGGTAAAGATCATAGAGCAGCATCACGGAGACTGCACGACGAGGTACTTCCTCGAGAAGGCGCGGGACCTCGCGGGTGACGATGAGAGTGTCGATGTCTCCTTCTACTCGTACAAGGGTCCCAGACCCGAGACTACGGAGGCGGCAATAGTGATGATGGCCGATTCCGTCAGCTCTGCAGTGCAGGCCCTTCGCGACGTCTCACCAGAGAAGGTGACCTCCACCGTCAAGAGGATCATCGAGGAGAAGGACAACGAAGGCCAGTTCGACGAATGCCACATCACAAGAGCTCAGATCAGAAAGGTCGGCGAGGTATTCCTGCAGGTTCTCAGGGGAAGATTCCACGAAAGGGTGATCGACTATCCGCATGGAAACACAGAGTCTGACGGTTGATCTCGTACTGGACAGACCAGGATTCGATCCTGAAGCCCTGGAGACACTGATAGCCCCTCTTCTCCTGGGGCGGATCGAACTCGTACTAGCCGATCCGGGCTACATGAGAGTCCTCAACATGAAGTTCAGGCATATCGACAGACCGACGGACGTCCTCGCATTCGACCTACGGGACGATCCCGAAGGAGCTCCTGAAGGAGTGATATACGTTGACGGCCGGCTGTACCCTCCAATCGAGGAACTACTCGAACGGGTCTTCCACGGCTACCTGCACCTCACGGGCCGGACTCATGACAGTGATGAGGATCAGGAATCCATGAGAAGGGATGTCGCCGAACTCGTCGCCAGGTCAATGAAGGGATCTGAAATTGCTGATACTTAGGCTGCTGACGGCAGTCGGCTTCCTGTTGCTCTTCGTGTCGAATGGTATGCGTGCTGCTCTGCCGGCTACGGTGTCCGGTCTGGGACGGGACCCGTCCGACCGCCGGAAAGCCGCCATTGCGCAGCTCCGGATAATATGGCTCGGCAGATTTTCGGGCCTCATACTCTGCGGGATCGGAATCTACCACACCGCAGTTTTCCTGGATACCGTCAACCCCCTGATATCGATACCGGCGGGAGGCATCATCATCCTTCTACTGGGCGAGATCCTGCCGGCCAGGCTCGGGCATGCGAAGCCTGTGGCTACTGCAAGATACCTCAGACTGCCCTTCGGTGTGATCAGGATCGTCTTCACGCTGCCCGCGCTCCTGATCCTCGGCAGCAGCAGAGACGATGAAGCCCTCTCCTCGGAATGGATTTTCACCCCGCCCGACCTCATGTGGCTCGAGCAGAGGCTGGAGAAAGGGGACCAGGAAGAGTACGAGAAGGAACAGGAGCTCATGGATTCCATCCTCGACTTCTCCGACAAGATAGTCAGGGAAGTGATGATTCCGAGGATAGACATGGTCTGTCTGGAGTTGTCCGACGACCTGGCCCCGGTAGTGAAGCAGGTGACCGAAGCCGGGCATTCCAGAATCCCCGTCTACCGGGAGAAGATCGATGACATCGCGGGTCTTCTCTACGCCAAGGACCTCATCGGTGTCCTCTCGAGCGAATCGCACGGATTCCGTATGTCTGACATCCTCAGGGAGGCCTACTTCGTCCCCGAATACAAGAGGATCGACACCCTCTTCAGGGAGTTCCAGTCACACAGAATCCACATGGCGATCGTCGTTGACGAATACGGCGGGACGGCAGGACTCGTAACGATCGAGGACATCATCGAAGAGGTGTTCGGGGAGATCCTGGACGAGTACGATTCGGAAGCCCTGCTCGTCCAGTCACTCGGCCGCGGCAGCTACAGGATAGATGCCAGGCTTTCCGTGGACGATCTGAACAGCATGCTCGACACGGAATATGACGACATCGACTACGAATCCGTCGGAGGGATGGTGTATCATGCTCTGGGTCGGATTCCCCGCCCCGGCGAATCGACAGTTCTCGACGGATATCGTTTCACGGTCGACAAGGTGAGAGCCCAGAGAATTCTCCTCATAAGGGTTACATCCTCTCAGGAAGAGGAGCGGGAGCGCTGACGCGTGAGAGCTACTACTCCTGCCTTCGTTCTGAGGAGGGTCCGCTGGAGTGAGTCATCCCTGATACTCACTCTCCTGTCGCTGGATTTCGGACGGATATCCGGAATAGCGAAAGGAGCCCTTCGCCCGAAGAGCCAGTACTATGGCCAGCTCGAAATGTTCTCCTGCACGGAAATCTCGCTATCAAGGCGCGAGGGGAGAGAGCTCGATACGGTAACCGGGGCTGTTGCGCTGAATCACAACGAGGGCATAAGGCGGGACCCTCTCGCCTTTGCGTTCGCCTGCCTCTTCGCAGAATGGGTCCTGGCAACCGTCACGCACGACAACGAGCCTGTCAGATCGGTCTTCCTGCTTTTCGGGGAGGTCATGAACAGACTTGCCGGGGACGACGCCCCCTGGTCGGTCATCTGTGCTGGAATTGAGAGACTGCTCAGGTTTACAGGACACGGAATCGAGACGGGAACCTGTACCAGATGCGGCAGGGAGGCGGGGAAATGCCCGGAATGGGATCCCCTCTCGGGCGGAGTGGTATGTGACAAGTGCCTTTCAAACGAACAGAATATCTCTCCCGGACTGCTCGAATACCTTCGAAAGGCGGGAAGCCGGGAATTCAATGAAGTGGTGAAGACACGGCTGTGGCCGGGTGGCTTCAGGCAGTGTCATGACCTGATGCGGGAGTTCGCCGAAACCCGGCTCGAGCACAGGATGAGCCTGAAATCACTTTCCGTTGTGGAGGACATCGAGAATGCAGACCGCGGATAAAGATGAACGGATGAAGAAACTGGTCTCCCTCTGCAAACGGCTCGGCTTCGTCTACCCGTCCGGGGAGGTTTATGGAGGGCTGCAGTCCGCCTGGGATTACGGTCCTCTGGGAGTGGAGCTCAAGAAGAACATCGAAACCCACTGGTGGAAGGAGATGGTGAGTACCAGACCCGATATCGTAGGTGTCGACACGAGCATTATCACTCATCCCGAGGTCTGGGTTGCCTCCGGTCACGTGAAGAACTTCCACGACGCGATGGTCGACTGCATGGAATGCAAATCCCGGTTCAGGGCCGATCATGCCCCCGGGGAGAAGTGTCCCCGCTGCGGCGGTGAGCTGACCGAGCCCAGGGAGTTCGGCCTGATGTTCAGGACGAAGATGGGTGCTGTCGAGGACGAATCGGCAACCGTCTACCTCAGGCCCGAGACCTGTCAGTCCATCTTCATCAATTTCAAGAACATCGTCACATCGACGAGACAGACTCTCCCGTTCGGAATCGCTCAGCTGGGCAAGGCGTTCAGGAACGAGATCACGGCCAGGAACTTCATCTTCCGCACGAGGGAATTCGAGCAGATGGAAATGGAGTTCTTCTGCCTGTCCGACGACGCCGCGAAGTGGTTCGACTACTGGGTAGACAAGAGGATGAACTGGTACATGGCACTGGGGATAAAGAAGGAAAACCTCAGGCTGCGGCCCCACACCCCGGACGAGCTCGCCCACTACGCGGAGAGCTGTGTCGATATCGAGTACACCTTCCCGTTCACAACAGACGGGTTCGGCGAGCTGGAAGGTATCGCCAACAGGACTGACTACGACCTCAGGGCTCAGATGGAGGCCAGCGGGCAGGATCTCTCCTACGTCGATCAGACCACCGGGGAGAAAGTGGTCCCATGGGTCATCGAGACGTCAGGGGGTGTGGGAAGGACCTTCCTCGCTGTCCTGCTCGACGCTTACAGGGAGGAAATAGTCGAGGACAGGACGAGAGTCGTTCTCGGCCTGCACCGTGACCTCGCCCCTGTCAAAGTTGCGGTTCTTCCCCTGTCCCGGAAGCTGTCAGAAGAGGCGAGACAAGTCGAGGAGATGCTCAGACCTCACCTGCCTGTCGTCTTCGATGTTACCGGGTCCATCGGCAAGCGCTACCGCCGCATGGACGAGATCGGAACACCATTCTGTGTCACGTTCGACTTCGACTCGCTTGAGGACAGGTGCGTCACAGTCAGGGACCGGGATACCCTCGAGCAGATCCGCGTGCCCGTCGAGGGAATCGTAGATGTCATGACCCGCCTGATGCGCGAAGGCTGGCAGGAAGAAGTCTGATCGGGTATTTTCCCGCTCGTTCTCTATCCTGGAGGAGAAGGGATATAACGTGACCTTCCCGAAGCGTTACGATGCAAAGCAGTCCGAGCCACACTGGCAGAAGTACTGGGCCGAGAGAAACATATTCAGATTCGACCCGGACTCGGACAGACCCATGTACACCATAGACACACCGCCACCCACCGTATCGGGCAAGATCCACATGGGGCACATCTTCAGCTACGTGCAGGCAGAGGTCATGGCCAGGTACCACCGCATGACGGGGAAAGAGGTCTTCTACCCCTTCTGCTTCGATGACAACGGTATTCCCAGCGAGAGGTTCACCGAGCAGCAGAAGAACGTCCGTGCCCGGGACATGTCCCGAAAGGAATTCATCCGGCTCTGCGTTGAAGTGACCAGCGGGGCGGAGGGGACCTTCCGGGATCTCTGGACCAGGTTCGGCTTCTCATGTGACTGGGGGCTCCTTTACACAACCAGTAATCCCTGGGTACAGAGGATAAGCCAGAGGTCGTTCCTGGACCTGAACGAAAAGGGTCTCATCTATCGCAAGGACGCACCGACTCTCTGGTGCCCGGAGTGCCGGACCGCCGTAGCCCAGGCGGAGACCGAGGACAGGGATCTGCCCTCCGTCTTCCATGACCTGGAATTCTCCCTGGCGGACGGAAGCGGGTCTGTGCCCATCGCAACAACGAGACCAGAGCTGCTCCCTGCCTGTGTCGCGGTCTTCGTGCACCCTGACGACGAGCGGTGGAAGCCGCTCATCGGCAGCAGAGCTGTGATTCCGGTGTTCGGTCAGGAAGTCGGGATCCTTGCAGACGAGAATGTGGACATCGAGAAGGGCAGCGGAGTGGTGATGTGCTGCACCTTCGGTGATACCACCGATATACAGTGGTGGCGGGAATACGGTCTGGATCTCAGGATTGTCCTGGACGATCGAGGACACATGAACGAGCTCGGCGGATTCACAAAGGGAATGTACTGGAAGAAGGCGAGAAAGGTCCTCGTCGAGAAACTCCGCAAGGAAGGGCATCTCAAGGGCAGTAAAGACATAGAGCATACAGTGAACGTCCACGAGCGCTGCGGGACCCCACTCGAGTACCTCGTCAGCCTCCAGTGGTTCATACGGATCCTCGACCAGAAGGAAAACCTCCTCGAGAAGGGCAGGCGTGTCAGGTGGTTCCCTTCCCATTTCAGGGTCCGCTTCGACCATTGGGTAGAGAACCTGAAATGGGACTGGTGCATAAGTAGGCAGCGTTACTACGGCGTACCATTCCCCGTATGGTTCTGCGAGAACTGCAACGAACCCATCTACGCCCGCCCGGAAGACCTCCCGGTGGATCCCACGGAATCGGATCCCCCGGGGGCATGCCCCCACTGCGGGGGAAGTGAATTCAGGCCCGAGTCCGACGTCATGGATACCTGGGCGACCAGTTCCCTTACGCCGCAGATTAACGCAAAGTGGGGTGAAGAGGACGAGAGGCCGGGAATGCTCCCGATGAGCCTCAGACCCCAGGCGCACGATATCATCCGTACCTGGGCCTTCTACACCATCACGAAGGCGCACCTGCACTCCGACGACATCCCATGGGAGCACATGATGATCAGCGGTCACGCTCTCAACCCGTCCCGTGAGAAGATGTCCAAGAGCAGGGGCAACGTTGCGGGCGACCCCCTGCTGGCGCTCGAGCAGTACTCGGCCGACGAGCTCCGCTACTGGGCATGCAGCTCGAAGCTCGGCACAGACGTGCTCTTCAGCGAAGATGTACTCGGAGAAGGACGGAGACTGATGACGAAGCTCTGGAATGCCACGAGGTTCGCGGAATCCAGGCTCGAGGACTTCGATCCGGACCACTCTCCGGAGCTCAGACCCTTCGACAGGTGGATCCTGGCAAAGTTCACGGAGGCTGCCGGCAAAGCTACATCCGGGATGGAAGAGTACGAGTTCTCCGTCTGCATGAGAGAAGCCGAGACCTTCTTCTGGAAAGCCTTCTGCGACAACTACCTCGAAATCGCTAAGAGCAGGCTCTACAGCGAAGAGGACGTAGAGGGCAGGAAGGCGGCCCAGTTCGCGCTCTACACGTCACTCTCCGGGGCGCTCAGGCTCTTCGCGCCGATACTGGTTCACGTGACGGAGGAGCTTTACCAGGAGGTCTTCAGGATTCATCAGGGCTTCGATAGCCTGCACCTTGCGCCGTGGCCTGTGGAGGACTACACCGACGCTACTGCACTCGAGTACGGGAATATGGCCCTGACTGTCATCGAGGAGGCCAGGAGGTTCAAGAGTGAGAGCAACCTCAGCATGGCTTCCCCGCTGAACATGCTCCTGATCAGCGCCCCTGCCGATGACCTGACCGGGCTGAAACCGTTCGAGGCCGATCTGCTCAGCGTCACAAGGGCTGACCTGGCGGACTGGATCGAAGCACCGGAATTCTCAGTCGAGGTTCGGCCAGTAATTCCTCTGTAGCTCCCCCGCATGCGCGGGGATGGACCCTGGAAGTACACGCTGGAGGAGAGGCCCACGCGGTTCAGGACATCGCTACCGCGCTCTTTTACTTCCGGTTCGGGAGGGAAGACAGCCGGGAACTTCCAGCCGCATTCAGGGTGGGGTACGAGAAGCTCCTGCTGTCGCAGGACAACCCGAAAGCAAGGCTCAACGCTCCGGAGTACGTCGAGAGAACGGAGAAGAGGCTGAAAGAACTCCTCCTCCTTGCCTGACCTCAGAAAGGCGGCGCACTTCACCGAAATAGCTTAACAAAGGATTCTGAATCGTAATGGACTTATGTCGGCACACCGGAGCGCAGCAAGAAAATCATTTGCCATATACGATCGACTTCGCCGCGCTCGATGACTTCAAGTGGCTTAAGCCCATCAAAGGCATAATTAGGCGTGGTAATCCATTCGCCGATCGTTTCCGGATGAATTACCTCTGCGAGCGCTTCGACGACACGAAACAGTTCCGTTATGCCGCGACGTACGGCTTCGCTTGATTTCGCGCCACTTTCGATTGTTGCAAGAGAGCGAGTCGACACGGAAAGCATTCTTGCAAATACCTCGCGATTGAGCTTCAGCTTTGAGCGAAGAGCAAGTATCTTTCCACCGCGTGTCGAGGAAACCAGTCTTAGAGAATCAGACTGCGAGAACTGCTTATTCTTTGCCGTGGCTTTTTGAGCTTTCATGTTTAAGGTCACCATGGTGGCACCTCCTCATGGCAATTATCAACCGCTGGCTGCAAATTGTCAAGCATATTTACATACAAATGTGCATGTTCCCGCTTCACACACCCGGCAAGAGCTTGTCCGGATCGAGCACGCTGAGTTTGCTCGATTTCTTTAGATTCTCTGGAAAAACCACTATGTTGCTGCCATTCCTATCCTCAGCGGAGCGCACGATAATGGCTTCAAAACCAGCTTCCTTTGCCGCGCATCCAACAATCTGAGAAACGGCTTCGCTTCCACATGCCATATCCTTCCGCCAATCGCAGCTACGGAAACGATGCTCTGCGATTTGTAGCCGTTTACGATTTGCTCCGTTGGTCAAGTCAAGTACGCTTGAGAGACTTGCCTTGATTGCCACGAACATCCGCGGCATCGCTGCATGGAAAGGAATGCCATAATAGCGAAAATGCGCCAACGACTCCTTCATTGCCGTTTCTGGCGTGAAACTCGCGTAAACCGCAGCGATTCCCGATGAGTTCCATCTGCCGCCATGCAATCGACTCCCTTCACCGATTATCAGGTTCGTCTCTTTAGCATACTCGGGAGTTACTGAACGGTACACCGTGACAGTAATGCACGAAGGTTTGATAGTCTTAAGGCGGACAACAAGCTGATCAATAGTAGGCACCAAAATCGTCAATGAAGATACTCCTATGTAGGAAAATCCAAGAGCTTCGTGGCTATCGTATGTAGAATTTCAAGATACATCTTTCTATACAATGTTACCAGATCCAGAAGGTATTCGAAGATCTTGAGGAATGGCTGGGCTCTGACAAACACAGGTGCCTTGTTCTGAGGGGAGCTAGGCAGGTGGGCAAGACGACGGCGGTCATCGGTATACCATCCCTGCAGTCATCCAGAATAAAGATCCTGCAGGTCAACCTCGAAGAGCACCCTGAGCTGGCGACGGTCATCGCCTCGAATGACTCGGAGCGAATACTGGAGGAACTCTCATACACAGCGGATGTCAGTCTCTCACCCGGGGATATAGTCTTTCTGGATGAGGTGCAGGCTGTGGCTTCTGCCCTGGAGGCAATGAGATACCTAAGGGAGCGAAGACCGGATCTGCGATACATGGCAGCAGGATCGCTGCTCGATACGGAGATGAGCAGAATGAGGATCTCCGTTCCGGTGGGGCGGATGGAGTACATGTTCATGGGCCCCCTCACCTTCGAGGAGTTCCTGACGGCCGGGGGCTCTGCAGACAGGGAACTCGAGCTGATACGGAGCTGGACTCCCGGAAGACCGTTCCCACAGGCTGCCCACAGGAAGCTGCTGGGTTTCATGAGACGATATCTCGTGGTTGGTGGGATGCCGGAGGCCGTGGACGAGTATCTGTCCTCCGGAGACACACGGGCAGCAGGAAGGATACATGCCTCGATTCTGAATACCTACAGGGACGACTTCGCAAAGTACGCTTCCGGAGACGATCTGATGCTTCTCCGGCGCGTGTTCGACTGGGTTCCGGCGAGAGCAGGTGACAAGGTCATCTACTCTCATATCGCCCCGGACAAGCGAGCCGATAAGGTTCGGAAAGCAATTGAGTTGCTCAGCGGAGCCAGGGTCATCTTCCCGGCGATTCATTCTTCAGGAAATGGTGTGCCCCTCAGTGGAGAGGTTCGGCCATTGGTATACAAGCTCTTCTTCCTGGATGTGGGTCTCATGGCTCACATGACCGGCATCTCCCGGATCACGGAGGATCAGGTCGTGGATCACGTGTTCGTCAATCGGGGCAGGCTCGCAGAGCAGTTCATCGCGCAGCATCTGTTGTTCAGGGGACCGTCATGGGAGCATCCTGCTCTGCATTACTGGCTCAGGCATGGGAGAAGCTCAAATGCCGAGGTTGACTTCCTGGTTCAGAGTTCGGGCAGTGTACTGCCGATTGAGGTCAAGGCGGGTATGTCGGGCAGTATGAAATCCCTTTTGCGTTTCATCTCTGAGAAAGGGAGTCCGCTTGCCGTGAGGTTCGACACCAGCCCTCCCTCGCTTCAGAGGATTGATCACATGCTGGGTAACGGTGAGGGTCAGAGCAGTCGCATCGTGTGTAACCTGCTGTCACTTCCTCTTTACATGATAGGGGAGATGGATCGGCTGGTTGCAGGTGCTCAATAGCAGAAGCACGTCCGGAGGGATCGACTTCAAGGAGTGTAGAATCCTTAACAACGGGGCGATCATCCCGGGCAGAGCTGTGATGCTTTTCCGAGACCTGTGATGGAACGCGGCTCCCTCCGCCGGTGCCGGCATGAGCCACTCACTCGTATCCTCAGGGGGCTCCTTGGCACAATGATTTATTTTATTACTATTAACGATAATAGAGAACAGGGATCGTCCTCTTTCGTTACTACGTTCAGTTCGAATCCATTATTTCTTGCGGTTGCATAAACATCGATACCACAAGCCTCCATGGCTGGTCGAGCTTCATGCGGATGCCTGCATGGCTTTTCTGTTTTACAGGTTTTGCATAGCCCACAAGGACCGGCAGCCATTCCAAACACCTTGTAATAATTATCAAGGAAGATTTCTCGTTCCAGGCTGGTGACAATACGCTCCAGGCTGAAATCCGGGTTTGTATCAAAAGAGATATCGGTCACCTGCATCAGAAGACCCGTCGAATATTCTCCAAGCATTTTCCTCGTACGTTCAGGTGTCGGTGAATAGGGTGGACATGTAAGGCTCTGGCCATAGCCACCACAGCCGTATTGGCATTTCAACCTCACCCAGTCGCCGACAACAACTGACTTCGGATCAATGATTCTTGCCTGTGTGATGCCCATGGATCTGGCCTTCTCTACGTATTTATCGAACTCGGGCAAATCGCTTCTCCCCTCGAGAAAACATGGATAGCCAATGCAATTTCAAGGAAACCGATATTCGGTAGTATACTTTACATAGTTGTACCGGTCAGATTCGTCGGGAACGAGAGGAGGAGGTTTGATCAGGCAGTTAACGGGAATCCTGGCATTCATTCTCTGCTGCTCTGGATCACTGTCATGGGAAGCAGTCGAAGTTGATCGTGTCGATTCCCTGGACGTGACTCGGTGTGGAGACGAGAGGCTCGAGGTCTACATTGAGAGCATCCGGGGGATAGGGTCGGTCATCCTGGAATTCGGGGAACTCGTCCAGGTGGACAGCATCAGGATAACGCTGATTTACGATTCCATTACGGTCTACCGGTTCTGCGAATCGCTGGGTCTCGCATTCACCGGAGAGGGAGACTCGATCCTCTGGATAGCCAGGTGTTCGATGATTCCCCTCGACGAGGAGGGAACGGTCTCCTTCCCAGTTGATAACCGGTTCGAAACGCTCAGAATAGGCTGGATAGACTACTACCGGGAGTAG
>SDBS01001129.1_pt1 | contig 27252 bp, 17 predicted proteins | sample 2277091 | NCBI WGS metagenome assembly SDBS01 (sample SAMN10404972, study PRJNA504765) | marine sediment metagenome | isolation source: marine sediment core GS10_PC15, 163 cmbsf | place: Arctic Ocean: Southern Knipovich Ridge | collected 2010
GGCTAAGGCCAGAAAATGACGCAACATAACAATCCGAGGCATAAAATGACGACGGTAGTCCTACCGGATCCACAACAAAACTGGCTCGACTACCTGCTGCAGCAGGGGAAAAGTCAGCACACGATACGCGCCTACGAGCGCGGGTTGCACCACTTCGCTCGCTGGTATGCGACCACCTACGGATCCGATTTCATACCCGATGAGGTCATGCCTCGAGACGTGCGGGACTGGAAGGCCTACCAACAGACGGTGGAGAAGGCTGCACCAGCCACGGTCAACCAGCGCCTGGTGTCCGTCACCCGCTTCTTCCGCTGGGCGCGGGCGCAGGGTCTCTGTCGCGAAAACCCGGCTGAGGATGTGAGCAGTATCCGCCTGGAACCACGACAGCCCAAGGCGCTGGCGAAAACTGAGTTGCGCAAGCTGCTGCGGGCGGCCCGTGGTCATGTCCGAGACTACGCCATGCTTGAAATGTTGGTCGGCACGGGTTTGCGTGTGGGCGAACTGCTGGCGCTTACGGTGGGAGATGTGGAAACCAACGACCGTTCCGGCAAGGTGATCGTGCGGCGAGGCAAGCGCGGGAGCTACCGGGAGATACCTCTGACTCTAGACGTGCGCAAGGCGCTGTCCGCCTATCTGAACCAGGAACACCCGGACAAGGAAAATCCGGAAGCCCACCTGTGGATTGGCTCCCAGGGTGGGATGAGTCATCGTAGCTCGGTGACCCGCATGCTGGAGAAGTACTCCATTCAGGCCGGTATTGAGCGAGTGAATCCCCATGCACTCAGGCATACCTTTGCTACCCGCTATCTAAACGCTAACCCGAGTGACCTGCGCGGTCTGGCCCGGCTACTGGGTCACACCAGCCTGGACACGGTGATGATCTACACCGAGCCTAGTCTGGACGATCTATCTGCGCGTATGGAGCGGGTTGAGACTGCGGACGTATCTATCAGCTAATGAACTCTGGGAATCGATGGATTTTGAGGTGCAAGCGAATCGTGTCGCTGTTTCAGAAAGCTGATTTGCCCCCGAAATCTAATGGTCTCCAACAAGACTATCAACTTCAGCACCGCTACCTGTTCCAAGCGTAAATGTGAACTCTGACAGAAACCTGCTACAGACATACGATCTTTTGATCTTTTGCAGTAGTTATCGTACGCCAAATGTGGTATTCACTTACTACTTTGGTCCACCTATAATGAAAGCTGAGACAAGTAAAGTCAGTCAAGTGGTCGCGAACGGCAAGCGTAGGGGTTTCGACAGGATTATTCGTATGCGTCTCATGTACCTATCAATCATGATCTGTGTATGATTCAGATTGAGACGATCCGGAAGAGACTTTCTGTCGAAGTTATCGTGTGTGGCAGAGTTAATGTCCTTTCGCAGAATAACCTTCATCAATGTTGTGAAGCGACCGTACAACCCGCGAGAATGGCCCGGCATAACGTGTGTGGAGCCCCATCCCTAGGTGTATTCGTCTCGGCGACCCAGGACACTCAGATTACATAGTTGTAACTCGTACACAATCCGTCGAAGTATCGTTGCGTGGCAAACTGACACAATATTCCACCCCCTAAACTAAATCCGAGTGTCTCTCCGTCGGCGAATGGGCTCCCGCCAGAGCCAATGCCGCGCAATTATAGAGCCGAAGATGGCGAACTAAACATCTTTGTCCAACCTTTGCCCGTGTAGCACAGGATCGGAAGAGATCGGCAATGTTTAGCGAAAGATTTTCGGCTCAGTAGTGAAAAGCTGGAGGATTACATCGTGAAAAAAGACCATCGAATAGTTCGCAAGACCAGATATGCTGTCTTACTGCTTATCGTCCTACAATTTGGACTTCTGTCACAGCAGACATACGCGCCGCAAGAAGTTCGCGCCCAAACCTCTGTAATAACGATGCTGCATGAAGCGGAAGATTCTGTCCGTACAGGAACCGTGACAACCGGATATGACGCTACAGCAGCGACTACCTATATTGAGTTTGGCACCCAGTCAGTAGTGCCGCCGACACCGCCTCCGGACACTCACTTCCAACCTACTGCACCGTACTACACAACGTTCTACTACCCGTGGTATCAGACGCCGAAAACGGATGGTCGCTGGAGTTACTGGCAGGATAGCGGGAATAATCCTCCTGCCACTTGGTTTGGACATTTTCTGCCTGACAAAGATCCTAGCAAATTTGACCCAGCAACGGAACTATATAGTTCAAATGATATTAGCGATCTCTATTGGCAGTTCACGAAAATGGCAGAGGCAAAGCTTGAGATTGCCGTCAGTTCGTGGTGGGGCCAAGGGCATAAGACGGATACTACCTTTGCCCATATTGTCACCGATGTCATGAACCGAAGCGACAATCCCTATCCGAATCTGCGTTGGACCCTCTACTACGAACCGGAAGGGTATGGCGATCCGTCGCCGTCTGAGATCGCGGCTGACCTTAACTACATCGCCGAAAACTATGGAAATCAGCCCGGTTTCCTGAAGATTGACGGTCGTCCGGTAATTTTCGTATGGGCGTCCGGTTCGGATGGTGCCGGAATGGCAGCGCGCTGGGCTGAAGCAAACCAGCAAGCTACGCAACAGTTCCACATCGTCTTGAAGCTTTTCTCTGGCTTCCGGGACTTATCCCCCCAACCCGATAGCTGGCATCAATATGGCCCGGCTTCACGTTACAGTGAACATGCACCCTACTCGTCCGTTGTAAGTCCAGGGTTCTGGCTGGATGATGGTTCGTCTCCAAGACTATCCCGCAATCTGGCTGAGTTCCGCAGTTCCGTCGTCGACATGGTGGCCGCCGACGCCATGTGGAAGATTGTTACAACTTGGAATGAATGGGGAGAAGGCACCTCGATTGAGCCTGCGGAACAGGTACGCTTCAACGCAAGCACTGGGCGAGATGAGCCAGATCCAGACGCTCCTCCCTTCAAGAACGCGTATATTGACATTCTCAATGAGTTGCTGCCTGGACTTGAACAATCGCCGAATACTGTCGGCTTGGCCGTTATGATGTCCAGCTCGCCAAACCTGGCAAGTGCAACCACAGCGTTCTCGTTCGGTGCTGGCGGTGACCATGGCGCAAATAGCAGTTCAACGGCGTCGCTAGACCTTCTCGCCGGTTCAGGAACCGACTTCTATCTGGCGGTCGGGGATATGAGTTACAACAATATCACCCCAGAGTCAGCCTGGTGCGACTATGTGAAGCAACATGTCGGAGCGGAATATCCATTCGAAGTACTGGTGGGCAACCACGAGGATCGTGTTGGCGATGACGGGTTCATCGATAACTTCGCCGCCTGTCTACCGGACCGTCTCGGCGCTACCGGCAGCTATGCACACCGCTACTATTTCGACTACCCGTCCAGCAGTCCTTTAGCACGCGTTATCATGATCGATCCAAATATGTATCGCGGCAGTTCACGAGTTGAGTACTGCAAGGATGGCGAAACAACTGAGTGTAACTGGCTCAAAGCACGAATTGACGAGGCCAAGGCCGCAGGCTTATGGGTCATAGTCGGCATGCACAAAAACTGTATCACTATGGGAGTGAAATCGTGTGAAATCGGCACTGAACTGCTCGACCTGTTGGCAGATAAAAAGGTTGACATCGTACTCCAAGGGCATGAGCATAACTACCAGCGGTCTAAGCAACTGGCGCTTGGTGCAGGTTGCTCCACTGTTGCTATCAACGCATATGACGCTGACTGTGTAGTCGACGATGGTGCGGATGGGCTCTATACAAAAGATCAAGGAACAATTATCGTCGTCGCGGGAGCATTTGGCGCATCGCCCTATACAGTCGATACCGGCGATCCAGAAGCGGGTTATTTTGCATCCTATATGGGCCCCAACACAGAGGCGTCCAGCGGCTTCGTGAAGGTAGATGTTTCGCAATCGGTATTACACGTCCAGTTCATGAACGCCAAGGGTACCTTTTCAGATAATTTCACTATCTCGCAACAAGGTACAATACCTACGCCGACACCTCCCGGGCCAACGGCTACGGCTACACCAGTCGAATGCCCTGTCGTGCCACAGGATGTTGGAAGCGCCACCGCTACAATAGACGTGCCAGCCGACGGCGTATATGCCATTTGGAACAGAGTTTCAGTATCAAAAGACGTTAGCAGCAGCTTCTGGTTACAGATAGACGATGACTGTGCCACCAGCGTAGGTGGGGCGACGCTTGCACCGCAGGAATGGGTATGGGTTAACTATCGAGACGCCAGTCCAGCCAATACGGTGACAGTTGCACTCTCCGCCGGAACGCATACGGTGAAACTGGTGCAACAAGGACCAGATGTCAGGATCGACAAACTTCTTCTTACGACCGACCAAACCTGCGTGCCCATAGGCACGGATGGCGCAGAATGCTTAGCAGCGACGAATACACCCCCTTCCGTTCCAACCAATTTGGTCGCGACGGATGTTCAACCGAACAGGGTGAATCTGCACTGGGATGCTTCCACCGATGATGTAGCCGTCACTGGCTATGATATTTATCGTGACGGTAATTTGCTCTCAACAATCCCCGCTACGACAGCGTTTCAGGACGTCTCTGTATTGCCCGCGACTGCGTACTCTTATCACGTATACGCTCGTGATGGAAACAGTAACGTTTCTGACGCGAGCGACCCGCTCTCTGTCACAACGCCAACCGATCAGACAACCGTACAGAACTTCGCACCTCTTGCAGACGCCTATGTGTCGTCACGTCACCTAACTAGAAACTACGGCGGTTCAAGTTCGCTGCGAACTGATGCATCACCCGATGTCCGCAGCTATCTGCGTTTCAATGTCCAGGGCGTAACTGGTACAGTCACCAAGGCAACACTGCGCATCAATGCCCGCAGTTCCTCCAATTCTGGATACCGCGTACACACAGTTGCCAATAACAGTTGGACCGAAGATGCTATCAACTATTCCACTGCGCCAGATTTTGGCGACGAAATCGGCAGTTCTGGATCCGTTGTACGAAATACCTGGTCAGAAGTAGACGTAACTTCCCTCGTCAAAGGCGATGGCGAAATCAGCATGGCGTTGATCGGGATTAGTAAGACAGGTATCGCTCTTAACAGCAAAGAATCTAGAAGCCAGCCACAGTTAATTATAGAGACCCTTACCGATCAACTGATTCTCGACGATCGACATCCAGGAACACAATCCATTCTTCCCGTCGGTGACGCCATGGTTAGGACCGACTATCCCGATGGAAATTACGGGAGCGGCAGTACTTTAAGGGTAGATACATCACCCAAGACCCAGTCCTATCTGCGCTTCGATCTGAGTGGGTTAGTCGGTACTGTTGCTAATGCTACACTGCGCATCTACGCCAATTCGGGTTCAAGTGTAGGCTACCAAGTTCACCCAGTCGCTGATCAGACGTGGGATGAACTGAGCATTAGCTTTGGTAGTGCCCCCGCCATCGGTGAAGTCATTGGCTCCTCCGGGCCAATATCACCGGATACGTGGACAACTGTGGATGTGACCGCGCTGGTAACCGGTCGGAGCTCTGTTGATTTCGCCTTGACCGGACTAAATAAAACATCCATCCCACTCGATAGCCGGGAAGGCGCCAACCCACCGCAACTTGTCGTACAGACAGTCGCCGACGCAACAATGGTTGCCGCTCTTGCACCAACTATCCTACCAATCACGATGGTCGAAGCCGAAGGTCAAGGTGGGCGCGATTCCGACCATGACGGTCTATCGGACGACGATGAAATCTTTAACCATACGGATCGTGTTAATCCGGATACGGATGGAGACGGCCTGGACGATCTCTGGGAAGTGGAGAACGGACTGAGTCCGCTAGACCCGACTGGTGAGCAAGGCGCTGAAGGCGATATGGACCAGGACGGCTTGACCAACCTGGATGAGTTTACACGCGGAACTGACCCATCTGCGCTTGACACAGATGGCGACGAACTACCGGACTATTGGGAAATCAATTACGGGTTTGATCCTCGACAGGAGCATGGCGCCAACGGTGCAAATGCGGACACTGACCATGACGACATCTCCAACATTGATGAATTGACCAACAACACCAGCCCCCTTAGTGCGGATAGTGACAATGATTCCCTATCTGACTTGTGGGAAATCGAATACGGTATCGATCCAGCTAGCAACAGTGGAGATGATGGTGTAGACGGTGATCCAGACGCCGATGCGGCAACCAACGGCCTGGAACAAATGAGACAGACTGATCCACGAGATTCGCAAGACACCGACAAATATATTGAACTGATGAACAGTGTCTACTTGCCGCAGCTCTCCAGATAATCGGGCTACGCCTGGGGTAACATCCAACATTCGGAGCGGGTTTCTCAGTCACTGAGAAACCCGCTCCGAATGTCGATAAACGATCGCGTAACAGTTATGTACTTACCCGGTCAATCTGAATCCAAACCACCTTCAACCTCCCAAAGATCGGGCAACCCATCTCCGTCCGAATCACTATTGAGTGGATCGGTACCATTGAGATATTCCTCAACATCCGGCAACCCGTCTTGATCGGCGTCAATCAGATGGTCATCATCACTCGCAATCAGACCCTTGTCGTTGCGCCACAGTGAATACTGTTCAGCAGGAAACACAGTCGGTAAAGCCGGTGATCCAGCGGCACTGGCTGCTTCGATTGTTTCCACAATCAATTCAGGTGGGTTGGTGTCATCCTCACGACTCGCCAGGCTGAGAGCAGTGTTGTTGGTCGTCGTCAATCCGAACTCCACTAGTCCGTCTCCTGTGATCAGCGAGGTGACGTCCACAAGGGTCCAGTCCCTTTTGGCAAATGATCCCGAATTGCCGATGGCGGGCTGGTTCATTGCGGGTGCATTGGCATAGGTAATCCCAAGTTCAGTCCATCCGTCAGCGGAAGGGACGTGAACACTGTATCCTGTACTCGATCCGCTTCTGGCGTAGATCTTCAACGTTGCCTGAGAGATGTCGCCAGCCAAACCCTGAACGTTGAAGCGTAGGTAGGAACGCACGTCAGGCGAAGCATCGGCGCGTAATTGGCTTGAAGACCCGTAGTTCCTGTTTGGATTATTGGCTGCTACATAGGCATCGCCAATCGGTGCGAATGTGAACGTGCCGGCTGGCGGCGGTGGCGGCGGTGTGTCAGACGTTACTAGTACCAACTCTGGAGCGTTAGCCCCCTCGCGGCTGCTGTAACTGATCGCTGTGTTGCTGGTGGAGTTCAAGGCGAAGTCAAACTGCCCTTCACCTCCAATCCACTGCGTCACATCGATCTCCGTCCATGAGCCGGCAGAGAATGGTCCGGAGGTACTCAACAGGTACCCAATCGCCGGCGCGTTGCTGTACGTAATACCTACTTCACTCCAGCCCGAGTCCGTCGCAGAGAGTCGATAACCAGTACTGGAACCACTATTCGCATAGATGCGCAGCGTCGCCTGTTCGACATATGGGGCGATATTCGTCACATCAAAGTGCAGATAACTGTTGATAACCGGCGATGCATCCGTACGCAATTTCGATACGCCGCCATAATTTGTGGTAGGCGCTGCCGAACTGACATAGGCATCCGCGGTGGGATTGAATACGACTGTTCCTGGCGGCGGCGGCGGCGGCACTGATGTATCAACTGTGACAATGAGTTGTGGCGACGTGCTGCTCTCACGGCTGCCAAGACTGATGGCGGTATTGCTCAACGTTATGAGACCATAGCTGTACAGATTGTTCAGGGCAACTGCGGAGGTAACGTCAATCTCTATCCATGAACCGGCAACAAATGGTCCGGAAGAGGCAACATAATCGCCAAGTGCTGGCATATTAGCATACGTAGTGCCGGTCTCACTCCAGGTATTATCGGATATCTTGTGCAGCCGGTATCCTGTACCGGATCCACTATTGGCGTACACCCTCAGTGTCGCACTTGTGACGTAACCGTTTATTCCCTGTACATCAAAGCGTAGGAGACTACGTACGTCTGGAGAGGCATCGGTGCGAAGGTAATTTTTCTGACCGTAGTTGCTGCTGGGGAAATTAGCAGCAACGAATGTATCAACTTTGGGGCCAAAAGTCAGTGTAACCTGTGTCGAAGTACTGACCGTGATAGGTGTCGGTTGTGGGGAGCGATTTCCGGCTAGATCAACTGCTTCCACCGTATAGTTGTAGGTCGAATTGAGAGCGGCGCTGATGTCCACATATTGCAGTGTGCTGCCACTGACGGTTACCAATGCCGCGCCGTCTCGATAGATGGTATAGGCTGCAACGCCAGTATCATCGTAAGATGGACTCCAGGACACCACAACGCGGCCATCGCTGTCCAGTCCTGCGTTATAATTCGGGACCAGAGTAGGTGAGATCGTATCTGTACCGGCGCCGCTACAGGGTATCACGCCGTCGTCGAGAATTTGGCTATCGATATTGACATACCGATATTCTGCTCCGTTTGGATTCAATTGCAGTCGCAATGCGCCGAATGCAAACGGCGAAGTGTCGTACCCAACTACAAAACGGGGATCGGTTCGGACAAAGGCTTGGATGCCATGTCCTCCTGCGCCTACGACGAATTGGGTGGTGCCGTCAGGACTGGGTTGTAGACCTCCGTCGAGCGGCTGCCAGCGCTGGTAACCATGGTCATGACCGGTGATAACCAAGTCCACACCACTGTTAGCCATTAAATTCCACAGTGAAAATAGTTCAGATGAATCACCCTGGGGTCCGATGCTCAGGACAGGGTGATGGAAGTAGACGACAGTACACTTTTGTGACGCATTCTGAACCAGATCCTGCGCCAGCCACGCATACTGCGCGCTTCCCGGTTCTCGCTCACCAAGCTGGCTAGTTGAGTTTAGAGCAATGAAGTGCCAGCCTGCGGCATCATAGCTGTAGTAATCTGGAACTTGGTTCCAATAATCAAAATATCCCGGAGCGAGCTTATTTTCATACTCATGGTTGCCAATAACAGGATTGGTAACCGTGCGCATACGACCAAATAATCGACTTGTTGTCCCGTACCAATTGAAGAATTCGGTATGCGTTCCCTTTTCATAAACGTCACCGAGATACAGGAACATATTCGGCTGCCAAGCAGTCAGCAGGTCCGACACACTCGACGCGTTGTTCTCACCGCTGGCGGCGTCGCCGGCGGCTGCGACTACCAGCGAAGTACCGGCGGCTGGTGGCGAAGGCACAAATGGCGGCACGTATTGATCAATAGGCGGCGCTCCACCCTGTTGAAAGTTCAGATTGATGCTAACCTGGTCTGTTGTGAAACCATCGCGCATGATGGCTTCCAGTGACAATACATGTGTTCCAATCGCGACATGTGCTGCGGAGATATCGAATGCATACGGCGCCTGATAGTCAATCAGCAGATATTGGCCATCAAGATAGGCGCGCACCTTGGCTGTACCGGGATTAATACCCGTCGTCGTAACCGAGACCGTGACTTGAGCGACTTCGTTTATGGCCGAACCATCGGATGGTTGGTCAATGCAGACATCCACAGAATAGGAATTGCCGCGTGGAGCGCTTGAGACGCAAGTCTGTTGTTCACTTTCGGCCCACACAGTATCATACACTCCAACGAAAATCGTCATTGCCAGCACGATCCCCATAATCACGCATGCACTTGACCAGAAGTTGAGTGGGTGCAGGCTGATTTCCCTCGGCACTCTGAGTCTTCTCCTCACAATTGGCATCATTGTTATCTCCCATCGACGACTGACTGCAGAGTCGCTGTCAGCAGGTTTGCTGCCTGTTCCCGTTTCCGACACACATGTGTAGGTGCGATGATGTTTATTCATGGCTATTTCGCCACCTGCGGCAAGAATGTCCGCTGTATGTTAGTGTGATCATTGTGATCATCGTCGTCGTCGACTGGTTCATCGGGTTTCACCGGATTGGTATAGTTCCGATACTCAGCGGCGTTGGTATACCCATCGTTATCTGGGTTCCCTTGCCCACCGTTGTCGCCGGTACTGTCGAGGGGATTCAGACCAAACGCTAATTCCCACTGATCAGGTAAGGAATCTGCATCGGTGTCAGAATTGGAAGGATCCGTACGGTACGCTAGCTCCTGTTTATTCAACAGCCCATCGTTGTCAGGATCTCCTCGGGCGCTGTTCGACCCAGTCGAATCTACGGGGTTCAGCCCGTACTCGATCTCCCACTGATCATCCAACTCGTCGCCATCAGTGTCAGCAGCTTTAGGATTTGTTCCGTTAGCCCATTCATCGATATTGGTCACTTGATCCTTGTCAGGATCACCACTCGCCCCTTGATTCCCGGTCGCTTTGTTCGGGTTCAGGCCATATTGAATTTCCCATTCGTTCGGAAGGCCGTCACCGTCAGTGTCGCTGCTACTCACCGATGAAGCGCCAGATGCGGCTAACCCGCTATTTGTGGAATCAGTGGGATCTGTACCATTCTCAACCTCAGCGAAATCGCTCAGGCCGTCACCATCAGTATCGCTGCTATTTGGATCTGTGAAATTCGCATACTCGTCCGCATTCGAGAGGCCATCACCGTCATTATCCGCTTGATAGGCATCATCTGACACAGCGGGTGCGGTGGCTCCAGAAGCAGTGCTTGCGCTCCCCGTCGCAACGGACACTCCCTGCACACCTAGATCAGCTTGGCCGAATAGGGAGGCTACATGTACACGACTCACAAATGAACCTGGTATATGGATTGCAGTCAAACCGCTGGCAATCGCAAGTCCTCCAAAGACGAGTAAGGCAAGCACCGTGATCGCAATTATGGATCGTCCCATTGTTTTGACTGACATACTTTGTCTTCCTCCTATGAAATGAAGCCGAAGTTGATCCAGTTATGGATTATTCTTCATGCTTGCATACCTTCCCACCTTCAAATCGTCTGCGTCATCTCTTCTTGGTGTAGGTTGGATGGATAGCTGGATGGGAGGAATTTTCATCTCTCCCATCCCACACCTAAGCTGGCATTCTCGCAGAGTTCATAGCCATCTTCCGGGAAGCTAAAGAGCAGACTTTACACTGGATAGACATCTCAAAATCAGCTTCCCGGAAGATCACCGATTTAGCGAGTGAACCACTAAGCTGGCGCAGTTACCACCGAATTACAGCAGAGCCGAGTAGCCCTGTTCAGTTAACAACTCCACGATTCCGCGCACCTGCTGCATCTCCTGCTTGCGTCCCACCAGCAATACGTCGTCCGTTTCGATCATGACTAGATACTGGATGCCAATCAAGGCTACCAATCTCTTCTGCGTATTCACGATGTTGCCCTGACTGAAGAGGGAAAGCGTCATATTCGAGCTACTATAGTTTCCGTCTTCATTCATTTGATAGACCTGTTCCAGTGCATCCCAACTCCCAACATCAGACCAACCAACGTTCATTGGGACCATCGCGATTGCCGTGGCCTTTTCCATGATTCCGTAATCGATACTGATATTGGGCATTTCGTTCCATACCTGTGCCAATACCTCATCCCCCTCGCCCCGGTCGTAGGCGACGGAGATCGTCTCCAATAACTCGTAGAGTACAGGCATTTGACGGGTCATTTCTTCCAGCATGCGATCCACTCGACATACGAAGATGCCACCATTCCAACTGTATCCACGCTGGCTGAGAAAGGACTCTGCTGTGGCATAGTCAGGCTTCTCCAAGAAACGTTCCACTCTATAAACCGGATAGCCTTGGAGACGGCTGAGCCGTCGTCCGTGCTCAATGTAGCCATAGCCGGTATGTGGCTGATCTGGCTCGATGCCCAGCGTGACCAAATACCCTTCTTCTGCATATTCGGCAGCAATCCTCAGGCACTCCCGAAAACGTTCAGGATCTCGAATCGTATGATCGGCAGGCAATACCACAAGCAAGCCATGTGGATCGCGTCTGCGTACCTCTATGCAAGCCAGACCGATAGCGGGGGCGGTGTTGCGTCCCGATGGCTCGGCAATGATGTTGTCTGCCGGAATTTCGCCCAGTTGTTCGCTAACCAGCGAAACATAGCGCGTCCCTGTTACGACCAACTGGCGATCGGACGGCACGAGACCGGAAAGGCGATCGGCCGTCATCTGAATCATCGTGCGTCCACTACCCACGATATCGCTGAACTGCTTAGGGCGCGCTTGTCGGCTCCGCGGCCAAAGACGTGTTCCGACTCCCCCTGCCAAGATCGCTGCATACATGATTCGTTCATCCTTTCCTTACCTTGGTATGGACCACACGTGCCATCCACAGTCAACACGGGATGCTCAATGCACACCTAACGATTCTGCTCAAATGCATTTCGGCGTCTCATAACGACGACAATGCTGCCGATCATAAACATAGACATCCCTGCCAATACATAAATTGAGTGGAAATCGTTGCGTCTGGTGAACGCCGGTGCATCGGAATCAAAATCCAACAGTTGGGGCGGCGTACCGCTTTCAATATCGGCAACAATATCCAAATAGCGGCTTCCGTGGTTCAGACTTGGCTCGATATGGCTGTTCTCACTGAACTCATTCCAACTGATTAAACCGATTGCGTCTGGAGCGGATTTCAGCGCTGTATCCATTTCTTGCCGCAGTGTCTGGCCGCCGGCGCGTCCTACGACACTGGTTCCACCCACCAGACGTGCATCGAATCCGGGAGCAGCCGGCGCAATCCATAGCCCGCCATCTTTATGTACTGCTGAACTAAATGCGAGCAATTTTTCCTCATAACCGGGAAACGTGTTCGGATTGACGGACGACCAGTAATACGCGTTTCCATCGACAGAGTCAGCCACACGGTTGTAACCCTCGATATTCCGTTCGGACGCCAAAATGTAGAGTGACTCACCATAAGGCGCTGTCAATTGAGCGATCTCCTCGGCGGAAAACTCCCATGTGCCGGACAAGATCACCACAGGGCGATCGACTAATGTGAATACCGACTCATCAGCGTACTGCTTCATAAAATATTCGAAGTCAGCTTCAACATGCTCGATAGGCAAGGGGTCCCGCTCGAAGTCGAGGCCTTGATAGATGATCCAAAGATGGAAATCCTCGTCCCTGGCAACAGATATCAACTGCTCGAGGCGTCTGTCGAGTTTAAATGTGCTCTTCCAGCTCACGATAAAGCCATCAATCCCCGCATCCTTCGCCCAGCGAATGTGTTGTTCCATCACCGACCGATCATCGCTGCTATAACGACCCAAAATCGGATAGTCGGTCTTGGCTCGATTCCAGGACGGTTCGTCGTACCAAATGTAGTAATAGGCCATCACAGGTATAGGATTGTCGGTGTCCACTCCGTTTGCGCTCAAGGCAACGCCAGGAACCAGCGCACTCAGCATGAGGGCAGCCAAGAACGCGACCATACCTATGGCTATCCCGGCACTCCCTGGCGCATTGGTGACGCCCCGGTCCGGGAAGCGTATACTTCCAATTCTAAGTATTCCACTAAGCGGTCGACCTGTCACTGTCGCCTCCATATGGTCATCGTACATTTGATACACGCAGCTATGTCCGGTGTTTCACTGCGTCGGAAGGAACCCCGGCGCCTGATCCATAGCGACTCTTGCCCGGCGCCGCCTGCCTTTGGAACGCAGCATGTCCAGGCTGAATACGACGCCTCTGTCGGGGCATCCCGATCAAACCAGCCAACGCGGCGGTTGGCGCAGAAATTAGTCTGGGCCTGCCATAGAGTAGCAATCCCAGCGCAATGATCGCGCCGAGGCCTAAGCCTACACCCATATCGAATGTACTGAGCACCTTCAACACCACATCTTGGTCGCGCGACAGCGATACCGGAGTCTCAGGGGCAACGCCACCGACACCTTTCGCCTGAATCGTGTATTCGCCGCGTGCCAGTGAGTCAATATAGACCTCAGAATTCTCGTCTAACGGGAAGGTTTTTACTTGTTCGTCCGGATAGAGCATGTCCATCTCAGTCGCAAGCGGAAAACCAAAGATAGCATCACGCACTTGGATATGTGCAGAGTAAAGCAGCAGTTCAACAGGCCATGTTTCGTCTTTTGTCACCAGGAAACGTTGCTGATTCTGATTGACTACATTTGTCCCGTCAACGATGACGTTTTCAACGGCATACTGTATTTCCGTCGCCTCCAGTCCATTTATAAGGCGCGCCACGCGATTAGCTTTTAGCCAGCGGGGATAACCGTTTGTGTACGTGAAGCGAGTGCCGTGACTGCTTTTCAGAGTAAATGAGGAAATGCGCGATGGATCAACGGCTCTTCCCGCCAGATCAACGAATGTCACACCAATCTGGTGGCTAAGGCCAAGCCCCAGGAGCAGTTCTTTATCACCATTGATAAGTACCTCTCGATGGGGGAAAAATACGCCGTCTGCCCAACGCTCAAACTGGACAAGCATGGGTATATCTATGCCGGGTTCAGGTAACGGTAGCAGATCGATTCCGTATGTCCCCCTAATCGGCACCTCAAAATGGACAACACCGTCTTCGTTTGTGTAGCCGATCTGATCGTCAAATGCTATACCTATTTTCTCTACAAGCGGCACTGTCCGGATCGTCAAGACCGCTGGCCTGACTTCAAACATGCCGGTTGCCGAACTCGCTTTATAGGCCTCAGTACCCTCGAATAGGACCTCAACTTGATAGTTGCCTGTAGGTAGTTCACGGCCCAAATAGAGCGATGCCCGGCCCATATCGTCCGTACGCATACGTCTCACCTGTTCGCCATTTAGGTGAAGGTTTAACACCTTGTTGGTTTGAGGCTCTCCATCGAGATTGATCAGCAGCGCATCGACTGAAATCGCCGTACCCGCCGGCTGCGTTTCGGGAAGGGTTATTGTCAGAATACTCGGCGCTTCGGACGTCGAACTGTTGATGGTAGGTTTCGCCAGTAACTCGTACACGGACGCAGTATCACTGGGCTCGATCAGTGCAGATCGGTTGTCATGGATTATTGCGTCGAGAGTCATTGGCAGTACTGCATTCTGTGATACCTGACAGGCTGTCAGATACAGCGAGATGACTAGACATATAATGACTCCAGGAATACGGTGATTCATCAGCTTGTAGATTTCTGCGCTCTTGGCGTTCTACGCAGCATCGCCTCCCGGTTGTCGGGCAGTAAAACTGCTATCAAAATAACGGCGAGGGCGATCAAAAATCCCCCAACGTACAGTTTGTAGATCAGACTACGCTTAGGCTCTGGCTTGCCCTCTGTTGGTCCGCGTTCGTAGGGGACGAACGCAGCGGGTCGAGGGGGCTGCGTAAAATCGAATGCATTGATTATGCTGTTGGCGTTTGCATCGCGCTCGGCAAGCGGTTCGATACCCCAGTTTTCCTCAATAAATTTGAGAGCCGACGTGAAGTCCAATTCCGTACTATCTATATATCCGCGTTTGGCATAGGCGCTGACCAGGATCGCGGGTACGCGGAATCCGTAGCCATACTCATCGACCTTTGGTGGCGGCACATGATCATACCAGCCCCCCCAGTCGTCATAGGACCACATGAATGCCGAATTTTCCCAGTAATCGCTACTCATCAAGGCCTGAATCAGCGTCTTAACAAATCGTTGACCAGACTGGATGCTGGAAGGTGGATGTTCGCTGGGGCCAGAAGGCGCTATGAACGCGACTTCTGGCAAAGTGCCGTTTACCAAATCATCGTAATACTCATCCAAATTGACAATATGACTCGAAAGATTCGGATCGTCGAGAAAACGGTCGATGTTTAGTAGCGGCACCCAGATCACCTGGGAGGCGCGATTGCCAGGATACAAATGTACGGTTCGGTACGTCAATTCTGGTTCGTAATTCTGCACGTAGAACTTCCAGGACACGTTTGCCTCTTCCAATCTGTCAAAGATCGTGGGCATCTCATCATACATTTCGGTCAATGTGCCCTCTCCAGGATCGCCGGGCACGCCCGCCACCCAATAGGTGTGGTTGACCATACTGCCACCAGCGCCGGAAGAGAAGAATCGATCGAAGAGCACATATTCATCAACAATGTTCCAATAATACGTCAGCTCTTGATCGTCGTAGTAGCCCATGGCGAGACGGCCATCCTGGTTGCGAATATTAAGTGCATGTACAAAGCCGTTCATCTTGCCTTCGTTGTATTGAATCTTATGCGTCATATCGCTGTGATCAGGATCGGCAAGCTCTACTTCGTTATCACCGATGCGAAACGGCTCTACGCATTCAGTGTTGTTATCATTGAAAGGATCGACTGGCATACAGGTGTCAGAAGGGATTCCGTCCGCTCCAGGATAGGTGCCGAAGTAGTTGTCAAACGAGTGATTCTCCTGCATGAGAAAGATGAGGTGCTTGATAGGTGTACTCGTCGGTGCGTACCCATCAGCATCCTGGGCGTGGACTGTGCTATCGCGCAATACGGTAGCAGCGACAACAAACCCAAATATGATCATGGTCATCGCAAGCAAATGTATTGTCCGTGCCGTCAGCTTGGAAATGTCCATTTATGGATGCACCTCATAAATAATGATCACCGGTCGTTCTACGGTCGCTCCTGTCGGCGTCGTGACGGGTACCGTTTCGGTGTGTACAACACGTCCGTTGTACTTCTGGGCGTAGTAAAGTAGCTTCTCAGAGAAAAAGGTCGTGCGCTCAGCCGAGAAGGAATCCCATACCAGATACTGTAGGTCGCTCGTACGAATGCTGAAATCAGGATTCTCAATCGGCTTATAGGATGGGTTACGATGCAATGGATTCGTGCTCACCGATACGCCATAGGCTTGTCGATGCCCATAGAACATGATGATATTGGCCATTGATGGCCCGATGGTCATGAACGTAGCTCCGGTAGGGATGTTCGCATCGATCCACGTCCCCATTTCTCGACCGCCCGGCACACCCCCTGCTCCGGCTAGCGACGTATGCGCCCCCGAGCGGTCGATTCCGGCAAGAGTAGGCATTATCAGGCTAATGATAACGAGCGCAACAGCGAAGGTTCCGAAAGCATACGGTGACAATAGTCTGATGCGCAATCCGCCCAGGATGTCTGGCAACCGGGACAACGTGCGCGCGGCCAGAAGAGCCATAGGGACGGAGATCGGCAGCAAGTACTGAAACCCCTTTGTGGGCCACAATTGGAAAAACGCAACCGGCACAAGTATCCACATTACCAACAACGTCTCGCGCCATCCGTTCTGACGTCGCAGAAGCCATAACCCAGCCAACGCTAGTATGATGACCAGCGGTCCGATAGCTTGGGGCACAACAGACGGATAAAAACTCCAAACATGATTGGGGCGCCGGAACAGTTGCCATATCAGATACTGTTGCATCGAGCCGCCCCCCGCAGCTCCGCCCGCCAGAGCCGTTGTCATCGGGTAGACGGCCATGATTACCATCAGGATCAAAGTGGATAAAAAAAGATCGCGTATCCGAACGTACAGCGTGGGTGTAAGCGCCAGAAATGCGTAAATGGCGCCGATCATCACAAAACCGGTCTCCTTGGCCAAGAATGTCAGTCCCATCCCAGCCGCGGCCGCGTAGAGCCAGGTAGGGCGCTGTATCTCACCAAATCTGGCCATCATGTAGAGCGTTAAGGTCGCGCAGAACGTCATGGGGCCATCCAACAGTACCTGCCGCGTCGAGATTACATGATAGGGCATTACAGCCATAAAGAGGGCAGCGTAAAGACCGGCTGTTCGACCATATAGACGTGCTCCCAATAGGTAGACCAGCCCAACTGTTGCGCCGCCAATTGCTACTGAGGCCAGCCGTCCTGTCCAATCGTTCATTCCAATTCTGTAGAGGAGAGCAAGGGTGACCTGGAACAAGAGAGGATGTGCACGGAATACAGGAAAATAGTCCGTCAGAATCGGCACCTGTGCGATGGCGGCCCCCTGGCCGGCATACACTGCTTCATCGCTGTTATAGCCAACTTCGTTCAGATTGATGATGCGTACTGATATGGCCAACACAATCACAAGGCTGAATACCAGAACGTGTGCCACTCCAGATGTTGCGATCCATGTTTTTGTACCAGCCCATTGCGTCGGCATAAGGACTGCTGGTTGCCCGGTCAGCTCTGTAGTCATAAATCTAGTCGTACCATTTCCCGTTGTGGTTAATATTCATTTGCTTTTCAGAAGAACCTCATTTGCAATTGCAAATGAGGTTCTTCTGAAACAAAGCAATGCTACTGCATCTCTGCCGATACAAGTTTGGGGCACCGCATCAGGTGACCAAACCCATTTGCAAGTTTCCGTCAATCGCCGGGCACGCCAGCCATCATCGAACCTGCCTCAAGTCGCTCCTCCACCTTGTGTTCAGGTACAGTGTTCGTTTGGATATCCACTTCGGTCGGCTGGCTTGTTATCAGATTTGGCAGGCGTGCATACCAGTCATAACACGAGCTGCCCATGCGAGTCGCCGGTATATTTTCCACAGCAGACATTACGATCTTTTGTTCGACTTGCTGCAGGTCTTGATCACCCCATCGCGTGAGTTGGTGCGCGATGACCGGATAAGGCGGGAACCCATACGCATCTTCAGCATTGGCGATGAGCGTCTTCAATTTGTCAGCCTCCGACATCTTGGATGTAAAGTCTTCACCGCGCTCGATCACCACGATCTGGCGAAGCTTGGCCGACTGACCATACTTGGCCTCAGGAATTATACGCTCAATCATGTACTTCGGCGGCGGAATCACGATCTGTGCAATAGCATTGATAGTTGCAGCAGGGAATGAATTGCTATCGATCCACTTGGCTACATGCCGACCACTGCGTGAATGTATACGGCTCTGAATCAGCAATTTGGACCATTCCATTCTCGTTAGCGGCGCTCCGCCAATTGCTTGCAGCGTATGGTTGCTGATGGTGAGTGGTTTGGGATAGTTAGACAAGGTGCCATCTGGGCTGACGATCGTCATGTCGTCCGCCAGGAAACGCCCTGTCTCACAGTTATTGCGCACTGTGTGCAGTACCGTAGTCGTCTTTCCAGTATCGGTCTCCGCCGTGATGAAGAGAGCATCATCACCAAATGCTATCGACGCACCGTGCATTAGCGCATAGCCTCTGCGTACCAGGAACCAACGTAGGATCGGTTCCACTGCATTGGTATACAGCACATGAGGAGACCAGCCAACCAGTTGCGACGCAATGATCTCTGTCAATTCTTCATCGCGATTGATGACAAGACTGAACCCATATCGACCGGGGAATTCCTCGTAAACAATCGAATCTTCCCTCTTGTACTTGGCCGGATTGGATGCAATGAGTACATCTACATCGATGCGATCCAAGGGTTCTTCAGTCCGAAAATAGGCGAGTTCCGGCAAATCCTTCATGGAGCGAATATGTACCATGTCATGCACGTTGTAGGTGTACCGCTTTACATCCTTTGTCCGTAGATCTTGTGTTCGTTGTTCCGGCGTCGATCCATCCTCTCCTTGTTGCCAAAGAACGCGATCCGAAACGGCGAATCGCACCAAGAACATCAGAACCAGCGTGATCACATTTGCGACCGCATAGTGCACACCGAGTTGCGATACTAGAAAGGCCAAAAACGGCGTGCGCAGCAGCAGCAACGCATTACTCATCAAGAGAAAAACCAACAGCCGCATCCACATTGCGTTGGCAGGCGCATTGCGATCGCTAAATACCCATTTCTCAGTCCAGGAAAAATTCCACAGCGTGGATCCCTGCGTCGCAAACACGGCAGAGACTAGATAGTGAATAGAGAACAACTCGGTGAAGAACACCATCAATAGCGTGTTGACCACCAGCCCACTTAACCCGACTGTGAGAAAACGGATCATACGCTGCTGAGAAATCAGGACTAAGCGCAGCATCTGTCGCATATACACAGCGACCTCACGGACGTCAGCTTTACTCTCTCCGCTATTTCGTTCACCGAATTCAAAAGGTACCTCGGAAATCGATAGCCGGGGCGAACGGATCAATATCTCAAGCAAGATTTTGAAGCCTTCGGGCTGTAAGTTCTCGGGATCTATCGACTTTCGTTTCACCAAAAAGAATCCTGTAAGCGGATCGGTTACTTGTCGCAGTCGTTTAGGAAATACAGTGCGAGTCGTCAGGGCCAAGGATTGTGAGATGAGGCGTCTGCCTGGCGAGAGACCAACTGTACCGCCGCCTTCCGCCAATCTACTAGTCACGACCAGATCCGAGTCAGACGTTCGAGCCTGCTCCATTAACTGAGGTATGACCTCCGGCGGGTGTTGAAGATCGCCATCCATCACCACGATCCAGTCAGAGTGGGCAAGCTTAATGCCTTCCACTACCGCCTTGCCCAGGCCGTTTCGCCGTTGAGGGGCTCTTGAGCAAACCGTCATGTTGAACGGAAACCGCCGTGCAGCAGCCTTGATCACTTGTGTTGTGTCATCACTGCTGTCATCCACAAAGATCACTTCGGTAGGAGTACCTTCTAGCACCAGACTGAGACGTTGCAACAAAGGTTCGACGTTGTCCGCCTCATTCTTCGTAGGAACAATCACTGTTAACTCTGTTTCTGAAAGGGGAGCCCAATGATAGGTCTCCCCTACTTGCTCGACAAGATCTGCGTCCGTATACACCCTTGAAAACGCGTCTTGCAATACTTGTGGCTGATATGCCATAAGTGTTCCCTCCTTGAGAGACGGCTGCAAGCTGCGTTACAGATTAAGAAGCACAAATATGAACCTGAGAGTAATCCTCAGCGCGCTTTGTGCTATAATACATAATGCAACGCATGCAACCGTACTGTGCCAATACATTGCCCTGTGTGTGATGCAATCCGCCTCGGTGGGCCCTAAACCCATCGAGGTTTCTTTTGGAGGTACTACCCTACCTCCGCTACTTGGTAAGGAATCAAGCAGTTGCAGGCGTCAGTCCATCACGCCCTTCGCAAGACCCCGCTCATGACCGCGTCGCGATTCAATCCATAAGCGTCATCCTCCAAAGTTCTTACGTAGACTCCTAAATCTTGTCGATCCGATTCTCACTCATTTGTTATTGGTTAACGCTACTGCACGCAAACGCTCCAAGACCGTATTGGCGTCCTCACCCTTGCTGATGAAGACATCCGAACCTGACAGCGTCAAAGCATGCTGGCGCGCATTCAGTGGGCTAAGAAGCACGATCACAGTCGTCGGCGGGCAGACAGAACGTAACTCATCCAGAGGTGTCGCCTCTGGACGCTGAAACAAGTTCCAGTCCACCACCACTATCCCCGGCAAGGTGCTGGCAGCAAGTTCAAGAGTATCCTGTAAACTGTGGGCTTCACCCGTCACATGCAAATCCAGCCCCAAACTCAGCAACAGGCTACGCACGGCTGCACATTCTTCGACTTTGCTAGATGCGACCAGAATTCGTTTCATTTATTCACTGTAACAGCAAGACACCCCGACCGCATCAACCAGTCGGGGTGTCTTATATCCGCCAGTTGGGGGATATATGTGAATATGAATCAGGAGACAATCTTGTAGCGCACTGCGACGCCAACAACCTCGGCGCGGCTGGTCGCTTCAAATTTCCGGAGAATATTACTCACGTGGGTCTTGACCGTAGAAGGGCTAACAGTCAGTTCCTCGGCGATCATCGTATTGTTCAACCCGGCAACCATCTGTCTGAGTATTTCCAGTTCACGGGCAGTGAGGGAATACTTCTGTTCTGGGGACGGTTCAACTGGTTTATTGGCCGTCCGGGTCGCACCCGGCGACAGCATGGAAAAGCCAGCGTGCGCGGCGCGAATGGCTGAGGCTAACTCGTCGGCCGATACGTCCTTATAAAGAAAACCGATAGCCCCAGCCTGCAATGCCTTTTGCACAAGGCTATCATCTTGAAAACTTGTAAGCGCGATGACCTTCGTTCTCGGCAGCCTTTGCTTAATAACATTTGTTGCGTGAGCGCCATCGACTCCGGGCATAACCATGTCCATCAGTACGACGTCCGGATTAATCTGACGACATAGATCAATGGCTTCTTCTCCAGTGGCGGCCTCGCCTACCAGTTCCAGGTCACTATGTATCCTGAGAAATGCCGCCAAACCGCGACGTGTCATCGCATGATCATCGACCACCATTACTTGGATGGATTTGCCATTTTGTGCCATCGCTTATTTCTCCTTCGCGACCCACCGGATGGTGATCTCTGTGCCCCATAGAGGCTGGCTTGTGATCGACAGGTCAGCACCAATAATTACGGCCCGCTCACGCATCATGCGAAGGCCATCATGACCATCTGACGTGAGATCTGGGTCAAATCCATCTCCGTCATCCCTAATATATAGTTCGAGTACACCGTCTTCGTTTCGCATGTGCATATCTATATGGCTAGCGTGGGCATGTTTGGCTATGTTACTCAATGCTTCCCTACACAACCGATATAATACCGTCTGTACTTTTGATGGCAGTTCATCCTCACCGAAACTTTCGAACTTAACAGGTATACCTGTACGACCGGCAACTATATCGCCTAATTGTCGAAGACGAACTTCAAGCGCGACATCGTCAGATTCCAACGGCCTAAGCTCTGTCAGGACCTCGCGCAACTCAGCAATAGCGCCGCGGATCAACCAATGCAGATCCGATAGAGACTGGCGACCCTGCTCAGGGTCCAACTCCCACAGGCGGGGCAAAACCTCAGCCAGAAGCCCAGCCGAAAACAACGATTGATTTACACCATCGTGTAACTCCCAGGCTAGCTGCTGTCGTGCCTCTACCGTAGCCAGCGTCTGCGCTTGCTTGTATAACATCACATTTTCGACCGCAACCGCTGCCGACGAGGCTAACGCAGTAATCAATTCTAGATCCCCGCTTGTGAATTGGCTGGGACGCTCATCCAACAGATGCAAGGCGCCAACGACGCCGCCTTTCGATCGTAACGGAACAAACATACAAGAACGCATACCTGTGTGTGCGACAGTGAAAACTCTATCGGACTGGGGTACCTCTGATGTGAGGTCTGCAATAACAAGACTGTCTCCCTTGTGCCGAATCCATTTCGCAAGACGCGATCCGTAGTCCGTGGAAAGCGGCGACAAAGTCTTGCCATTGCTGTCGACAGCAAGACTGCATACCATCCCCATGTTTGTATCGTCCATCACCCAAAAATAGGCTTCCGTAACATCGAGCAGCAGCGTCACCTCGTTTAATACGGTCTGGAGAACTTGTTCAAGATTTAGCGATGATGTGAACGCCTGTCCTGCCAAGCTTAGAAGGGCAAGGTCGGCTTTGCTACGACGCAACCGTTCGGCGGTTATTCGGCTTTCCGTGGTATCCCGATGAATACTGCCGAACAGGAATCCCTTGGCAGTCGGAATACGATAATCACTCACTTGAATCGTGCGCATCTCACCCGATGCCTGATGTTGGATAACCAATTCACGGGGAATGTGCAGCTGGAGGCTGGATCTTCGCCTTCGCATGTCCGCCAGTAGATCGCCGAAATTCGCTGAGGATTCGTCCCTCTTCTCCGGGTACGGGGCTATCTCGGCACGGATGTCCCAGATGGTTCTGTCCATGACTTCATGGTTCCGCAATCCGGTAATCAGTTCCATAGCATGATTCCAGATAATCACGTAGCCATTTTCATCTGTCAGAGAAATGCCATCCCTCGAGCATTCCATTAGGCACATCAGCGCATGCACATGATGTTCTGGCATAGCATTCTGATATATGCGCCCGGTTTCGGTACCTACCGTCATACGGATACGTCCGGGCTCGGTTTGCGCTGCAATCTCCATGCGCACGATCAGCACGAGAGGAATCGACTGCTTTTCTATGGCTCCCAGTCGCAATTCGACCAAAGCAGGCTTCATGCCGGAAGCGATCTGCGCAAGGTGAGCGGCACATTCCTCCCTATCGGTAGGCGTTACATAGTCCAGGATCGACCGACTGAGTAAATGCTCGCGTCCTACGCCAAGCAGTGAACAGGCATTCTCATCCACCTCGACCACTTGTCCGTCAATATCCACATCAATATAACCGACGGGGCAGAAACTGATTGGAATGGAAACATTTCTCTGTTCCCGGCTGTGCATTCGTAGACCCCATTGCACCGGTTCAAGTAGCGTAGCCAAATCGCCATCTGTGGTTGCAACTGTATCGGAGATATCGGGTGGCTCAATTCGCCTTAGACTGTTAGCCACATATTCTTCCATTTCGCAATGTCGTTTCTGTCATCACACAATACCGGTTTGATGATCCTACGTCTGAGACATCGAATTATCAAACATACAAATAACAACATTCTGAGAGGCTCGTGAGGTCTCACACGATCCGCTCGTAACCTGTCAATTATTCAATTATCCAGCGAGAAAATTTGACGAAGGCAACTGCAACGAATCCTTACACCGGATAAGCCATACCTGATGTGCCATTCAGCACACTGCTATGATCATCATATTCCTGTCCGGGTAGCGTAACTGTCAAACGAACAACAGCAAGGGACCTACCGGACACATATAGTAATGACTCCGCTGTTAATCTGTCGTTATCAAGCTCCAAATACTATGACAGCATACGGTTCTAATTCGCAATGTTAACTGTCAGTTTCCTGTCAATTTGTAAGCAGTCGGCTGGCGCCGATTCTAGGAGAAGCTGTAATTTCAGTAGTTCACGATTTGGAGTAATCGAGTTGTGTAGACATTTCGAGAAGTCCTGATTGGTGGTTGAATAGGGTCGCTAAAACTGCTAATCAACAAACCAAACAGGACAAGACCATGATACAGCAAGCGGAACTTACAGCCCAGGATATCCGAGAGACGATGCAGTCAGTCAGCCAAGAACATTTGCCGTTGGAGGCGAATGGCTACATCTGTACCAGCGCAATGCTCTATGATGTGCTCATGAAAGCAGCCAGTGAGAACATCAGCATTGATGCAGCCTGTCGCGACTTGGAGCAGAGTGCCAGTGGCAACCGGATCCGAGATATGCTGAATGAGCAGTTGAACGTTGAGCAGCTAGAACAGTACGAGAAGCAGATCAATGAAGCATTGGCCTCTCGCCTGCCGCACCAGTTGCAATCAGGCAGAGTCGAAGCGGCAATAGACGAACATGATGAGCCCTTCTACGGCAAGACGCCTGAGTTGAGAGCGTACGCCTGTCGGAGCAAGCCGAAAGCGGGAACTAGCCGCTTCTTCCGCTTCTTCCGCATCATCAGTCTCTATGTCATCTATCGGCAGATGCGTTTGACTCTAGCGGTTGCCTTCGTACGACCTGAAGACCGGACGGTCACCATTGTTCAACGTCTTCTCCAGTGTGCAGAGTGCCTCACAGTCCAGATCGACGTGCTTTATCTGGACCGTGGCTTCTGTTCGGGAGCGGTCATTTGCTACCTCAAGGAGGTCAAACAACGGGCCATTCTCGCCTGCACTATTCGAGGCAAAAGAGGCGGTACCCGCCAGCTCTGCCATGGACGGAAAAGCTATCACACCCGCTACACATTCACCGCGCCCAAAGGGCACCCGACCACCGCTGATATGGCGGTCGTGGCCACACTTGTCCCCAACAAGGAAAAGAGACGACGACGCAAGTGGTTGCTCTTCGTGGTCATCGGCATCGACTGGAAGCCCAAGACGATCTATCGACGCTATCCGGGTGCCCCCTGGGCGCGCTTCGGCATCGAAGCTTCCTACCGCATCTTGCGCCGAGTACGGGTCAAGACGACCTCACGCAATCCGGCGCTGCGCTTCTTTCTACTCGGTTTCGCACTACTCTTGGTTAATATCTGGGCCTTTCTGCGTTGGTTCGTCGCTCGTATCCCGGGCCGGGGTCCGTATCGTCTCGACCCGACTCGCTTCCAGTTCCAAGCATTCGTTTCGATGCTCAGGCGAGCCATTGAACATCTCTATGGCGCCGTTATGGCTATCCCCATGCCTCTCCTATCGATGAAATCGTGAACTACTGACTGTGGGCAATCTGTTTCTCGTTCTTGAGATAGAGGAAGTATTGGCGTATCTCTTCCTCGCCGATCCGGTCAGGCGACTTGTTATAGTATTCAGCCAGATTTCTAACTGCTCGCACATAGGCTGTCTGCGTGTAATCAGACAAGCCGCGCAGTTGCAGATCCTCGATCATCCGTTGTCGAAGAGCAGTCATAGGTATACCTCCCCTGTGGATATGAATCAAGATCCTAACGAGAGGTACAGTCTGACTTACAGAGAGGATACTAGCCAGGAGAGGAGAAACGGCGCGGGTGCTAGCTGCGCGAAGCGCTTAGTTCAATAAGGGTTCACAAAACGGCAGTTAACAGCGATTTACAGATGATGCTTGTCACCTTCATGGTGGCAACAGTCATTCCAGGAATCGCCTCAGCTGGGACATCAAGTTCAGACAGGCCAGACGGAGGCAATCGTCTTCCGTTAATTCACGGTGATTTCTGCCTCCCGCGCGGGGCGCAAATCTATGTTACGTCCCGAGGCTTGAAACTCATGTATCGGAAGTCCTTCTTGTAGGGCGATTCGCCCACTAGCTCCACCTTGCCCGTGCCCAATTGCTCATAGGCCTCCCACACCTCTGGATATTCTTCAGTAAAGGACTGGTAGGCTGTAGGTAGTGTTTGGCTCATCATCGTGCTCCCTGTGTGTTTGTTATTGCGAACTGCCCGGAACATTCCTAATCTCAGCGAGATTTGGCTCTCTCTCTTTCCATCCGAGATCAAACGCCGCGCCATGATCGCTATGCAGGGCGCGGACCAGACCGGGACTTGGACGGCAAACATAGCACAGAACAGCCGCGCCCTCAATACTGTGGGCCGCGGTGGCGACACCGCACTCCTCGCAGGGCGTCAATTCGCCGTCGACAAGGTCGACAGGTTCCGGATCCAGCCACGCCGCTGGGTTCCAGTGTTTGGTCAGTGTCACGGCTTCTTCCGGGCAGGCGATTACGCAGACGGAGCAACCGATACAGGCAGGGACCTGGGTTGTCAAGGAGAAGTGTTCATCATCCGCGTCAAAGGTCAGGGCGCCGGTGGGACAGACGCGCACACACAGCCCGCAGCCAGAGCAGAGGTCCTGTTCAACCTCGACCGCAGCAAACGGACCTTCGTCAGATGCGATGTCTGGCGCTGCGCCTGAGGCCAAGCGCTCCAAATGCTGTAGCAGCTCGATGCGAGAAGCCGGAGTGTTCTGCGCTAGACGCGCACTCATTGACGTCACAGAGGGATCAGGCGGTCGATCTGCTTTTTGGGGCGAGCGAAGACCAGGAGATCGGAGGCCGGGCGCAGGTCATCCTGATTGCCACGGGCATCAGGGAGTCGCGTCGCGAGCCGATAGCGGTTCAATCCCTTTTCGGCGTTCCGCTGCCCGCCACGGAGAAGGATGACATCCCAGAGGAGCCCGAGCCAGCCGATGTATGGGAG
>SDBS01001130.1_pt1 | contig 27245 bp, 24 predicted proteins | sample 2277091 | NCBI WGS metagenome assembly SDBS01 (sample SAMN10404972, study PRJNA504765) | marine sediment metagenome | isolation source: marine sediment core GS10_PC15, 163 cmbsf | place: Arctic Ocean: Southern Knipovich Ridge | collected 2010
CTATCGGCCTGGTGTGTATAATCCTCATTTGTCGATTCACAGGCCACCGCTGGTCCTCAGTTATGCCCTGGCGCGATATCAACCGCCAGTTAGGGATTGCAATCCTCGCTGGTGTTGTGATAGTGCCAATCCTATGGTATCATCACGGTGAGTACAGCCTGAAATTCTCAGCGATTCGGATATTGGTGGCTGCCTTGTTGTATTTCCCAATCTGCTTCACAATGCTGCAGAAAGCAGGCTACCCGGTGATAGCAGACCTATGGAGGCGGCTAAGATGGCGAAGCCCTGGCCACTCGGCTGAATAAGGCCCCCATCAAAGTTGGCTCAAAGTTTCAGAATACGAGCGTCACGAGCATTTCGCACCAATTATTGTTAGAGGAAAATCAATAAAGTCCTATGCCAAGTAACTCCATCAGGAACACGGCCGAATGGGCGGCAAAATATGACATCTGTTCCGGATGCGGTGTTTGCGCTGGAACGGCCCCTTGCTCTGTGCTGACTATGCAATGGCACCAGGGGCAGTATCGCCCCCAGCTCGCGGGTACTTGTACTGAGTGTGAAGCCTGCCTGCAGGTATGCCCGTTCCTCAACACTCCGCCGGGTCCGTTGTCGAGCGAAGCGAACCCCCTTGGTCAGTTTGCAGCGACCTATGTCGGCTACTCAACGGTTGAGCCGGAAAGAGCCACCGCCGCTTCGGGAGGGCTAACCACCCGTCTGCTCCGCTCTGTGCTGGAGAGCAACTTAGTGCAAGCCATCCTGGTGATTAGACCCACCGGAGACCCTGGGCGGCTTTTCGAAGCAACGTGGGTGCGGAGTTCAGAGGCTGTGTTAGCAGCCGCCGGCACCAAATACTATCCCACTACAATCGCAGATGCTCTCAGCGAGCTACGCACCGGGTCACTTCAACATTATGCCGTGGTGGCGCTGCCCTGTACGATCAGGGCTTTGCGGCTGGCCAGCCAGCAGTACCCCTGGCTGCAGGAGCGCCTCTCCTTCCTATTGGGCCTAACTTGTGGGCACATGGTTTCGGCTGCTTACACGGAGGTGCTAGTGGGCGCGAGTGGCTGCCGTCTTGACGCCGTGACTGGGGTCTCCTATCGCGGAAAGATAGGTACGCAACGTAGCAGTGACTTCCGGTTCCAAGCGTATGAGACTGACAAACAAGGTCGCCCCTTGCCTGTCAGCAGCAACTTGGTGAGCGGTCTGTGGAGCGGCCGCTACTTGTGTTTGAACGGGTGTCTGTACTGCCAGGACCTGTTTGCTGATGTCTCGGATGTGACACTGATGGACGCCTGGCTGCCCCAGTATACTGATGATCCACGAGGGACCAATCTGGTCGTAGTGCGCTCGCCCGAAATCGATGATCTACTTAAACGCGAAGTGCGGGCCGGGCGCATTGTGCTAGAGCCAATCGAGCCGGAGCGGGTAATAGCAAGTCAGCAGGGTGCGCTGAGTCAAAGGTTGTATGAAAATAGCGTGCGCATAGCGAGGGCGCGGACCCGGGGCATACCAGTGGTAGACCACTATCAGATTTCAAGCGTACCGGTTCGAGCCAGGATAGCGGGCCGCTGTGCCGACTTCAATATGTATCTGGCCAGAGTACTCGTGCGGGGACGTGGCCTCAGACGGCAGATAGGAATTGGCCTGCTCAGGCTTTGGGCTGCCGCCGGTCGTCTCGAGAAGCGAATCGTCTCAAGGAGCTTGAGAGCCGCAAAAAGAGTCTTAGGCAGGAGGTAAAATACGATGAAGCGTTTCTTATTGGCAGGACATGGTGGCTTCTTCAACCGGGGCTGCGAGGCCATTGTCATATCAACAGTCAGCATCCTGCGCGAGGCCTTTCCGGGTTGTGAGATTAGACTGAGCTCCTTCTCCGCTGCCGAAGACCGGCAGCGGTGTATGGTTGAGGGGATTGATATCGTCTCTGCTCAGTGGTTGTCTCGCCGACTATGGGCCCGGCTGTTGCGAAAAGCGGCGCGTACTATTGGTTATTGGGATATCATATTTGGACCTACACGAGATGCCCTGCGTTGGGCTGATGTTGTAGTTTCAATCGGTGGGGACAATTACACCTTGGATTATGCGTTTCCACCGGCGTATTTTATTCATCTGAACCGTCTGACTAAGAAATACGGCAAGTACCTGGTTATCTGGGCGGCCTCAATCGGTCCATTTGAGGTCAACGGCGTCCTCTGTAAGCCGCTCATAGAGGCAGTGAAGTTAGCAGATATGATAAGCACCAGAGATTATGCCACTGTTGAGGAACTGGCGGAACATGGCATTGTGGAGGGCGTCTACCAGGTCGCCGATCCAGCTTTTTTGCTGCCTACGGCGGATGACGCTCCTGTCTACGAACACGAGTCGGGCCCTCTGGTCGGCATAAACCTCAGTCCCCTGGTTACCCCACTAAACAACGAGTTTCCTGAAAAGATCCAGGGCATTGTGATGACGGCTCAACATCTTATTGACAAGCTGGGGGCGAAACTCCTGTTGATTTTACACGTGGCCTCGACGGACAGTATTCCCGGTGACGAGGTTTGCCTGGAACGGCTATCACAACTCATCGCGCGAGATGACCAGGTGCAGATTGTGCCCTATCATCTTAATGCAATGCAGATTAAGTCTGTAATTTCGCAATGTGACCTCCTACTTGCTGCTAGGACCCACGCAACTATTGCTGGCTTCTCCACCGCAGTGCCTACTATTTCGATCGCTTACAGCCGTAAGGCTCTGGGGATCAATGAATATCTTTTCGGGCACACAGACTATGTTATAGCCAAACAAGACCTGGCGAATGCCGAGGTAGTTTCGCGTACAGTATCACGGGTCTTGGAGGAAGGCCCTGTCATAAGAAGCTATTTGGAGGGCAAGATACCCGCCGTGAAGGATGCTGCTCATCGCGGGGCTGAATATCTCAAGAAATCATTACCCTAAACAAATAGTATCCCTCAATTTTGCTCTCATACCCCTTGTCCCAGAATTACTGCCTTTATGCGGAAGGTGAACCGCTCAGAGACGGCGAATTGCATCCTGAGCAGACCTACCCAGGTCTAAATGGGAATTCCGGCTCAGTACGTTTTCGAGATTATCATGCCACACCAGGCAAATTATATTGCTATGCGCATCCAGCCTTGGACAGGTTCTCTGCTACCGGCCGTGGCAATAATTACCTTAGCATTGGTAGCCTGTCAGTCGCCGTGGGCAGCGGTGAGCGTGGTTGTGCTCCTAGGCGCTGCAGCCTTGACCCTGAGCTGTCCGTACGTACTAGTAATCCTTCTGGCAATGGTGCTACCCATTAGTCGGGCTCCTTATGTGGGATTCTATCTGCGTCCCTACCATGCAGTCGCGCTGGTAGCGCTGCCGATGCTCCTATGGTATCGGGCGGCGGGCAAAATCCCGGCGCTACGACTCAATTGGGCTGACCTGAGCATAGTTGCATTCTTGACGTGTTGTCTGCTGTCTTTTTCAGCTTCCTCGGATATCTACTGGAGCATGCGCAAATCTGCATCTCTGATCTGGCTGGTGCTATTATACATAGCGATTCGCGGACTGTTACACAGCAAAGAGGCACTGCGTAAGGCCATCAATGCCGCGGGCCTTAGTATGGGGTTGTTGGCTATCGGGGGCCTGATTGTAATGTTACTATTTATTACCCGCCAGATATTTACGGAATTGGTTCCCATCCCGGCAGGACTGACTCCACGCCTGGCTTATCTGCATACCGATCCAAACTTCTATGGCATGTACGTGGGCATCTACTTAATATTCGCCTTAGTTTTCCTATTGCGTTACCCTACGGTGAATCCTTGGCTAAAAGGGGTACTTATACTACTACTATGTACTAATTTCATATTAGCCTTTTCACGAGGCGCTTTCCTAGCTCTGGCGGCAGTGTTGCCTTTAGGGTTATTTATCTTCAGGCGACATATTAGCCGTCGCGCAGTCCTTCTCACAGCCCTGTTGTTGGGCTTAGTAGTATTGGCTATAATAATTACGGTTCCCCAGTGGCTCTGGCTGCCCCAATGGAATCGCTTAGTGCAGACTCCTGTACAAATCATCACGGGTAAGGCACCTAGAATTGCACAACTGGGATATGCCTGGCAGGTATTTGGTAGGCATCCCCTATTTGGGGTGGGGATAGGGGTCTCGCGCACTTGGTACTACTATCTGAGATATGCTCACAATATGTTCTTAGAAATAATGTTGGACACTGGCATAGTCGGTTTGATCGGGTATCTGCTGATGATTGGCTCAGTGGTAACAATGGGGGTGCGGGCCTACCGGCGGACTTCGGATGACTACCTTAAGACGGTATTGGGGGCGGTTCTTATAGCTCTGACCTTTTTCCACCTTCAAGCCCTTACGCTCAACACCCTGCAGGATGTTATGCTCTGGGCGATGATGGGCCTCATCGTAGCCACTGCCGTAGTGGTAGAAAAGCAGAATAAACTGTTACATTCCAGCCAATCAGGGGACATAGACGGTGTCGAGGTCTTATCGTAATCAAGCAACCAAAGGCAAAACACGTGCCCGAGTCCTGCATCTGGTTCACACTCTGGACCGTGGAGGGGCCGAACAGCTATTGGCTTCGTGGTTTGATTGGGCGCAAGATTCAGACTTTCAGTACGAGGTTTGCTGTCTGTTTAGCGGGGGTGTGCACGAGGATTCTATCCGCAAGGCTAACGTACCGGTGCATATTGCCGGACTGAAAAGCCCCTATGACCTGATTGGATTAGGACGAGCCGCCCGCATTATTGCTCGCAGTCGGCCGGATATTGTCCATACCCATCTGCGGTATTCCGATTTGGTGGGGCCCCCTCTATCACTACTAACCGGGTGCCGGCGAGTATTAACCACCATTCATAATACCGCGCCTCACTACTTTGAGCCGGGGGTGGCCCTTAGTCGATTTGAAGCTATAGTCTACAAGTATGTTAGTAAGCTGTTCCCTAGATATTACGCGGCTATTTCCCAAGCAGTAGCTGAGGATATTGAACTCCAGTTGGGTAATAAGTCACCAATGTGGGTGGTGTACAATGGCGTTGACTGTGAGCGCTTGAGGGCCGCAGTCGACCGGGACCGCTCAGGGGTACGGCAGGAACTAGGTCTGGCAGAAGACACACCGGTGTATATTTGTGTGGGTCGGCTTGAGTACCAGAAAGGTCAACACAAGTTGCTGGAGGCTTTTGACCTGGTCCTGCGCCGCCAGCCCCAAGCGGTGCTGCTGTTGGTGGGCGAAGGTTCAGCCCGCCCTGCCCTGCAGCAACAGACTGCACAACTGTCCAGGAAGGAGAATGTTAGGTTCCTGGGGAAACGTTCTGATGTCCCAGCCTTACTAAATGCTGCCGACATGTTCGTCTCAGCCGCAATCTATGAGGGTTTTGGGATTGCCCTCGCCGAGGCAATGGCCTTGGGAGTACCAGTTATAGCTCCCCGAGTGGGGGGAATCCCGGACTTCATTGAAGATAACGACACTGGGATATTAACCGAGCCAAGGGACTGTGAGGCATTGGCCCAACAGATGCTCGAGCTTTATGAGGATGAGCCGCGCCGAAGGCGGTTGGCCAAGGCCGCCCGCAGGTACATTGAGACTAACTTCCATATTTCCCGGATGGTAGAGGCCTACGAGGAGATTTATCGTCACATTCTACAGGAGTAGCGGCAGTAGCTATGGCGGATGCCAACGATTCTATACGGGTGATGCACTTGGTTAATACTTACCAATATGGTGGGGCAGAGACGGTAATTCGGGACCTAATTGTCCAAAGCGACCAGCAGCAGACGCAATACCAGGTATGTGCCCTCCTGAATCGGCAAGAGGCTCGCCATTGGATTGATCAGCTTGGGGTAGAGTTTGTCTCGCCCTGCTTCTGTCATCCCCTTGACCTAGTCCGGGGCCCCGGGTTGGCTGCGCTGATTCGCCGGTTCCGCCCACACATATTGCATACTCATTTGCCGGTCTCGGACCTATACGGCTGGGGCATGCGCCAGTTTGTCGGCAAGCCCGCATTAGTAACCACATTGCATAATATAGCCGGCTACTACTACCAACAGGACAATCGGCTGCGCCGTTGCCAGTCACGGGTCCATCGCTGGGTGATGCATCACTGGCCGGGGACCATAGTGGCTATTTCTAAAGCTGTTAGGCAGAGCTTCTCGCACTATTTGCACAATTGGGAACAGCTTGTGGTAATAGCTAATGGTATAGACGAGCAGCGCATCGAGGTCGGCCATCAGCGAAGCCGCCCAAGTGTACGGACTGAGCTAGGCCTATCTGCGGAGATTCCAGTGATACTTAGTGTTGGTCGTCTGGAAAAGCAGAAGAATTATCCCCATCTGCTACGAGCGGTCCATTTATTGGCCGACCACAAATTAGATTTTGCGGCCTTGATTGTCGGCGAAGGTTCGCAGAAGGTTAACTTACAGCAGATGATTAATAATCTGAGCCTCCATAAATATGTCCGATTGCTTGGAGCTCGCGATGACGTCATAGACCTTATGAATGCCGCCGACTGCTTTGTCATGTCATCGCTTTGGGAAGGGTTACCTATGGCCTTATTAGAGGCGATGATGGTCGGGCTGCCCGTGGTCAGCACCGCCGTGGGGGCAGTGCCGGAGGTAATCCAGGATGGGGTTAGTGGGCGTTTGGTACCGCCCAAAGACCCTGAGGCGCTAGCCGAAGCTCTTGGGCAGGTTCTATCAGACCCAGCTATGGCTGCCTCCTGGGGGCAACAGGCTCAGCGCCGAGCCCGCACGCACTATAGTGCCGTTGTTATGGCGGCGAAATATCAGCAAGTTTACAAAGATCTTGCTACAGCAACCCCCCATCAATTCAATGAATAAGGAACCGACCTCTTCCATAATAGGACCAGAGCTCTCTGTTGCCCAGGCGCTGCAGCGCATCCGGCAGCGGCTGCGGACTATTCTAATTTGGGCAGTGCTGGCCGCCTTTGTGGCCGGAGTAGCTTGCACTGTTATACTGCCACGCAAGTATACTGCGCAGACCACTTTGTTATTCACCGCAGCCTCTACGGGCTCACGGGTAGCCAGCGGGATTAGTCGGCTGCTGGCGGGCGAGTTGGCTTCACAGTTAGGAACACCGTCGGGTTTCTCCCAAGTTGGGACGGTCCTAACCAGCCGCACGGTCAGGGATGACGTGATCGAAAAACTCCAGTTAAAGAATTATTTTGGAGTCGAAACTGATAGGCAGGTACGTCAGATACTGGCCAGTCGTACTCAAATCCAAAGTAACATCATCCAGTACAGGGTGAACATTAGTGTGACGACTACTGGCACTTCCTGGATAACGGACCGCAGTCCTAATGCTGATTGGGAGCATAAAAGCATGGCGGCGGCAATTGCTAACAGCTACACTGAACAGTTAGAGAAGGTACAGACGCAGTTCCTCAGACGAGCCGCCCGCGCCAGACGTGAGTTCTTGGACCGACGAGTAACCGAGGCCCAGCACACCCTATCCGAGGCTGAGGAAGACCTTCGCGATTGGCAGGAGACCAGCGGTGTAGTGGTTCCTATGACCATCGCCTCCGCGGTCACCCAGAAGTTGGTGGACCTACGGGTAGACCGCGAGCGCGCCATAATCGAGACCGAGGCCGCCCAGCACAAGCTGAACACCGCCAAGGGACAACTGGAGGCAGTTGACCAGACTCGCGAAGCCAGCCGGGTAACCGCGCGCAACCCCCTCATCAATACTCTGGAAAGAAGACTGGCGGAAGCCCAGACCCAACTGGCTTTACAAACCCAGGTAGAGGGCAAGTCGGAAAAACATCCTGACGTCCGTCGCTATCAGACCCAAATAGAAAGCATTACTGCTGACTTGCGCCAGACCCTGGAAAAGGAATTAGTCACCCAGGAGCGTACCGAGGCGATTAGCCCGGCCTACGACCAGCTTATAGAGGAGATATTGCAGGCTCGTCTGCGGATAGCCTGGTCAAAGGCGCGAGTTACCGCCCTGGGAGCGGCTATCGAGCGAGTCGTGGGCGAGATCTCCCAGATGCCTGAAGCTCAGACCGAACATGCCCGCAAATCGCGAGCAGTGACGATTAAAGAGCAGATATATCAACTGCTGCGAATGGAGTATGAACAGGCGACCATTGACGAGTACCGGGCTAGCACTGCCTTTGTGGTCTTGGACCCAGCCATCCCCCCGGAGCACAAGAGCAGTCCCCATATTCGCACCAGCACCGTGGCAGCCTTTGCCGCAGGCTTGCTATTTGCGATCTTGTACGCACTAATCATCCCTATCCCCGGCGAGTTGGCTACTGATAGCCAAGAGAGGACGCCGTAGACCGTTGATGATCGGTTCAACTGCCGGACCTCGTCGACCCCAGGACTTGCCGCTCTCCATCAGTGTGGTAATCCCTACTTACAACCGGCCTGAGGAACTGCACCGGTGTATAGCCTCCTTGCTGCGCCAAACTCGTCGTCCGAGCCAGATAATAATTGTAGATGACGGTCAGTTAGATTGGCAACCTCTGGCGCAAATAGTTGAATCTGCCGGAGCCTGTTTCACCTACCTGCCCAAGGAAGGTCCCCGGGGCCAGGCCCGCTCTCGCAATCTGGGTGTTGCCCAGTGTACCGGAGACATTATCTTCTTTTTGGATGATGATGTGGTGATAGATCCCCGTTATATCGAGGCTATTGTGGAACTGTATGAAGCAGACCCTGAACATACTATCGGGGGTGTCGGTGGGATAATTGTCAACGATGAGCCTATTGGCCTAGCCCGGGCGGTAGCCGAATTGCTTAGGGGCACTCCTAGTTGGGGCCATGGAAGAGTTTTTCCTTCCGGGGTAAATCAGATGAACTATCACGCCGTCCGAGATGTCCAGGCGGTACAATGGCTGGGTGGCGGTGTATCGAGTTTCCGACGGGAAGTTATGGAAGAGTTCAAGTTTTGCGAGGACTATGGCGGTTACTCACTTTTCGAAGACGTTGAGCATTCCTACCGGGTGGGCCAACATTATAATTTGCTTATTACCCCCGAAGCCCGGTTGTGGCATTACCCCCGGTCCACCCCCCACGCCTATAGCCCAGAACGGTTTGCGACCAAACAGATAATTAATCTGGCTTACCACTTCCACAATAATATGCCCCAACGACTCCTTAACAAAGCAGCCTTTGGCTGGTATCTACTAACCCTGCTGTTCACCGACGTAGTACGCTTGATATCGATGCCGCGTCGGTTGACCTCTAATTGGATGCGGTTGAAAGGCCACCTGCGAGGGATTGCTGCCTATCTTGCTGGGAAGGGCGAGCTTGTCAGGAATGGGACAGACCATTTAAGATAGTACGAGAGTCAATACCAGAGTGACAGCTATGCGGACTGTCAATAACATAGGAAAGATACTTGTAATAATCGCGGGCATCCTGGCCATTGTTCATCTGGTTTGCCTGCGTTCTGAGCACCCATTGCTATGCCTGGCACGGGTCAGCGGTTATTCAATGGCGCCAACTTTGGACCCGGGTGACCGAGTGCTGTTTGCCCGGCGGGCCTGGAGGGTGGGAAGCATAATACTGGCCCGTGTCGGTGAACCGGCGCCGGTAATCAAGCGGGTGCAGTACACCACGGATGGCTATATCTTCATAAGCGGAGATAACAAGCAAGTCTCACAGGCATATTGGATTCGCTCCCCCCAAATAGTCGGTGTGATGGTGTGGCGACTTCCCCGGTAACTGTCTATCCAGAGGTCCAGTAGGTGCTGTCCCCCATCTGCGTATCTGTGTTAGTCAGCATCCCCTATTCAAGTCCCCCCCAGTAGTTGCCGAAACACTGCTATACAGATGGGTGGACCAGTCTGGAGGGTGTCTGGAGGAAACGGCGGAGGTGCGAATTGTGACTAATACGGTCAAGGGGATGCTGGCACTGGGAGCACTGGTAGCGATGCTGCATTTGGGCGGGTTGACTGCTCAGCATCCACTAATCCAGTTTGTGCAGGTTACCGGGAACTCTATGGAGCCGACTTTGCAGGCGGGGGACAGGACGTTATTTGTCCGCCGGGGTTGGAAACCAGGCAGCATTGTGCTGGCAGATGTGGGCGAAGATGAACCGGTGATCAAGCGTATTGGAGCGATAACATCCACCGGCGACGTCTACCTATGCGGTGACAATGCCGAGGCTTCGCAAACCTATTGGATCCCGTCCGGGCAAATACAGAGCGTAATGCTGTGCCGAATACCCATGTGGCTACCGGCAGCAAGGGTCTATGCCAGTCCTGACAACCATGATACAGAAGTCAGTAGGCAGCCGCTACCCACGAGGCTGTTCGTGGCGGCGGGGAGGTCGGTGCGGGGCCAGTAGGTCAGGGATAAGGGACTGGCTCTGCCCCGACTATCTCATAGCAGTCCAGCTCATCGTTCCAGCGCAGCTCGACGGCATCAAGAAACTCAGACTGAGGCGGCCCAATCCACACCGTCGCCGTTTTCCAATCCGGCGAGTGGCTGGTCACTTTGGCCACCCAGTCAGGAGTCTCACCCAGGGCTGCTTCCTGGGCCACTTCCTCCCCGGGCTGATAGATGTCTGGGATCTCCTCTTTCCCTTCTTCGTATGCAATCGGACCTTCATCCACCAGCTCGTAATGGCCTAACTCTTCATTCCACTGCAGATCCAGGAAAGTACGCCAGTCACCAACTGAAGGGCCGATGGCTACGTGGGCGCTGTGCCAGTCCCCGGAATGCGACGCGATGACAGCGACCCACTCCGGCTGGCGAGCATAAGCGAATGCCAGGGCTGCCTCCTCTCCAGGCTGGGCGGTTGGCGCCACCGGCTCGGGAAGTGTCTGATCCATACTCTCCACAGTAATCGGAGGGCCAGCTTCGCCGGACTGTTGGGAACCAACAAAGTAGAAGAAACCAGCGAGTCCAATCCCCACCAAAATAATCAGCACAATTACGGCGACCGCGATGCCGACGATGAGGCCAGTCGGAAAACGGCGATGGACCGCCCCCGCCAGGCAGGCCGAACAGACTCCCGTGCTTTGTGTAGCTTGCAGGCAAGCTTCACAAAGGGGCCGGCCGCACCGCGGGCAATAGCCAGCCGCTGGTACTGAAGGATGGAAGGCACAGTTCATAACGGGTCAACTCCTTGCCCAACTGCGCTCCACACGCTACGCTATAGCTTCGCCTGTCTAATGCTCCAGGGCGGGTGGCAATTAGTCGTTCGGATAGCAGGTAACTGTCGTTTTGGGATCGCCTTCATTCGGGCCATTGCGGAAGTGAATTTCATAGTGAATCTCAGTGTCCCGCTCGCCTAAAGCCACCCGCGGCGTGGCGATGGCGCCCCGGTACGTACCGTCTGCCTTCGGAAGGTGTCGAATGCCAGGCACTGTCCGCAGGACCTCACCGGTGTCCGTGCGTTTGACCTCCGTCCAAATAACCTGCAGTACGCCGGGAGTCGCTTTGATGCTGAGCTCGGTGCGCGTCCCGACCAGGTCCCCGTTACGTGGGAAGTAAACGATCGGTGCGCCTCCCTGGGGGCCTGAGACCGGCTGGCCGGGCAATCCAGCCAGAGCGATCGTGACTGTCTGAGTCGTCTGCTCCCATCCCACCTGGGCCCCAAAGGCTTCTGCGGGGAAGCGAACCGGCACATATGTATGCCCCTTGATGAGCTGGGGCGGAACGCTTAACGCAACTGGCATGGCATTGACAAAAGCAGTCGGACTATTGATAGTCATACGCACCGTCGTATTCCCCCGAACGGCCTCCGCAGTCTGCGTTTGGGCATCCCAGCCAACGGTGGCCTGCAGTGCCTCAAAGACCATTCGCATGGGCAGCAGAACTCGACCGCTGACTTCAACGGCAGCTGGGGTCGCGGGCAGGGGTTGACCGTTGACCACCACCGTGATCGCCATACAAGGCGATTGGGAAACAACCAGAACCGTCACAGCGAACCCCCAAACAAATCTAAGCATCTTCATAGCTATTCCTCCTAATGTTGACGTATGTTTGTTAGCCAAAATTTGCCATTTGGCTTCTACTCAGTTAGATGTTCTTCGGACCTATCCTAAATTCCTTCCGAGCATACCGCACTATCCTCATCCGCCAGTCAATTCTCACCGAAATAAATCTCCAGGCCCCTCTGTAGCGCTTGCACCATCAGTTGCTGACCACTTAGGGATACAATAAACTGCTCGTCAGAGGCATTGGTTAGGACGCACATTTCGATCGTCAATACCGGTACTTGAGAGAAGATGGACCCGGTCAGTGCGCCTTGTCGACTGCCAATATAGGTTGCCGAGTCGCCGTGGATTCCGCGCCCGGTAAGGTAGCCAGTCAACACCTCTTTCATCCCTTGGTACATCAGCGGAGCCGCACAACGGCTGGCGTTGATTACCGCCGGTGCAGGTCCGGTAACTCCATACTTTTCCCCTTGCCTGTCGGGGTAGTAGACAGTGAACCCGGAGTTCGGCGCCGCATCGCAATGCAGCCTGATCATAATATCGGAGTTATTCTCGTAATCAAGCGAGCATTGGCAGTCGATATGTGAGCGTTCGAGTTGACCTTATTATAACAATGTCTCAACGACACTGAGAAGAAGTCGCCCGAAAGCCTCGAAGGCGCTGCCGCCTTCGCCCAACGGCCGGACGAAAACATCAGTTGTCCGGAAGTAGGGACGGAACAGCCACAGCATCTGGAGACCAACCAACGCGTACAATACCATCCAGATTCTTATTAGCTTCAAGCAGCGGATGCGGACCGTCTCGTCTTCGTGAACTGCCTTCGTGGCCTGCAGAGCAAAGGAAGCGCCGCCCGTCCCGGCGATGCAGATAGTGACTAAGTTAAGAAATATCACCAGGGGGTAATCGTGCAAAGAAGTCAACATCAAGAAGGCCAAAGGCGGGGTCAGCGCCGCCAGCAGAGTGGCAGTGACCAGAATGGCGCTGAGTACCACGGCCGTAGTTTGAAGAACCGACAGCCGGCTGCCCGCCAGTGAATTAAGCACATACAAGGCGGCCACGCACAGGGCCAACGTAGCCAACAGCACCCACGGAAACTTGATAATATTGTACAGCACTTGCCAGCCGCCAGCGTATAGGCCCACAGCAAGGCCGTACAGGGCGGAGAACAGCCCGGCCACAATTACCATATGGCTAAGCAGAGACGGCAGGCCCTCTGCCTGGCGGATGAGCTCAAACAGCCTGCCGCGCTCCACCAAATAGTAGCGCACTACAGACCATCTGGTACTCCTATTGGCCGATTGCGGTGGCGACGCAGACATATTCCCCCTACCATCCCTGCCCGGAAAGAAACTGCCAAAGCGTGTTCCATACTGCTACGAAGAAGTTGCCCGCGCGAGGACGGATAAACACCTCGGTGGCAGTGAAGTAGGGTCGGAGCAGCCACGCCATCTGGGCGCCGACTATCTTAGGCGTGGCCCGGCTGGGCGCCCTACTGCACGGGCACCTCTTCGCCGTCAATGACCAGCCGGCCGATGTGTAATGCTCTCCCACAGACCAGTTGTGGCCGACCATCAGTGAAGGTCAACTCTACCAAGTCGGGCACCTCAAGCTCCAGTCGCACCGGTCCAACCTCGACTGACCGTGCCTCGGAGACGGCCAGCCGAGTAAGCTCACCGCGGCCGTTCAGGCGGGCGAAGCACCACTGTCCATCGAGGGCCAGCCCCCACTCGTCCTGCAGAATCTGTGCACCGGTGCCGAGACTCGGCGCCAGGCCCAGCGGATTGTCGACGTCCGTGACCACAAACAGGTCGTGGCGCCCATCCCTGAGGGTTACCTCGATCCCCACCGTGGAGTCCGGCCAGGCGGCCCCGTCAGTCGTCTGCAGGTGGAGCCGGCGGACATCGGCGATCACAGGCCTGCGCTCGTAGGGCTCGATGACCCCGACGAACGTGGAGGCCAGCGGCCCCTCGTCGGTGCGGCGGCGGATCATGAGACGCGGGATCCACGCGGTCTCTGTGCTGGAGTAGGATCTGCCTGGTACGATCCAAGCCTCGGCGATGCTCGCTTCGGCGTCCGCGGTCAGGTCAGTGTACCGCAGGTGCATCCGCGCGCCGGGCTCGAGAAGGCCATAACGATCCTCGATGTCCCAGGTCGCACTCCAGCCGGGCGCAGGGTGGGCGTCGGTATGGAAGTTGCGCATGTGTGCCCCATGGCCGTAGTCCTCGCTGGGTTGTAGATCTAAGCCGGTCGTCGCGATCGTGCCAAAGTGGCTGTGCATGAACTTCGCGTGGTCCGTGCCACCGACAACACGAAAGATGTCCAGCACGTAGAAATCCTCAGGTGAGACATCGATCATCGCGACGGTGCGCTCATACTGTTGGCCGCCGATCATCCCGGGTGCGGAGGCGCGGATGACGTGCACGCGCTGGCCGTTCACCCAGAGAGTGGTCTGACCAGCCGCGTCGACCTGGTTGCCGCCATCGACGACGACCGTGTTGTGTGCGGCTGTGCTCTTGTACCACGCGACCTTGTCCGTGAACCAGCCGCCGAACTGGACGGGCGGGTAGCCAAACTCCGGCATCAGGTCCAGCCCGTAGGCGAACAGCCCCAGGTTCATTCCGTCAAAGTGCACATGGCCAGCGAACTGGGGCCGACCGGCGGTGCCGCTGTCGTAGTCGAGCCACGCCGCACGTGCATCGTCGTCTTGGCCCGAGCGCAGGATAGCGATCTGCCACTCGCGCTTGTTGACACTGTACATCCGCGGCCAGGCTCCGTGACGGTCGATGACCGCCTGCACACCACGCTGCACGGACTCGGGGTCGCGTACCAGGACGTCCCAGGGCAGGCCATGGAGGACCTGGTCGTTGGCCAGGTACAGCATCTGCACGAAGGCCGGGTCGCCCGTCAGCTCGTACAGGTGCCACATGAACGTGAACATCGATGGGCCGATCCCGGGGCGGCGGAAGCGCACGCCCCGGTACTGCTCGAAGGGCGCGGCGAAGTGGCCGGTGTCACCCGACAGCGGGTAGTAGCGATACAGGCACCAGGTGTCTATGTGGAAGCGGTAGGTGTCATGAAGTTGTGGGTGGCGGACCAGCACGTCCTCGAGGAATCCCGGCATCGCGCGCTCCCAGCGCGCCAGGAACAGCGCGATGCTTTGGATGACGGACGCCGAATAGCCGGCGAGGCCCTTCTCGCCCGTCAGGCCGTCCACCGCAGTAGCCCGTTGCAGAAACGAGTCGATGAAGGCCATGACCTGGTCGCGGTTGTCCGGCCAGTCAAGGACCGCCATCAGCGTGGCCACGGCGATGTCTTGGCGGGGGAAGTTAGAGATGATCTTACCGCGGTGGGCTAGCGGGTCGCGCAGGATGCCGTCCTCGATGTTGCCCAGCACATCCTCGGGGGTACTCTTCGGGTTCGGCAGGTCGTATTCCTCCGCTTTCTGCGCCAGGAAGCTGGCAAGCTGCTCGTCGTCGGCCAGTGCCGGCCGGACCTGGTCGTAGGCCAGCGCAAGCTGCTGCGTCTCCCTGCAGGCGTCGTGCCACACGGAGACGTATCCGCTGCCCAGCGGGCGCTCGTAGACTAGGCCCTGCTGCTCGTAGTCGAAGCTCGGATACAGGTCGGCCACGCGGTCAAGCAGGATGCCCGCGCGGTGCGCATAGCGGGTATCGCCCGTCACAACATAGGTGTCCGCGAGCCTGCGGATGCCACCCAGTACCATCTGCTTCCACGGTCCACGGACGAGGTAGGCGCCGATGAAGCGCCAGCGCTTATCCCCCGCGACGTAGCCCTCGCCATCGTCCACCCCGAACATGTGCCTCGGGTCCTCGGGGTCTGGGTGCTTCACGTTAAACAGCAGCGACCGGTCGGCCCGCTCGGGGTCAAAGACCCCGTGCTCGTCGAGGCCCGACTTATAGAACGCCTCGAAGTCGTTTTTCGGGAAGATCTCGCCGCACCGCGGGCAGCGCACCTTCCATGGCCGCTCGATGGCGTCGATCTCCCAGCCGTACATCGCCACCGGCTCGCCGCACACAGGGCAGTGGCCGTTTGACCAGACCATCCACGAACGCGTGATCGTATTGCCAAACATCAGCCCCCACAATTCGTCCTCGGACATCTCCATCCACGGCTGCGCAGAGGCGACGATATCGTCGCGGATCCGGGCGGCCCACGGTAACCGCTCGGCGTTCTCCTGCACCGCGCGGATAAGCTCCTCGGGGCAGAGGACGCTGTTCTGCACAGGGCTGGCGTCGGCCGGCTGGCACACGTAAAGGGAGACGAGTACCACGCAGATCCTGAGGATGGTCGATCGCAGGTCACATGAACTACTTATAACCATTAGCTTTCTCCTTTCGTAGTGTACTGTTTCCCACCGAGAATACTAGCAGACAAAGACTGTTACAAAAGTCGTCCCTTATTATAGCAGGGGGGGGGGGACTTGCTGTCAAGGAACTACTGTGCTAGAATCACCACGAGTCGTGAACAGTTTGTCGGTAGGTGGGTTAGACAATGCAAGGTGAGCACAGCCCTCAGGCCAGCTTCTTCGCCATGATCTATGAAGACTTGATTCCCGCTGACCATCTGCTGCGTAAACTGTCAGCAGCGGTGGATTTTGGTTTTGTACCTGAGTTGGTTAGTGACTGCTATTGTCCTGATGAGGCCGACCCTCGACGGTCACGTTCGGCTGTTGGCGCTTGCGACCGTGGCCCTGATGGCCGCGCTTGGGACCCCGCTTGCTGTCTGGGTTGGAGCGATTGGGCTTGGGACTTGGGGAGGGCGCAACCGAGGAGTTGGTGCACTCTTGGGGCGGCTTGCCCAGACGTTTGATCTGCTCTTCCAGCTCCGCCACCCGCGCTTGCAACTGCTCGATGAGGGTCTACTGCCGGAGGATGATCTCGATCAGTTCTGGTTGGGAGAACTGCTGTAGCTCCTGGCGGGTCATGGCGGTGGTTCCTGGTGCAAGGTAGGCGGCGAGAGTAGCGTCTATTATTCAAGACAGCTGGGGGCCCGAAAAGTTCTGACCATCGTTGACAATCTTGCGTGCGGGGGGCTATAATACACTACCAGAAGGTGAGTAGTTACGAGCAAGGAGTGTTACAGCCACCCACAGAGCATATAGGAGAATCTCGGTTTCAAGGCCTTAGCCCGTACTGTTGAGTTCACCCGGTCGGACAAGCTGACCTTCCCAGGAAGGGCTACATACTGTGGAAGAGGAAGTAGCAAGCTCCTAAGTAACCGAAAAGGCGGGGGTTACAATGCGCTTTGAATTCTTTGATGCGAACGCCCGCATCGGCACAGTGCCGAACCACGACCCCCGGCATTTTTACACCGCTGAGGGGCTGCTGCGCGAGATGGACCTGTTCGGCGTGGCGGAGGCGGTGGTATGGCATGCCTGGGGCAATCGGTGGGACTGGGACCTGGGCAACACCGATCTAATGAAGCAGTTGGCCGGCAAGGAGCGGCTGCACCCGGCCTGGGTGGTGATGCATCACTACACCACCCAGATGCCACCTGGTCCCGTATTGGTTGACCGGATGCTTGCGGTCGGCGTCAAACTGGCGCGGCTGTTCTTTGGCATCTGGGGCTCCAGTGATAACTATATGCCCTGGGCTTATGAGGAGCTTCTCGGCGCACTGGAGCAGGCGCGGATGCCAGTGATGATCGAGTGGGAAAACCACGCACCGGTGTGGAACGACCTGGCCCACATCTGCTCAACCTATCCCGACCTTCCGGTGATCCTGACCAACCCCAAGCTCTATCAGTGGGAACGCAACTGGTATCCGCTGATGAGCAAGTACCGAAACTTCCACATTGAGACGGCGGGCTACCAGGGCTGGCGAGGCCTGGAGGGTCTCTGCGACCTATTCGGACCTCAGCAGATAGTATTCGGCACCCGTGCCCCTGTCTATCAGTTGGGCCAGGCAATGTCTATGGTGGCCCGGACGCTGCGGCCGGCCGAAGAGCGGCAGATGATAGCCACCGGCAACCTGCGCCGCCTGCTTGAGGAGGTGGGCAAGTAATGGAAGCTGACCACTTCATCCAGATGTGCGGCACGGACGAGCCAATCACTGACTGCCTGGTAATTGACGCGCATTGCCATGTGGACTACTGGATCGGCATGTACTCCTATGAGCGCGGTATCGAGGGCCTCTTGGAGCTTTGCGACGCGGTGGGCATAGACAAGATCTGCATCAACTATGCGACCTGCCCCGCGATGGGTCTGGGCAATGACGTGGTGGCCGATTGTATGCGTCGGTATCCCGACCGTGTCGTGGGCATCTGCTACGTCAACTACTATGAGGGCGGAGCGCAAGTGCAACAAGCGGAACTGAAGCGCTGCTTTGACGAACTAGGCTTCAAGGGCATCAAGGTTATCAACATCAACGACTCGTATCCGCCAGGCCGCAGATACTTTGAAGGGAAAGACCCGCTGCAGCCGACGTGGGAGTTTGCCCAGGAGCACGGGGCTTCCATCCTCTGCCACGGCGTCGTGACCTATGACATCGCCCAGCGCTATCCGGAGGCTAACTTCATCGTGGCTCATGGTTCTTCGATACCCGAATTCTGCATAAAGCTCGGCGAACTCCCGAATACCTACTGCGACATGTCGGCTACCTCAATGACCGCGGGTACACTGGAGTTGCTATGCGAGAAAATCGGCCCGGAGCGCATCCTGTATGGCTCGGATATGCCTGCCTCGGATGCCAGTCAGCGCTTGGGTATGGTGATGGCCGCTCACATATCCGAGGCCGACAAGGAACTTATCCTTGGTCAGAACATGCAGCGACTACTGGACAATGTGAAGTAGCTATCTGGACCTGTGGCGGTCCGGCCTCCGGCTTGTAGTGGTTTGATGAGGTGTGGGCGAGGTTGTGGGCAGGAGAAAGGATGTGCGGCCTCGAACCTTGGCGCCCCGCCATCAGGGCAACCTATCTTTAACCAACAACACGGAATGAGTCGGCTGGCAACGGGGCAAAGTACCATTATTCTAAGGCCCGATGTGTCCAAGAGGCTTTGACGATGTACAGTTTGACACCCTCGCTACTCGCTTCTCCACGGGTTGGCGCTTTGCGCCCAAGCCGCCACCGCAACCGGGCGTCGTCGTAAGAGTTCAGGGGGAGAATTGCAGCTCTACGCCGTCTCTTCCGTCGGGCGACAAGGGGATGGCGAACCACTCTTGTCCCCGAGCGGTGAGGCTGGTTGTGGGAATGAGCTGGTCGTCGCGTCGAACCTGGCCTACGCGGGGAAGTACCACAGTGAGCCGGGGCAATTCGCGCATGCCCTCAATACGCAACCTCAGGCGCCCGGCATTCAAGTCTTCAACGGCCACGTTGAGGTTGCGGCGGCGGCGGTTAAACTCAGCCCACTGATATCCTCCGAATGTAGGAATGGAAAGCCGCTGGAATGCCTCCAAAATGGCGCGCATGAACTGCTCGGCTCGGGTGTGCCTAACAACGTTTGCGGGATGGCAGCAAGAGTGATAAACGGTATTGAAGCGAAGGCAATCTTGAATGATCCGCTGGGTCAGGGAAATCACTTGGCTGCTGTCCATAGGCGCCAGGAGCAGTTTATTACCTAAATAAGCATCATCAGATTGAAGGGTGGCGAGCTGAATCACATTGATTAACTCGCCTGCTTCGTCAATGAACCGTCCAGGTAGACCGCTGCCATTGATGTAGCCTTCCCGAACGTATCTCCCGGTAGAAAAATCCGTATTTAGGGCAATGCCGCGCCGCGCCATGTGCTTAGGAATGTCGACCCAACCGGGAAAAATGTGGGAGTGGGCGGTGTAAGAAGCCGGAGGAAAGCCGTAGCGCTCATTGAAGCGCTCAACGAGTCGGTCCACTATCTCGATAGCTTCGCTCACGGTTGGCTTGACAGGAAAAATGGGGTGAATGCCGGCATCGTGTCCGTTCTCGCGAAGCGACTCGACATCACGCCGCGAAAGCAGATGCAGGTGTTCCTCCATCAGTTGAATAGTGTAGCGAGCGTCAAACTCTTCAGCAATTGCGAGGGTTCGGTCAAAATCGGAACGCGTCATTTCGTCACTGTCCCCCCGGATCACGGCTGCGGAACCTGAAGGTGAAGGGAAATACCAGATACGCGGAATGGGGAGAAGATTGGCATAGCGCAGGATGCGAACCAGAATCTCCTGCTGAAGGTCAGCTTGGGGCAAAAGGCGGAATTTGTAGTCCAGGTAGCCGACGAAGAAATCAGTTGGCTTAAACATACCATCCCGGTCTCTGTCAGGATTAGCGTCGTATGCCTTCTCTCGCGGAATCCCTTGATGGGTCAGAGCCACTGAAGCGGCTAAATCAAAAGCAAAGGCGACGGCGAAGCCTTGGCCGACTTGGCGAACCCAGACGGCTGGATAGGAGCAAGCTTCGTGGGGCTGGCCGGCCAGAAAGGCAAGGGCTTTGCCCTCCTGTGGCTGGTAGATGTCGGCATCGCCATGAAACTGAAAGCACTGCGCCGGAAAGCTCTCCATCCACGGATGGGACAATTCGACGGAGAGGTATACGTCGGCTGCTTGAGAGTAAATGCCTTCCAAGGGCTTCAGGCCAAAGAGGTCCTCCAAGTTGTGCTGGGGCCGCATGGCAATCAGACTGCCGCCCCCTCTCACAAACTCGCTCAGCAGCCCCATCGTTTGCTCGCTAACTTGGACATCACCCAGCAAAACTATGGAGACTCCTTCTAAAGCTCGTTCGCTGAGTTCGGACTGGCGTAGGTCAAAGCTGTCATAGCAGAGGTATCCCTCGGTCAGCAAAATCTCTGGCATGTAGTGAGCGAAGGGACTGTGGGCTGGCTCGCCAGTGATAAGCAGAATGGGCTTCTTATTCATAGTTATGACTCCTCCTTAGAGTATCGTGTGAGAAGTAACGAAGAAGTGGGCTTCTGGGCCTGGTATGCTGAGAAAGCCGACCGGCTAGCTCAACTTGGTTGTCATAGCTCAGAGTTGCAACCGCCATAGAACTCCTCAAGCCATTCTTTTTTTTTCTAATATCACGCTATGATCGGGATCCCCATAGTATTCGCGTATCTTGACTCGGGGGCCGAAGAAGACCCACTTTTTTGTCTCACCATCTTTGCCCTCACGCCCAATTCCCAGTACCTGAAAAATCCGCTGATACCATCGCCATTTCCCTTTCCGATCTTTCAGGTCCCATCGTGCCCACAGAGCATAATTGAACCCTGATGGCGATAGGTAAAAAGGATCTATCTCTTTGGGCGAGAGGACAAAGAATTCAGGCTGTTCTCCCCGATCTACAGCCTGCCAAAACTCGTAAGCATTCAGGAACGAGTCTCCTTCCCGGAAAAGCAGTCCCATATCTACATCCGCCAGAATCCACTTTCCCATCTGGGGAGCAAAGACTTCCAAAAGACTATGACCATTATCATAGGTGTTCCAGTCTTCCAAGGTCAGGGTGTGGACCCAACGAGCGCGGAAGCCCTGCTGGTGGAGAATATTCACAGCAAGAGCTGAGATATTTCCGCAGGTAACGGAAATCCAAGGGTCAGTGTACAGCCGGGCTTTGAGCGTTTCGATACTTTCACTATCGTGGCGATTGCCATGGATCTGCAGATTTGATAGAGCCATGAGCAGGGGGATCAGGGAGTGGTCATTACGAAGCGATATAAGGTTGCGCATTTTGTCCGGAATGACCATAAACCGATACAATCCCTCCCTCTGCACCGAGTACACCTTCCCTTGAAACCTGACGGTAGAAGCCTGCTTTGCTATAAGGCTAAAATCGCCCAGTTCTCTGCCATCTCCTGGGGTTGGCTCTAATATTTGCTCTTCGGCTCCCCGTTGATACCAGACCATAGGTTTGCAGACCTGCCTGCGGTACCAGTCCCACCATGCATGGGCAGTTTCTTCGCTCAACTCCAGAGCCTGGGTGGCGGCGTCTATTCCACTTGTCTTGGCTTTTTCAATGAAAGAGACGCGTTGGGTGAAGTCCATTGTCATGGCATCTGGCTCCCTAAGTCTGGAGTACTGTCTATCGCTTCGGCTACTTCCCGCAACCCCAGAGCCGAGGTAGGCACCAGTTCCATTTCTTCCGAGCTGGCTTTCTCCCTCAGGTACTCTAAGACGTACTGCACATTCTCGAAGTGCACATATTCGGCATTATGTGAACCCAGAACAATGGCTTTTACTGGAGCATTTACCAACTTCATTACCTCTATATTCATGTCCACAATGTGGCGGTAGCTCATCAAAGTTTCGCCGGTCGGCGACCTTTCAGGACGCAAGTCCACGGTCCATTTGTCCCGCCCTATCGCTGTGAAATCCCCCGTGCCAGGAACGACATAAAGAGGCAGGCAGCCGCCGATGATAGGGTGGTTGCTTGCCCAGTGGGGAAAGGGAAACATTCCTATCGTGCATCTGTCTGGCCGGTCTGAGAAGTATCTGCCGGCCACCGGTGCACTGGTGACCTTGAATCCGAATTCGACCAGCAGCGGGTAGGTGTGTTCATTCTTCGAACCGCAACACGGAAGGTAGCATTCGGGCACAAATCCCAAGGCATTTTGGAAATCCTCCACGGCCTCGCCGATTATCTTTCTTTGAGTTTCTTGGTCGTAATATCCCAGGTCAAGTTTATAGGTAGGGAAGCGAAAGCCAGGGATATTAGGCTGGATCTCGATGGGAATACCTTGCTGTTTTTTGAGGTCTATAAATAGATCGGCGTGTACTTTGGCCGCTTCGGGTGTAGCATTAAAGCTCAGGCCACCAAGTAAATCATTGTCTTTGAATATCTCCACCCACCGCAGAATCACCTCCTCGCTGATTTCCCAGCTAGCTGGTCCTCCACACCCCGGCGATTTGTCTGCCAAAGGCTCACAATCTATTCCACACTGAAAATACAATTTGCTTGCCATTAGTAGGACCTCCTTTAAGTTTTGTGACATTAAGTGCTTACTTCAGTGCGTCGAGGTTGCTGACCACCTTGGCCACAGCTCCCACTATTTCATCCAACAGTTCCTGACTGTACTGGCGGTGCAAAACGGGCAAACCAACTACCCGTTCCCAGAAGCGCTCAGCCTCTGGGCACATACCTCTTTCGTACGTCACCTTACGGCTAACATAGGGAGCATCGAAGGGATAACCCGGCGCCCACACACTGCGTTCTGTGTATATCGGGTTCCAGTAAACGGGCAAATATCCTGTCCGTCCGCCCGTACTCGGCAGACCCTCGGCGTTCAGGGCTTCAATGAATTGCTCCCGGGGCACACCCGCTTTGTCGGCGTAGTATTGGCAGATGTAGTTGAGCCAGACCCGTTTGGTTTCCGGCGCTTCGTAGGGAGGTTCCAGGATGTCTTGCCCGACCTCTGCGAGCTTATTACTTATATAAGTCATATTGTGGCGTCGCCTTTCCGTCCACTCATCCAGGTGACGGAGCTGGACCCCGGCTAGGGCCGCGGCTAAGGGATGCATACGGTACTTGAACCCAAAACATGAGGGGGCCATTAACTTCTGTGGGTCATAGTACTTGCGATATTGTTCCGACTTCAACTTGGGTATTCGCTCGTAGTGGCCCAGGAGACAGGCGCGCTCATAGTACTCTTCGTTGTTGGTAATGAGTACGCCACCTTCGATAGCCGTCATCAATTTGCTGGCTTGCAGGCTGAAGCATCCGATGTCGCCAAGGGTGCCGACTCTGGCGCCCTTGTAAATGGCCCCGTGGGCGTGAGAGCAATCCGTAATAACTGCGATACCGTGTTCCTTGGCAATGGCCATAATCTCGTCCATCGGAGAGATAGCACCAAAAGGATGGACAACCGCGATCGCCTTGGTACGCTTCGATATTTTGCGCCTGATGTCTTCGGGGTCTATGCAAGCGGATTTGGGGTCTATATCGCAGAAAACCGGGATGGCATGGAGAGCCAGGATTTGCGAAACCTGCAAATGCCAGGTGTAGGCAGACGTAATAACTTCGTCGCCAGGCTCAACACCTACCGCGAAGTAGGCCGAATGAATTGCCGAGGTGCCATTGTTGTGGGCAAGGGCAAATTGGATGCCGTGGTATTCTGCAAAATTCTGCTCAAACTCGGATATGACGGCATAGACATCGCCACTTTCTAGCACCTCACAAATGGCGGCCTTTTCCTCTTCGGGTACCTCATTGACCATCCATCGGGCGGCGTGGGCCAACTCGTCGGTGCGGGTGACCGCCTTTTGTCCACCTAATACGGCAAGTTGCTGGATCATGGTAGTTCATCCTTTCAAAGTGTCACCATAATAGGAAACAGATGGCTTTCACTTCGGTCTATTACGCAGTCGCAGCTAATCATTACATTAAACCGCCGGGAAGAGTTTTGCGATTGAAACGTTCCTCCCTAATCCCTTTGTCATCGCCCGCGAAAAGCGCGGACGCCAGTGGCACGCCCCAGGTGGCTCGGCAACACGGTCTGCATAGCTCTCTAACAGCACCTTTGGGCGAATGGGGCCGGTTTACAGCAGTGTTTTCATGTATTCTGACGCCTGCTGCACGAGCCTATCAACGTCGTCAAGTGTGGGCATTCGGTGATGGACATGGAAAGGCGTGCAAACCTCGAAAGCAAGTTCGCCTTGATAGCCAATCTCCTCGCACGCCCTAATAAAGGGTTCGATCTCGACCATTCCTTCGCCTAGCGGCACATGGTTAGCCGGCATGGTCTCGCGAAATGCCTGCTCGGGAACGGCCTCAGAAGAAAGCACCGGACTCCCGCGTGTGAAATCGGAAATGTGCGCATGCACTAACAGAGGCCCAACTTTGTTGACTGCTTCGGAAGCCGATTCGCCGCGAAGTGACAGGTGAGGTGGGTCAAGGAGGACCTTTATCCTTTCAGAGCCCACCTGCTCAACCATATCGAGCAATGCATCGGTTGATTGCACCACACCAGTGTGCCATTCCAGGGCTATGTCAATATTGTAGGTCTCGGCGAGGGGCACAAGCTCTTTAATAGCCTCAACGCACCAGTCCCATTGCTGCCACGCTGATGCTCCGGGGTGCATATGCTCGCCACCGGCATATACCCGCACCGCGGGAGCCCCTAAATCTCTCGCTAACCTGAAGGTCTCTCGCGCAAACACCAGTTCTTTCTCCCTGTCCAAGGGAGTCGTTCTTGGCAGGTCAATGTAGCCAGCGACCGTGCAAAACTCGATACCTTGGGCCTCTGCGTACCGTCGAACCTTTTCTGCCTGATTGGTATTAAAGTCAAATGGCGAACAGACAGGGCGCGCCGCAAAAACCTCAACCGCGTTATAGCCGAATTGTTTCGCTCTGGCTATCACCTGTTCAATTGTCAGGGACCCGCCTTCGTAAAATAATCCTGTGTAGGTAATGCCGTGTAGTGCAAGTTTCATGAGTCCTCTACCTCCTTGAGATTGTTGTAAAAGCTACCTCTCACAATTGAGAGGAGCCGACTTCGCCATCCGCTTTCGCAAGAGAGCCATAGCTTCAGCGGAGGCTCTAGTAGCCTAGGGCTACGACGGCTGAATACGATATTCAGTTTTTTTGAAGCGATACTGCGAGCCGTCGCCCTAGCGCTTTCGCGCGTCAGCGACTGGTATTACGTATTCAGTTTTTTGGTTTATCCGCCAGAGGCGCATTTAGTTGTGGCTCCGGTGCTTTCTAAGCGACATGTCACAGGCACCATGTGGTTGTTGATAGTTTAGCAACACTTGCACACTAACTTTCGCCAGGCCCCAGTAGCGCACCTTCCCCAGGCCGTGATGCTTTTTCTACTCAGAGACTGCGATAGTCGCGTTGTTGATAGTTTAGCAACACTTGCACACTAACTTTCGCCAGGCCTCAGTAGCGCACCTTCCCCGAATCCATGATAATTTTTTCCGCCTTCGCAAGAGGGACATAGCTGCCAACTTCGCCATCCGCTTTCGCAAGAAAGCCATAGCTTCAGCGGAGGCTCTAGCAGCCTTTTCAGCGGAGTCCCTTGTCTTTTAATTGCTGATGGTTGGTGTTGGTGTCGTAGCCTTTGTCGGCAGTCACATCTCGCGCGTGGAGGGCCTATCAGGGGACTAAATACCTGGCTGTCAGCAACGTTACCGGGCGTCACCACCACCGCCGTGATCAGTTCGCTATCTGCATCTATCGCCAGATGCTCTTTGTGGTTCGGCAAGCTCACCGCCCTGAGCCACGCCGAAGGGCAGAACCGGCACAGTGTGCTATGGTCAGGGGCGGCTTCTTCGGGCTACAGGCCGGCAAACCATTTACAGGCCAGGTGCAGATTGATCTGGTCTTCAATCTCCCGGTCGGAGAGATCGTAGTCGCCGACGCGCCCTAGCCGCTAGGGCGACGGCGCGAGGAATTGTAGGAAGACGATTTTGAGTAGTACTAAAACTTGCCGAAACCTCTTGACAAACAGAAGTAAATGTGATATAGTGCAAACGCTTGCGACCAAGCGCTTGCTTCCGTGGGGGAACGAAGTGCGACCGACGCTGCAAAACGTGGCCGAAATAGCCGGGGTCTCCATCAGCACGGTTTCCCGCGTGCTTAACAACAGCGCCAAGTCCTTGGCCTCGGCGTCAACGCGCCAACGGGTGCTTGAGGCGGCGAGAGAGCTGAACTACCGGCCCAACCGCGCCGCCCGGACCTTGGCGACCGGCCTGACGTACACAGTGGTGTACGTGGCACTCGCGCCCAGCCGTCCCTTCTACGCGAAAAGTGCCTTCATCTTACAAGAGCTGGTAGCTCAAGACGGGTACGACCTGATCATTCGTCCACCCAGCGGGTGGGTCGAGCAGAGGGATTACGCGCCCATCATTCAGGGCGCGGACTGCGTGATTGCTCACGACCTGGACTTGGAAGATCCGGACCAAGCCGACCGGTGGCGCGCATTGGCCCGTCCCTTGCCTCTGGTGTTCGTGGCTGGCGCTACTGACACAGTAATGGGGGTGGACAAGGTGGAGGTGGACCTGGCTTCCGCGGTAGAAGCGGCACTGGGCCACCTGTGGGACCAGGGCTACCGCCGGATCGCCCACCTCACCAAGATGGACACTTCTGACAGGGTCATCGGAGTGCGGGCTGTGACCTATGGGCGCTTCATGCGGGCGGCGGGACAGGAGCCCACGTTCATCCGCTCCACCGAAATTTCACAGGCCACGGCACGGCAGACAATGCGGGAGTATGTGATGACTCATGCTCCCCCGGACGCGATCCTCTGCCACAACGATGATATGGCGATCGGGGCGTACCGGGGGCTGATCGACGGGGGCCTGCGGGTGCCGGCGGACGTCGCCCTCGTGGGATGTGACGGCATCGAGGACACCGAGTACCTGGAGCCCCCGCTCAGTACGATCACCCAGCCGGTCGCCGAGATGATGTCCCTGGC
>SDBS01001131.1_pt1 | contig 27228 bp, 19 predicted proteins | sample 2277091 | NCBI WGS metagenome assembly SDBS01 (sample SAMN10404972, study PRJNA504765) | marine sediment metagenome | isolation source: marine sediment core GS10_PC15, 163 cmbsf | place: Arctic Ocean: Southern Knipovich Ridge | collected 2010
TCTTGAAGGAGTAATTTATGCAACGCAAAATAGCAGTGGTACCGGAAAAATGTTCCGGTTGTCGGGTTTGTGAGATAGCCTGTGCCATACACCGGCAAAAGGTAAACAATCCTAAGAAAGCCAGGATACGAGTGACTACTATATATCCTCATCCTGTGGTACGTATGCCTGTGGTTTGCAATCAGTGCAAGGATGCCAAGTGTATTTCCGCATGCCCGACCGATGTGATATACAGACAGAACGGCGTGGTGAAGATACATCAGGATGGCTGCATTGGATGTCACGCTTGTGTTGACGCCTGTCCTTTTGGCGCCATATATGTTCATCCGGATATTGATGTACCTCTCAAATGTGACCTGTGCGAGGACAGCGGCCAGCCACAATGTGTTAAGATGTGTCCAACGGGCGCGATATTGTTTATGCCGGAGCACGTTTTTGGCCAGGCCCATCGACTCAATAATGTACTCTCTTATGCACACATGAAGGAGATCGAGTATATTGAACACGGGGAACCTAAACGTCTGCACTACGCTGACAACAATGCCGCCGAAGGTCGCGACAGAACAGGAGATTAAGAATGAAACAGCATAAAGGCGGATATTTTCGAAAGATACTACGCATCGATATGACCAGCGGCACCTGCAGGACCGAAGCTATCGACGATGAATTTATCGAAAACTATATCGGCGGGAGAGGCTTTGCGATAAAGCTCTTGTGGGACAACCTGGCAAAGAACGGCAGGGTGGATCCGCTCGGGCCGGAAAATATGCTCGTTGTGGCAGCAGGGCCGCTAACCGGTGTTTACCTGCCAAGCTCGGGGAAGAATTCCTTTGCATCGATCTCGCCCGCGACCGGATTGTACGGAGATTCGAGCATGGGCGGCAGTTTTGGCGTCGAATTGCGCCAGGCCGGTTACGATGCTGTCGCAATCGTTGGCAAGGCCCGGGAGTTGAGCTATCTGTTTATCGACGACGATCACATTTCGATAGTGCCCTGTCCGGAACTCAAAGGTAAAGGGAACCTGGAGACCGAGGGTAGGATTCGGGACAAGCTCGGTGATCACGATGTGAAGGTGGCATCTATCGGTATAGCAGGTGAAAACCTTGTGCGGTTCGCGTGTGTGACCAGCGAGTGGAGCAGAAACGCCGGTCGAACCGGCATAGGTGCGGTAATGGGCAGTAAAAATATCAAGGCAATCGCAGTGCGAGGACAGCAGGATTTGCCTGTGGATAATATTGATAAGGTCATCAAGATTTCCGAGCAGGCGTATAAGGAGCTTGGAGCCCACAATATGATGGGCCACTGGCAAAAGCAAGGGCTGATGGGCGTTATCGATTACGCTAATGTGATGGGAATTCTTCCGACGTATAATTTCCGCGATACGCATTGGGAAAAATCCAAGAATATCAACGGCAAGACGATGCTCGCAAGCTATAAGATCGGTAATACAGCCTGCTTCGGGTGTCCGATGTGTTGTGGAAATATCAATCTTGTCAAAGAAGGTAAATGGGCGGGCACTGTCACCGAAGGACCCGAGTATGAGACCGCGGCGATGCTGGGCTCTAATCTCGGTGTCGATAATTTTGCAACTATTTTGCGGGGAAATCATCTTTGTGACGACCTGGGCCTCGACACGATATCAACAGGAAACCTGATCGCTGCGTTGATAGAAGGCTATGAAAAAGACCTTTTAACACTTGACGATCTGGACGGCAAACCAGTCACGTGGGGTGAAGATGATCGCATAATGGAGCTTATCGAGCAGATTGCCAATTGCCAGTCCGTCGGCGCAATCCTTGCCTTAGGCGCCAAAGGTGTGCTTGAACACTGGCCTCAACTAAAGGATATCGTTCTGCACGTCAAAGGGCTTGAGCAGTCAGCCTATGACTGCAGAGGCGCCAGCTCAATGGCACTTGCTTACGGCACAAGCGATATCGGTGCTCATCACACCAGGGCATGGACTGTAGGCAAGGAACTTGAGATGGGTGCCGACTGGGACATTGGCGAAAAAGTTGACTTGGTAATATATCATCAACATATCCGTTCATTATTCGATATGTTCGGTGTGTGCCGGCTGCCCTGGATTGAGCTGGGTTTCCACGAGGATTTCTACGCCGAACTCTACAGCGCCGTCGTAGGCCAGCAATACAGTCTTGATGATCTGCTGGTCAAATCACAACATTTATATGATATGACGCGTGCTATCAACGTTAAGCTCGGTGCAAACAAAGCTGACGACTATCCGCCGGCACGTACGTTTATACCGATCCATAGTGGCCCGTTAGCCGGCAAGGTCTGCGACAGAAACGAATACGAAAAAATGTTGGCGCTGTACTACGAAAAACGGGGCTGGGACGAGCATGGCAAACCGCAAATAGCCTGTGATTGATACCGTTGACGATACTCTGTGTTTTTGTCCTGCTTCCAAAATTCACCGGCTTCGAGAGAGTCGATATCTTCTGCGGACGGCGGCGCGAGTTCCTTGACGACCTTGTAGCTGGTGTAGAGGCGCTCAAGCGGCATTCGGTTTTTGTCGAACCTTCCGCCCATTCGTTTAACCGCGCCTTGAGCCATCTCCATGAAAGCCTCGTCTTCGCTCCCGGCAGTTTGCGCGTTCGTCATTTGATTTGTCCCCAGGAGGAACATCAGTGACACGGCAATCGCCGCGGATCGACGGAAACACAATTTCTGAGGCATCGAGATCATTCTCCTTGTCATTTTGTCAGCGTTTGCGAGAACAGCCAGTCCGGCAGTTCTGGTGTGACGTACGCTTTCTCCCAGCAGTTATGCTTCTCATTCGGGTATTCGGTGTAGCGCGGATTGGCGCCGGCTTCTTTTAGCAACTGGACGGCCGTTCTGGTCAGTTCGACGCTGACGATCGGATCGGCAACGCCGTGGAAAAACCATAACGGCATGTGCGCGACCCGTTGCGCATGTTCGGTTCTCCATGGTTTGGCGCGATTGGCCGGACAGACCAGGACCGCGGCGGCAAAGCGATTCGGGAACGTGACGATTGACGTCGAGGTGCCTCCGCCCCCGCCGGATTGGCCTGTGATGTATTCGCGGTTCGTGTCGATGCTGAATTCTTTTTCGAGCTTATCAAGAACCGCCATCACGTTGCGGATCGGATCCATCAGTTTTGGAAGGATTTCCGGGCAGCCCCAGCCACTGTCCGGCGGCGCCTGGGGGGCGATGACGAAACAGGAATGCTTTCTCTGCTGCTCGGGCTTGACCCAGAACATCGCCCCGACTGTACCGATCTGCCTGATGTTGTCCGATCCTTTCCGGGATTTGCCATGCAGGAAAACCACGATCGGATACTTGCGTGACGGATCGTAATCCTCGGGAATGAACAGCCGGTAGTTCAGTATCCCGCGCCTCGGATGGGTGTAGGTTCGCGCCTTGTAGCCGGAGGGATGATCTTCCCTCGGCCATGGCTTTTGACTCATAATGGCGTCCCTCCGTTGCGCTCTGGATTCCGCATCGACGGAAATCGATGTCGGAAGAGACTGCGCGAAAAGCCAGTCGTGAAGTTCGTCGGTCCCGTACGCCGCGTCCCAGCAGTTGTGCGGCGCGTCCGGGACTTCGGTGTATTTCGCATTTGCTCCGACGGCCTCGAGCGCCTTGAACATCAGCCGCGAATTGGCCACCGGATTCTTCTGATCCTTCGCACCGTGCCACAACCAGAGCGGCAGATCACGGACCAGGTTGGCGGTTTTCTTGAGGTCGGCCTTCTCCGGCTTGAGCGACTGGCGCGCGCACAACGGAATTGCAGCGGCGAAACGTCCCGGGTGCGAGAGGATCGCGATCCAGGTTCCCTTGCCGCCTCCGGAGAGTCCGGTGATGTACTCGCGCCGCTTGTCTATGTTGAACTCGGCTTCAAGGACACCAATCGCTTCGATCGCGTTGAGCAGTGTTCGTGAAGGTCCGCCCTCGAATACGCTGCCCCAGTTCTCATCTCTCGGCGCGGTCGGGACCAGCACAAAGCACGGGTGCTTCGCCTGGCGTTCTTCGGTAGCGCAGAACTTAGCTCCGGTTGCCGTCGCCGGGTTCCATTTAACCTTTCCGCGCTGGAGGCCGCCGTGCAGGAACATCACAATCGGATATGACCGCGACGAATCATAACCCCTGGGAACGAACAGGCGATAGCGCAGACTGTCGCCGGTCGAGCCAGTGAAGGTTCGGTTCTCGAAGTCTCGAACCGTTACGCCATGGGATGAACCGCAGAACCCTGCGATCAGTACCACGGACGTCAGACAGCATTTGGCGATCGATATTCGTTTCATCTTCTTACCTCTTTTCGGGAATGCGCTTGTGCTTGTTGAAAAACGCGAACACCTTCTCCAGGCTGGGCGCGACCATCGCGTGTGTTCCGTCGGCCTTTTCGAAATACTCATACGTCATTCCCAGCTCCTTCATCTTCGCAACCATCGCCCGGGCATTTTCTATCCGCGCCCGTGGATCGAGCACCCCGTGGCAGACAAGCACAGGGATATGTTTGATCGCCTCGAAGTCATAGGGCGTGCGCGCTCCGAGAACGGCGTTACCGCCGGCAACTTTCGCGTGAACGAATCCTTCCGGCGTCGCTTGTCCCGAGGCGATCGGCGCAAGGGCCGTCCAGTTTTCTGCGTACCTGGCGCCAAGCCGCCATGTCCCGTTGCCGCCCATCGAGTGACCCATCAGATAGACCCGGTTGTTGTCGATCTTGTATTCGGCGCGCATCAACTCCAGTGTCTTCATCACATCCAGTTCGCTAAGCTGCGTCATCCGCGCCAGCGATGGGTTGCGATCATCTTCGAATGGCTTGCCGTAGCCTCCATACGGCGCGTACCCGGACGGCGCAAGCACGATGTAGCCGTGCTTCTCGGCCAGTTTCCTCATCAACGGCCGGCCGAGCATTGTGTTTTCGTCTCCCCCTCCTCCATGCAGCGTGACGATAAGGGAAAGGGCCGTCTTGCCGTCATACTTTTTCGGCACATAAATGCGGTAAGGAAGTATCTCATTTGCCTCATCAAGCAGGTAGTGTCGTCTCTGGTCGCCGACGGCTCCGGTCAGGAGGTCACGGCCTTGCTCAATCGACGACAGCAGTTTCAGAGAGTTTGCGATACCAGCGGCGAAATTGTATTTGCGCGGCTCTCTTCGTCCAAGGTTGACCTCTCGGCTCAGCTCAAAAGGATAGCGAATGGAAGCCTTGACATTGTCATATCCGGAAACGGCATCGAGCCGCTGCTCAATTTTCTTGCGTGTTTTAGCCAAATCCGAAACCAGCCGAATCGGCAGACGAATCCGGCGAAGGCTCTGATCTCCTTCGATAACTTCGATGCCGAGCGCCCAGGAGCCATCCCTGACGTCGCTAAGCTCGATCGCGAAGGCGTAGGGCTCATCGATCAGATCGCGCCGAATGTATTCGAACATGCCGAGTTCTTTCGCAGGCTTTTTCGCCCGGGGCGAAGCGGGATTGAACAGTACGACACGCAGCTTGAGCGGCGTCGACGGTTTGAATTGCGACGGATAGAGCTGTTCGAGACGTGCGATGAATGGAAAGTCCGGATCGAAGACCGTCATGTTGGAACGGACGATCAACGACCGGCGAAACTCTTCTCTCTCAGTCCACTTGATCCCGGTAGCCAGCGCGAACGCCCGATGCAGCAATTGACGCGCCTGGCCTTTGTCGCCGGAGTCGTAGGCCGCGTAGAATTCTTCTTCCACCGCTTCGAGTTCATCGGCGGCGCCCTTAGGGATTCCGCCGAGAGTCTGGACCTTCAAAAAGCCGCCGTAAAGGCGTTCGAGCAAAATCTCGTTCTGTTCGAAGCGGGCGCTCATAACTCTGACAGTGTTAGCGACCGGATCGGCGGCCGAAGCGTTGCCGGCGCTGAACAGGCTGACCGATATCACCGCGGCAAGCCACGCGCCGAGTTTTTTATTTCGCTCAATTGCGTTCATCATAACACTTAAATCCTTACCCAAACATCCCGGCGCGCCGGGACGGAGCCTGGTTTCCAATATAATACCGAATCTGCCTTAATAATTATTGACTAAGTTTTCCAACTTGCAGCCTGGTAAATAAAGGCCACTTGGTCCCTTTCCCTTCAATAACTGCAAGTGACAACATTGCCGCTGTGGCGTCGCGGGCCAGATCCCACGACTGCTTGTCGTCCAGCTCGGTGGCGAAAAGGTGGAGACAGCGAACCATGCCGCTGAGACCATAATCCATAGCCATGTTCACGATCTTAACGCCGCCGAATTTCTCGCGGGCATGCCAGACTCGGCCGCCGTCCGCCCATGGAATAGATCGCTTTTCAAACCAATTGCGAACGATTTTCGAGGCTCGGACGCATTGCCTGGCTACCTTGGGATCGCTTTCTTCAACTTCATTAGCCAGCATAAACAAGAACCTTGGCGTCCCTCCGACACCGCCGCACCAGCCAAGATTCATCTCTTCCAGGCCGCCTCCCTGGACATGGTGACTTTTCCCCCGGTAATCCCACTCGGCGTCAAGCTGTTCGGCAATACCGACCGCCGTTTGCTTTGCGAACTGCAAATAGCGTTTGGCACGCTCACGATCTGACTCTCGATTAGCCTGGTAACCTCGAAGAAAAGATGCTCCAACACCGCCCTGGCCGCGACCCCAGCCTGTGTTCTCAGTGGGAACGACATAACTGACGTTTGGCCAATGCACGCCTCCAACGTTTTCACGTTCGAGGGCCTGCCTGCCAAGCCAGTCGAGACCTGAATTGGCAAGGTCCCGGATCGAACTGCCGTTGGGAAAACGGTGATCCGGGATGGCCTCATAAGCATCAAAAAGTCCCCAGATTGTCCCGGCGATGCCGTAGCACTGCCCGGATCGCCAGCTCTTTTTTGACACGCTCTTTGTCCACCACTGCCAGGTAGGCTTGTCACCTTCCAGATGAGCACGGCTGGCAATCTCATTGACAAGCCCTTCCAAAAGGCGCAGGGCCCGTGGATCTTTGCTCAATTCGTAAAGCTCGGCAGTCAGAGAGAGAACTCCGCCCTGGAACTTACCCGAGGTGGCCGGTACTAACGGTTGCCCGCCGAAGTATGCCGGGAAGAAAATCCCCTCACCAAATTCTGTCTTTCGATAATAGTCTTCAACGTGATTGAAAAAAAGATCCATAGAACCTTTAGCGACTTTGACATAAAGCTCATTCGGTTTGCGCCGATGGGCGCGCAGGCTCAGCACTGCCAGTTGAACTGAAACCGACGGTCGCAGCCCATGGCTTTGATGGCCTTTCGGTGCCGTGGTTGACATGCGCCATGTATAGCCGCCTTTCATTTCGATCCTGACATCGTATAGCCATCGGATGGTGCTTTCGATGTAAGGTTCTGCTTCCGGGAAATCGTCCGCGACGGTCAAGAGTGCCTGCAGTACGCCGCATGCGCCGTGTCCGTCCGTCAGATATCCGGGGCTGTTCTTTTCCGGTTTTACCGCATTGGCGGATGCGCATGCTATAAGCACGGCAAGAATCCCTAAGCCGCATTTTTTGTACTTGAGCATAGCGTTTCTCCTCTCGACAAGCACAGTCCCGCTCAAATCAAAAGTCATTTTCCATCTTTTGTGTGTGAGTAGGCCAAATTGCCATGTTCATCATAAAACTCAAATAGGGCTTCTGCGCCGTCCTTTTTTGGTGAAACGGTCACCATCAAGAAACCAGCGGAGGGCTTGCCCTCTCACTGGCAATAATACTGCCGAATCTTTCCCTCGGGATCGGTCGATTTTGGCGAACCGGCCTTCACTCCCAGACGGGAATTGGCCTCGACTAACGCACCAGAGGAGAATTCTTCGAAGCCTGAGGGATGCTTAGCGTGGTACTGCCAATGACGGTCCCCGCATAGAATATAGAAGTTCTTATTGAGAAAACCGTTCTGTTTCAGCCAGTTAAAGAACTCCTGCGCTTCATGGCGAAAACCACCGAGGTTGGTATGATTGTCTTTCTTGCTTCTATCGTCCGGGCCGACCAGCGGGGTGGGTGAAATGAGGATTTTGAAGGTAGCATCGCTGGCGAGTAAGGTATCCTTGAGCCATTGCTTTTGGGTTTCACCCCAGATGGTCTTGTCCGGCCCATCGGGCATTTTGTTCGGACTACGGTAAAGCCGGCCCTCCACGAGCCAGATTTGCAGGTCACGGCTAACCCGGAAGGTAGCGTACGTAGATGCGGTCGGGTCAGCGGGATCAACAACGGGCAATTGCTCGCGGAAGTTGCGTGCCCCCATTTCCGGCGTGGGCATTTTGTCACCCGTGTTGTCACAGTCATTGTAGCGATATTCGTGGTCGTCCACCTCCCAATAGGTCGGGACGTCCGCGAAGAGGTCGACGAAGCGGGGTTGAATGAACTGTTCGTGATATTTACGGCGCATTTCCGTTTCGGTTTTTGCGCGATCAGACCACGCTACGCCCATCCACCTGGCCGAGCCTTTTTTCTTCGCGGGATGATCGAAATAGACAGTATCCCCGGTGCCGACAAAGAAATCGGGCTTCAGCTTTCGGATAGCTTCGAGTGCAGGGTAACCGAGATGTTTGTCATCGCCCTGATATGCGTCCTCGGGTTTGTAAGGACCTTCATGGAAGAAGAAATAGTTCATCCCCGTCACGACCGCGAACCTGGTTTCTTGAATGGCGTTCTTACCACCGAGGGTTTTGAACGAACATGTGCGGCCTTTCGAGGTATCACCCCGCTCAGGTCCATACAGCAGACGATAGTAGTATTTAGTGGATGCTCTTAAGCCGGCCACCTCCACTTTGACGATATAGTCATAATCCGGCGAGGCTTTGATCCAGCGGGTCTTGCGTGATTTCTCAAAATCCGGATTATCCGCAAGTTCGAATCGGGCCACACCTGGGCTTCCGGGCAGATCGCCATCGATAAGTGTTGTGCCCTGCGTCAATCGGGATTGAAGGATGGCGCTGGTTTCGGTGACCCGGCCTGCCATCTCACCTTGACCATGATCTACCGACGAAGCCGCCGGCACGAGCGTTATACTACAAAAGCTGACAAAAACAATTACTGTAAAGAAGCGTTTCATTTGACCTCCTGTGATTAAAATACTGACTCAATTTGAACTGTGTGGATCATATTGTTTAACGCTTGAAATGTCAAGAATTTTGCTAATCTTTCGGCGCTGATAGAAGAGGAGGAAATATCGAACGCCCATTAGCAATTCAGGATTATGGGCGTGGGTTTCTCGACAAACCGCTTCCCGGTAGTCGTGGCTTGGGGTGGGCGGAGACATAAAGGAAGGATTATTTATACTAGGAAACCTATATGCAGTGTATAATGTGATATCTATCAAGACTGATAAAAGGAGAAGATATGAATAGCACGAGACGTACGTTTATGAAGGCACTCGGTATTGGGGCTGCGAGCTTTGCATTGCCTTCTTATGCATACGGCCGAGAGGATTCGCCACAGAACCACAGGCCCAACGTGATTCTTATCCTTACGGACGACCATCGTTTCGATGCAATGGGATTTATGGGGCATCCATTTCTTGAGACGCCTCACATGGATCGCATGGCCAGGGAAGGCGTCCATCTGGCCAATGCCTTTGTGACAACGAGTCTGTGCTCACCAAGCCGGGCGTCAACTCTTACGGGCCTATATGCTCATAATCACGGAGTCATCGACAACTACAATCCCGTCCCTGCGAGCTTGAGGTTTTTTCCGGAATATCTGCAGAAGGCTGGCTACGAAACTGCCTTTGTTGGCAAATGGCACATGGGAGGAGGGCATGATGAACCGCAACGGGGATTTGATTATTGGCTCAGTTTCAAGGGACAGGGAACTTACTGGGCGGATGGTCATGGCACGAGCCGAGTTGTACCTCAGACGAGTTATGACGGATTCAACATTAATGGGAATCGGGTTCCGCAGCGCGGATACATTACGGACGAGCTGACGGACTATGCTCTTGCGTGGTTAAAACAAAGGAAAGATGATCGTCCGTACATGCTGTTTCTATCGCACAAGGCGGTTCATTCCGATTTCGTTCCCGCAGACCGTCATAGGGGCAGATATTCGAGTAAGACTATGCCCAGGCCCAGGACACTGGACAATACTAAGGAAAACTATCAAGACAAGCCAATGTGGCTCAAGAACCAACGCAACAGTCGGCATGGAGTCGATTTCGCATACAACCTCGAAGACTTTGATTTGAACGCGTACTATCGGCGGTACTGTGAAACCCTGCTGGCCGTAGATGAAAGTCTTGGGAGGATTCTGCGATACCTGGAAGACAAGAATGAGTTGGAATCAACTGTGATCATATATATGGGCGACAACGGATTTCAGTTTGGTGAGCATGGATTAATTGATAAACGCACCGCCTACGAAGCCTCAATTCGGGTCCCTCTATTAGTCATGTGTCCTGCGCGATTTCGTGGGGGATCGAAGATTTCTCAGATGGTCGCTAACATTGATATCGCCCCGACGATTATGGAGTTGGCGGGGATTGAGCCGCCGGATTACTTTGATGGGAAGAGCTTCGTATCTCTTCTCATGGGAAAGCAGACCTCTTGGCGAGATGAATTACTATACGAATATTACTGGGAACGGAATTATCCTCAAACACCGATCACTCATGCGATACTGACGGATCGCTACAAGTTCATTCGGTATCATGGCATTTGGGATCTGGACGAGCTGTACGACATGCAGTCAGATCCGGATGAGACCAGAAACTTAATCAATAGCCCCGCCCACAAGGATGTTGTGAAGGATTTGAGAGAACGTTTGTTCGAACAGCTCCGGGAAACACACGGCTCATCTCTCCCTTTGCTTCGGGATCGTGGTTCGTGCTTTCCGTGGCGCCGGCGGGATGGTGCAGAAAGTGCCGATTTCCCCGAAGCGTTCTTTCAGACCCCCCAATCTTAAGAAGTCTTGACTACGAGGCTATCGTATTTACGGCTCTGTCCGGGCAATGCAATAGAGTCGTCTTCTGCTGCGCAGGAAAAGCTCTCTACCTGCGGCCGCAGGTGAAGCATCAACGGGATCGTCCAGCCGATTCACAGCCAGCACCTCCAGTTTGGGCTGGTTCTTGATGACGACAGTGGTCCCATCACGACCGACAAAGTAAATACGGTCCGCAGCTCCCAGCGGGGAGGCGTAAAGCTCGCGCAAATCGGGCAGACGAACACCCTCCATGAGCGGCTTGCCGGTTTTGACATCGAGGCATGAAAGCACGGCCTGGTTCTTCTTGGTGAAATAGAGTCGCTGCCCATACAACAAGGGGCTGGGCACATAAGGCGTATTGCGGTCGTGATGCCAGCGGACGCGGTCGGTGCCGGTGATGTCCCCTGTAGCGTCAAGGCCAATCGCATAAGCAGCCGAGCGTCGATAGCCGCTCATGCAGATCACCATATCGTCCAGCACCACGGGCGACGAAATCAGCACAGAGGTTTGTCCCCCGCATTCCCAGAGGACCTTACCCGAATCCAGATCATAACTCGTTACACGGCGGGTGGCATTGAGGATCAACTGCTTGCTCCCCCGGTATGTCACGATCAGGGGCGTGGCCCAGGTCGTCTCTTCATCCCTCTTTGCATGCCAGCGCGTCTTCCCGGTCAGAGCGTCCAGGACATAGACCGCCGACGATCCTTCGTGATCCCAGCTCACGGCCAGTGAATCGCCATACACGGCCGGCGATGCCCCTTCACCCCAGCCGAAGCGTGTGATCATGTCACCCAGATCGCGCTGCCAAATCAGGTTTCCATCCAGATCATAGCAGAAGAGCCCGTGCGAGCCGAACGTTACATAGAGTCGTTGGCCGTCTGTGGTGGGCGAGCCGGAGGCGTAAGTATTGGTCCCATGGTGTCCTTCATGCGGAACCCGCTCAACCGCCACGCGCTGCCAGAGGATCCGGCCGGTTTGGCGGTCCACACAATAAACCCGGAACTGATAGTAATGCTTGGGTCGTTTGGTCCTGTACCCACCGGGCGGCTCCATCGTCGGCGCCTTCAACCGGTCCACGGTGCGCTCGCTCTCGGCTGCCGTGACTACAAATATCCGGTCCCCCCAAATGATCGGCGTGGCATTGCTCTGACCGGGCAGATCCAGTTTCCACTTGATGTTTTCCGACTTGCTCCACTTAACTGGAGGATCGGCATGTGGCGCGACCCCATTGACCAACGGCCCGCGCCAGGCGGGCCAGTTGTCCAGCGCCTTGGTTGAATCCGCCCCGGCCCAGCTTGCACCGGCAAAGAGCGTCACGATAATTGCGGTCAAAACATCTTGTTTCATGAATAAATCCTTTCCGGCTTAAACGCCATGTTTACATCATAAGACATCTGCCCTTCGTTTGAAACTCCGAAATGTCCCGCATGGTATAAAGAACATCAGCACAAAAACCTTCGGCCAATAAGAACGGCGAGGCAATTTTCGGCCATGAACTTGCTCCGAATGGAGCTTAGGTCGAAGGAGCAGAGATAATTGGCAGTGGAAAATTAGGAAGAAAACAGTTAGTATATTCATAGGAAAAGTAGCCTTTGATTGAGCCAATAAGGAAATATGAATTTAATCAGATTCAGGATCCTTCCCTTAGGTAAAGGAGTTGACATGAAGACATCCATTTTACTCAGGTCAGTACTCGCAGCCTCTTTCTTGTTTTTTACTGCTGCGAGCTTCGCCATAAACGTTCCCAAACCCATGGCCATTGATATTGACGATCTGGGCTGGAAAGAGGGATGGGACCTGCACGAGTCGGGTGGTCCCTACAGGTTGGGCTTGCCCCGGGGGCGAATGATGACGTTGGAAGATTACGAGGTCATCGTCTATATAGGCAAAACGGCGGGAGTACGAGTCAAGAGCCTTTTTATAATGAGCGAGTTCGACAGATCCAATATCTGCGCTCAGTACCCAACCACCAACGAGCACGGAAGCGACTGGGACAATTCAGCCCTGGTGAACGACGGCGATTTTACGATAATGGATTATGTAAAAGAGAACGCGGCCCATATCGAGTTCGGTTTGCATGGCGTCAGGCATGAGTTCTGGGATGCCGAGACTCGTAAACCGTCAAGGGCCGAATGGGCTGACAGTCAGAAAAAGAGACCCTACGACGTTTTGTGGGGTCATATGGAATGCTATAAAAAGCTTATCGACCAGTACGGAATCGACTTTCCCAGGAGCGTTCGCACTGCTGCGGCCAATTATTACTACAACCCCAACGACCCCGAGGGTAGCGGGGCGCTCATGCGTGCCTGGGGTGTGAAGTATGCATCCTTGCCGCCGAACAGGCAATATGTCACCGACCACGGCCTGATGGTTCTTCTCCGCACTGGAGGCGTTGCCTGGGACGCTCCAAACAGCGCGCCGGATAATTATCCGGAAACAGAATTCATGACCAGTCACTGGACCAATTTTGTAGACCTTGATCCAGCCAATAACCACAAAGCAGGGGACAAATGGATAACGTGGTTCAACAAGGTGAAAGATGACCCGGACCGCTATACCGCAAAAAACACAGCTCAGCTTCACTCGCAATTTTTGTACAGGAAATTCTCTCAAATATCCGTAACCGGAAACACCGTTCTAATCGATAACAGCAAGATGCCCGACTGGGCTTATAAGCTCGATCTTCTGGGAAATCTGCTGCTCAAACACAAGCTGCAGGATGGTGAACATATTTCTTCGGCATCGTTGAACGGCGGGGACATCGCCTGTTATTATGAAGAACGGGGATTTGCCTGTATCGTGTTGCCTAAACTGGAAAAAAGACAGTATACCCTGACCTTTACAACAGGAACATCGGACATGCCCACCTACGTTTTGAACGACGGCACCTATAACGTAGAAGAGTTTCACAGCGGCACAGACAATGCCTCAGTTGGGATGGAGATGTATGGAACGCAGGAAGTAAAGGCCAAGCTGTTATTTGAGCCTCATGAGGTAACCAGCGACAATACTAACTTGGAGATAAAAGACTGGCGCTATGAGGCGCCTTTTATCAACATGCTGATCCATGGACAAAATATCCAGGGGGAAACGGGTATGGTTAGCATAAAGAGCAAGCCAATGCGAGAACAAAGATAAGGCCTGGCAGTTTGAGGCACTGCCGATCCTTTTTCATGTGTAGTGCAGAGAACGCTGTACTACTGAAAATAAACGAACTTGTTAGTTTTCAACAGTTTACGAAAATTAATTGTACAGCTCTTGAATTATATTGTTAAGCAAATTCCAGAGGAAACCATCATGATTAGCATACTCAAAGTGTCTTGACTATATCATCGTTCCCTGATATGGCTCAAGGCAGGACAGCTTTGCCGTACACTTCGATCCAGTCCACTCGTGTGCAGCCGGGGCTGCCTTTGCCCACTTGAAGATCGGTCCAGCCAACCGACCGGATGCGGCTCAAGTCAGGCCGCTTGATTCTTTCGCCGGTTTCTATTATCTCAATGTTCAAGCTGCTCCAGGTCAGATTCGATAAGTCGCAGTCGAACACGTGCCAGTCGGGTGTTTCTCCGAATCCTTGATTACTGACCAGCCACGAGCCGCTTTCCAGTTCAAGCATAACTCTTAGAACATGAGGTCCCGACTGCTTGAGGCGCCACCGAATTTTCCCACTTAGGGAAAGATCGACCAGGGCGTCTTTTTTTCGCAGAGAGATTGCCCAACGGCCGTTCTTGGCAGAACCGGACCAGATGTACCACGGATCATTCGGTGGGTTGTCGTGATGGGAGCGATTGACGGAAAGGCCGTCAGGCCCGTGAAGTGCCACGGCCAATTCGACGTTCTGCAGATGTTCATTAGTCACCGGTCTGCCCGGCGGCACTTCCATCCAGCCCTCACGAAAGAATAGCGGTGATGCCGAGCCCGGATAGTTGCTCTCGCTTGGGCAGGAAGACAAAGCGCAGCCTAACGCACAGACCGACAACACAATTAACACAAGTCGCATAGATACCTCCACTTCGTGCTTTCTTATGATACTACTATACCTTCACCGTCCACATAGCCCTCTGCCATGTATGGGAACATGCCGTCCGTTATGGCCGAGGCGACCTTTTTAAGCAGTTTGTTCCGCACGTCGTCAGACATCGGTTCGATCGCACGGGCAATCCGCGCACATGACTCAACCACTTCCAGACTTGGCATTCCGATGATAGCCGCTGCAACCGGCAGGGTTAGAGCATACTGGATCAGTTCTTCGGCCGTGATTCCTCCCCTGCCAATCAAGTTGCCCTGCGCCATGATCTTCATCGCCATAAGACCGATCCCGTGGTTCAGGGCGTAGGGAATCACGTCGCTCGCGAAATTGACACCGGGATACATGGGATAACCTCTCTTCGGACCGTGGCCCGGATTTTGGGGACACATCACACAGTCGGGCTCAATCCGCTTCATCGCCTCCAGAATGACCTCGCTGTTCTGATGTCCGGTCACACCGATGGCGCCTATGACGCCCTCTTCTTTCCATTTTCTGAATGCCTTTAGCGCCCCGTCTTTCGAGACAATTTGATCGACGTCTGTGGTCTTGGTGAGTCCATGAAACTGTAGAATGTCGATATAATCCGTTTTGAGGTCGCTCAGTGTCTCATCGAGTTGTTTCTTGGCCGTTTCAGCATCCCTGGCGCCGAGCTTGGTCGCCAGCGTGATTCGCTTTCGATAGTTGGGTACAAGGAACCGGCCGTACCGCTTTTGGCTTTCCCGTACTTCGCCTTTGCGATAAGAGTGGCCCGTATCGAAATAGTTGATCCCCAACTCAATTGCGCGATGAATCATGCGCTCGGCCACTTCGAGGTCCTCTTGAAGCAGATAGCGCGAGCCTCCACCGAATCCGACGATGGAAATCATCCGGCCCGTCTTGCCCAGTGGGCGAAGTGGCATAGTCGCCGTCTCCGATTTCGGACCTGCGACCGCAGACGCAGGGTACGCCGCGGCAAGAGATATCCCACCGGCGGTCGTTGTTAGAAATATTCTTCGGGTAAAATGTGAGTTTTGTGAGTTCATTGACAGGTTCCTCCCTATTGTGGACTCTTCGGCATTATTAGTTCACGGCGAGGCCGTCTCGGCTCTCGGAAATCAAGGACGAGTTGTCCTGTTCGCTTATCCCCGATTGTGATGAGCCCTGCATCGGGACCCTGGTTGAGCCAGTCTCCCCGTATCAGGCGGCTGTCATACAGGGGCCAGCCGCTGAGTTCCTGGACGACGCCGTTGACGTAGGCTTTGCCATTTCGCAACCAGATCCGATTCCGGTCGCACGTTTCGTATTTGATCTCTTCTGGCGAACTCAAGACAATTGGATTATCTTTGAAGTCCAGCTTGAACACTTCCCAGCTAACATGGTGACTGGCCATGCTCACTTCCATGACTCCCAACCCGTTCCGCTCGGTGACGCCGACATAGACAACCTCGCCGTTAGCTCCAGGTTCACGAAAGAAGCGATACGGCGGGTCCGTTTCCGTGTGATCGATCCCCCGGCCGATAGGAATCGTTGGCGGGATATCTCGGTACATGTCTATCGTTCCGCGGTACAGCAGAACGTTCCGGTGCTGGAACAGCGGCCCTTGGTCCGGCGGATCAGGTGCGACCGCGACTTTACTTTTCGGTGAGGCCCCCACGGCCACCCGTGTCCCGATCATCGCCTGCGGATCCCAAAAGCTCAGGCGATAGGGGACGCCGCCGTTGACTGCTCCTTCCCAAACAATGTCTGCCGGGCTGCGAATGGAACTCAGGATGTAATGCGGCGTGATCCAGGCGTACCAATAGGTGTCCGGGGCCGTAGGCTGCGAACCCTCGTGGTCCCACCGCCGGCCGCTTTTGAAGATGAGAGCCCCCCGGCGCATCGGGTTCGCCAAAGCCTCATGAACGGGCGTCGGTCTGTACGTCGTTGTCGCTATAAAAGTATAGATGATTGATTGGTCACTGGCCCGATAGGTGATTGGAAGCAGCTCTGTATTGTTGAAGAAAACATGACCAGCAGCGAGCATCGCGTCGAAAACGCCGTTGTTCAGTTCAGCATTCGGGTACCCCGGGATGTCGCTCTGGTAGCATCGGCGCAGCGCCCCACCGCGGAAACCGTTGATGTTCAGTAGTGCGTACTCAGCAAATAACTGATCGATCGCCATCCGGCACCATTGACGCAATTTATGCTTGGCATCGATGCTGTAGTCATGGACGTTTAGAAGAGGCACTAAGGTACGTTCGGTGTAATGCGCGGATGCGTATTCCGTGTACCCACGCAACGCCTTCTCGCGACACCACATGATAATCTGCCGAGCGGCCAAGTCCTGGATTTCCCTATCTTCAGCAGGGGCGGCGATCTCTTCGAGAAGGAGCCGGTTTGAGAACTGGACGATCTTGTGATTTTCAGAACCCCAGTATCCGTCCAGCTTCCAATTAACCTTACTCTGCTCAGTGCGCGTCTGTCGCCAGCAGCGGCGAAGGTATTCCTCAACAGCCTGCCTTGCACCGCTTGACTGGAAGTGTTCATTGTCCTTCAGAGCATGATAGGACCGCAACAACATCAGTATTTCCCATTCACCCACGATAAGATTTCTCTTATCCAGAAACCATGCCGCTGCCTGGGCTCTATTCGTTCCATTCAACAGACACCCAGTGTGCTTTGCCAGGGCGCTGCGCCATGGTCGCGGGCTCGCATAGCTTTTTGCAGCTTCGGGTTCTGTGCCCAGATAAGGAACCAGAATGTGCTGTAAGGTGTTGAGGAGCTGCCGTTGGCGTTGCGCCACCTGTTCTTCAGCAGCGGAGCTGTTCACCACCGACCAAGTCAGTCCTGCCAGAACTACAGTCGCTACCCAGCTTGACCATCCACAATTTCGTATTGACATTCTTAGACACCACGTCAATTCTTGATAAACACCGGGCGCACGAGTTGGACTTTGTCATAACCAACTGTGCGCGTGTTACACATGTGTGAATTGTACCACACAAGCACAAAGCAAGAAAGACCTAAAAGCTGACGATGAGACTATGCCGGGCCTTATTTGTACGAGATACGCGATACGCAATACGAACTTCGAGTCATGGACATTTATTAAGAATGCACTTGAAATCAAACTTGAAATTTGGTATAATGTGTATCAAACTAATGGATTAGGGTCACAATAAATCGTCAATCTTGGAACGAAGTGTAAATCCCGACACCTCGGGAGTCAATCGTCAATCTGGGTGTTCCTCATGGCCATCGTTTTACAAAACGCCGAAAAACAGGGGTTTTTTGTCATATTAGGCCGAAATAGCGGAGAAATAGAGAGTGAGTTTTAGTATCAATTATGCAAAACAAACCCAATTTCCGAAAAAGTCAAATGAAGGTAAGTATCTTTTCAAAAAAGGCTTATGGATATAAATGCAATTGGACACTTAGTGAAAACAAACCCAATCAAAGCCAATCAAAGCCAATTTCCGTCAAAAAATGTCACGACCGTAAGGGCGATGGTTCTTGCGGACAGGCCGGCGGAATGATTTCATACATTCACTTGATTAGCAGGGATGTTTTGTTATTGTTTTGTTGGTTTCTTCTTTGGCACTTTTATTGTATTATCTACATAAAATAAGTAATGAGAAGATGGAATTTCTATGGAGGATTGATAATGCAGAGACGTGAATTTCTGGGCAAGATGGTTGGGACTTCTTTGGCTGTCTTATCTCTTGACGGAATATTGGAAGGTGGAGAAACCGGCTTTGAAAAGCGCGCCAGAGAATATCTTCGCTCGATTATGCCAGGCCGCCAGAGGATCGAAGACTTTATCACAGGTGAATATGGTCCCAGAGACAAGCGCCCCGGCGAGGTTTTTCGATACGATTCTGAACTGGGCTGGATACATCATGAGGCGATAGGCAGTACCGGCGTTGACGGTTCCAGGGTGTTCTATAGCTATGAATCCGACGGTGCCCGCAAAGTTATTAACTTTCCTGACAAATCCAGCCGTATTCGGACCTATGGCAATAGTTTCACACATTGCAGTCAGGCAAACAATAATGAAACGTGGGAAGAATACCTGGCGGCTCACATTCAGGAACCTGTTCGTAACTACGGCATCGGCGGTCACGGTGTCTATCAGGCCTACAGAAGGATGCTGAAAGTCGAAAAGCAAACTTCAGGCGGATATATCATCCTTAATATATGGGATGACGATCATTACCGTAACCTCGATGCCTGGCGGAGCATCCGCTTTGGTTATGGTTCAAGATGCGGATTTACACTGCCCCATTTAAGGGTAGATGTAGCTAAGGGCAGTTGTAAACAGATAGAGAACATCTCGAAGACACCTGAAGATCTTTACAAACTTTGTGACGAAGATTACCTCTGGCGAACCTTCAAAGATGACCCAATCTTGAAGATGGTGATGGCCGCTCGCAAAGGCGGCAGAAATATTTCAGCCGCACTCATAAATCCTGTGGCGGTTACGTTTGGTATTCCTGACGAAAAGATAGCAGATACCGAGACGGCGGAAAAGATCAAAAAGATCCATACCGAAGCGGCCTTGTTTGCGACCCAAAACGTTGTCACCTGGGCAGAGGAGTTTGCCGGAGATACCGGCAAGAAACTGATGATCATGCTTTCCTTTGGCCGCGGCAATGTAGCGAAACATTTGTCTGGAAAGCCCCGTTTTGACCAGGGTTTTGTTGACTGGTTAAAAGATAAACCCTATCCGGTCATTGATATGCGGGATGCTTTCGTCGCAGATTACAAAAAGTACAAGATAGATGTTGACCAGTACCTTGCACCTTTTTATAATGGGCATCATACTCCCAGGGGCAATTTCTTTACCGCCTGGGCAATCAAGGACAGGGTAATTCAGTGGCTAAATCCAAAACCCCTGCCTTATCGTTGAGTATTATTAAACGGATCGGCAAATAGAACATAGCTCAATCAGAAGAATCGAGGTGAATAATGAATCTGACTTCTACTTCATCAACTAAAGTTTCCACAGTGTATTGCTCGGCGGCCATTCGAATCGCGGTCTGGTTGCTGATCTTCTTAGAGACGATTTGCTGTGCAGGTTTACCCAAAGCCGGGCCTGTTTCGTTTCGGCACGTTGTGGTCGATGCCGCGGGGCCCGAGAACATGCACGTCAAAGCAACCGGCGATATCAACGGTGATGGTTTCGCGGACCTCATAGTCGCCGGGACGGGAGGCGAGCTGCTCTGGTATGAGTACCCCGACTGGACCCGGCATTCGATCAGCACAGGTGACGACGGCTGGAGCACAGACGCAGAAGTGGGCGATATGGACCGTGACGGTGACATGGACATCGTCATCTCCGATTGGTACACTCACAAACGGATCGTCTGGTTTGAAAATTTCAACGTCCGAGGCCGCCACTGGCGGATGCATCTGATCGGCAATGTGCGAGCGCATGATATCGAGCTTGTCGACCTGGATGGTGACAAGGATCTTGACGTCGTTACGCGGCAGCAGGGCAAAGACGGAAACGTCCTGGAGATATGGATTCAGAAGAGCCTGTGGAAGTGGGACCACCGGCAAGTGGCCTGCCCGCCCGGCGAGGGGCTGACTGTAGCCAAACTGGACGACGACAGCTATCCGGACATCGTCATAGGCAACCGCTGGTACGAGACACCGTCTGATATTGCAAGCGGTGAATGGGTCGAGCATGTATTATCGACGGCCTGGACCCATAAGGAATGCGCCGTACGTGTAGCCGACATCGACGGCGACGGTCGCAAAGATGTGGTCCTCGCTCCAGCGGAGAATCGAGGCGGGGTCTATCGGATTGCCTGGTACAAAGCTCCTCCTGATGCGAAATCGCCCGGATGGGAAGAACATGTTATTGATCCGAAAGTAGAAACAGTCATTCACTCTCTGGGCACCGGCGATATCGACGGTGACGGGATGGTGGATGTGGTGGCCGCTGAGATGCATCAGGGCACCGATCCTGATGAAGTGACAGTTTACCTGAGCAGAGATGGCGCCGAAGCGTGGGTACCCCAGGTATTGTCAGGCTCCGGCTCGCACAGCATTCGCGTAGTGGATATTGGCAGTGACGGGGACCTGGATGTGTTCGGGGCTAACTGGTCCAAGTCGCGCCAGGTCGATCTGTGGGAAAACCTCACCGCTCCCGAGGTCAGCCGCAGCGGGCCACTGCCTTTGAATAAATGGAAGTACATCCACGTCGATGACAGTCGCGTTGGCAGGGCATTCGGCGTGGCGATGAACGATTTCACCGGTGATGGATACGCCGATATCGTATCGGGGAAATACTTCTACCGCAACCCCGGCGCCGACATGATGGGCAAATGGGAGCGGTCGGAGTTTCCCATCGACGTGGACGCGTTGCTGACCTTCGATGCCGATCTTGACATTCTACCCGACGTGATTGCGATGAACCGGACCGGCAAGGTGTACTGGCTCGAGGCCACCGGAAATGACGTGAAGGCCTGGCGATATCAGCAGATTGCCGACTTAGGCCAGGCCGACCACAAGCTAAGCAGCCAGGGTTATGCGCTTGCCCAGATCGTGCCCGGCGGCCGGCCTGAAGTAATCCTGAATGTCGGGGAGATTTACTACTTTAATGTCCCGGACTTGCCCGAGAAAGAGCCTTGGCGCCAGGTGACGATCACGACCGACGCCTATGGGGAAGGTGTCGGGACGGCCGACATCGACGGCGACGGAGACATCGACGTCTGCTCAACTATCGATGGACAGAGGGTTGCCTGGTGGGCAAATCCCGGCGACGGATCCGGTGCATGGAAGATGCACCCAGTGGGAGCGATGCCCGACAAGTACGCTGACCGGTTCTATGCGGCCGACGTCAATGGAGACGGGCGGACAGATATCGTAGTTTCGACAGCCAACGGCAAGGCCAACGGCGTGTACTGGTGGGCGCAAGCAGGCACCGATGATGATCCGAAATGGCATCTGCGCACGGTGGTGCGGCAGGACACGACCAACAGCATGGACGTGCTTGACATGGACCGAGACGGTGACGTCGACATTGTCCCCGGCGAGCACCGCGGGCCAATGAAAGTGGCCGTCTGGGAGAATGACGGGACCGGCACGTTCATCGAGCACATAGTCTCTACGGGGATCGAAAGCCATTTGGGCACACGAGCGGCTGACCTGGACGGAGATGGAGACTACGACCTCGTATCAATCGCCTGGGACAAGCCGCAGGACCTGCATGTGTGGCGAAACGACGCCCGCACCTTCAGCGGACCTAAAAGCAGGTTCGTCCTGTTCGATGAGGAGGTTACCCACCCGGGCGATAAGCGTTTGTTTGAGGACTGGGACTTCCACCTGGGCATGGAAATCGAGCCAGGGGTCCCCGTTAACTGGCTGGAGCCGATCAATTTCGCCGAGGGCACATACCATATCCGCTGGAACATCCTGGAGATGACGCCGGTAGACAAGCCGGTCTTCTTTGGGTTCGGCTGGACCAATCGCCCAAAAAGCGAAGATCCCACCATTCAGCACCGGGCGAACAAGCCGGTTGAGGTTACGGGTCCGGGCCTCTATTACGCAACGGTGCCGGTGACTATGGACTGGCACGGGCCAGGATACGATCCTGACCCGCCTATGCCGTGGCTGTGGGACAAGGCGTACAAGCCGAAGAGTTTCTACACTTTCATCCGGCCCAACGGGCAGAACCCGTTCCCGATAAAGTTTCGCCTGACCGTAACGGTCAGTTCCAGGGAGCCCGCGGCCGACTAAATACAAGACTGTCGGGATCAACGGTGATGGCGATTCGGGAACGTTCCAGGGGGAGTAGCTGGGTGAAATTCCAGTGAAACGATTCAAACCGAGGTTGTTGCTGAAATTCTATGAACCAGTCCTGCCAGTATATTCAGCACAGTGCGCGCAAAACTATCACTTCCCACGAGTTGCAAAATGTCAATATTCTTCGACAAATTCGTGTCACTAAAATGTCTCCACAAATGTTGAGCATGCTCAGATCGACCGCAAATGAACATCAGTATTTTGATGAAAAACACATTTCAAAAAAATATTTAGCAAAATTCAGATTGAACTAAACCGCTTCGCGGTAGCCTTGCCTTTGAACTATTTGTAATGCGTGAGCTTTGATTTTGTCTGTTGCCACGGACGTTTTTTGTCTTATGTTCCTGATAGAGTAACCGGAATTATCTATGAATTAAACTCCTGTTTACATTGCTATAATTCTTCGAATTACAGCAATCTGAAGTCACATTTTTGCCTTCATTTGTTTTATAAATTTGTTTTGCCCAGTGCTCTTTTTTTCAGAGCGAATTAGTTTCGGTATATCACGGTCTGGAAATAGCGGTTAAAAGTCTCGGAAGGGCCTTCTCGGCTCGGCCTGGGCCATAAGTTTCTTCCACGCCTCGAAGCGGGCTTTGACTGTGGCCAGCACATCCGGCTTTTGCTTAGAAAGGTCATTCTGCTCGCCGATATCTTTGGAAAGGTCGAACAGGCCCGAGCCGCGTGACGATTCGACCCATTTCCAGTTCCCTACCCGTGCGGCCTTGTTGCTGCGGCGCTGCCAGAACATTTCCCTGCGAGGCGACTTCCGTTTGCCAGCCAGCACGGCCGTCATATCGAAGCCGTCAAGGGGCACGCCTTTGGGCGAGCTGAGGCCAGCAGCGCTGCAGAGCATTGGGAAAATCTCCATAGAGGTCAGGAATTCGCTGCAGACAGTTCCGGCTGGGATAGCACCTGGCCAGCGGCAAATGGCCGGCACGCGGAGTCCGCCCTCGAACATATCGCCTTTGTGGCCACGCAGCGGGCCGTTATCTGCGGCGCCTGAGCCGCCGTTGTCGGAGAAGAAGATTACGATGGTGTTGTCTGCCAGGCCAAGCTCCTCCAGTGTATCAAGCGTCTGACCAATGGCCTCATCCATATAAGTTACAGCGGCCATATATCGCATACGTTTTGCCCTTTTTGAGTTGGAGTCTTCCGGGTCATACTCGCCGTAGTGCTTGCGTATGTATTCAAGCGGTGCCTGCACGCCGGGCCGTGGACGGTTGAGGTTGGAGCCGCCATGTGGCGCGTTAAACGGCATATAGCAGAAAAAGGGCTTGCTCTTATGCTTGTTGATGAAACGCAGTGCTTCTCGCCGGAAAAGGTCTGTGGCGTAGGTGCCTTTGTCCTCAGTGGTCAGCTTGTTGTCCCGCCGCATTGAGTGTACTCCGTATCGCTCGTGCGTCCAGTAGTCAACGCCGGTGTTGGTGAAACCGTAGAACTCATCAAATCCTCGCTGGAGCGGCAGAAAACGGTGCAGTTGTCCGAGATCCCACTTGCCGAAGATACCGCTGGTATAGCCGGCTTTTTTCAGTGCGCGGGGAATCAGTACCTCGCGGGTATCCATCCCTAATATCATCTCGGGCGAGACGGCGTATTCATCCGGAGTATAAAGGTGGTCATTATCGACCAGGTAGTTGCGGTACATATCGTAGGTACCGTTGCGTTGTGGGTATCGGCCTGTGAGTAAACTGCCGCGTGAAGGCGTGCAGGCCGGCCAGGTGACATAGAAGTTTGTCAGCCGAACCCCTCCGGCAGCCAGCCGGTCAAGGTTGGGCGTTTTCACTTCGCTGCTTCCATAGCAGCCGAGGTCATGGTAACCCTGGTCATCGGAGACGATGAGCAATATGTTGGGCGGCTTGTTACCCGCAAGTATCTTAGCGAACGGGCTGTGTTCTGCAACCTCATCGCTTGTACATCCCGGAAGGGCAAGCGCCACTGCACTTAGACCTGTCATCTTTATAAAATCACGCCGGCTGAACGATGTATTTGGCATAGTTAGTACCTTTCAAATACTTTTTTCTCAACAGAAGCTTTTTTAGCATTTTTAGAAACACGTTTTTGCCTTTCTATTACCGTAATTCTATGGGATTTTGGTCAAAAATAAAAGCAAATATAGGGTATTTTTCCCTTGACTTGATAGCTTTCAAGTATTTATAATTATATTTATAGTGAGGAGTTCCAAAACACTCAAGGAGGGGCCATGAGAAAAGGCAACCAATTCTTTTGTTGGTGTTAATATTTGGATTAGTCGTCTTAACTTTAGTGGAACGCTTTTACCTTCATTCAATATAGCGTCAAATGCCAGAGAGCTTATGGTTATTGGAGATGAGGTGTGGTGGCCTGGTTTAACAATAAAAAAAAAGCTAAGGCAATAGCCAAAATAGAAGAAAGGCTGAAAGCCGAATCCAAAGCAAGGCTCAACGCCGAGGAAAGGCTTAGGGCAGAAATTGAGGCCAGAGCCACGGCGGAACGAAAAGTGAAAGTTGAGGCAGAAAGGATGCTCCTCACACAGCATCGCAGGTATAGTCACTTGGCAGAGAGAGTTGAAGCTCAAGCTAAAGAGGCGATAGCGGCAGCCAAGGCAGAAGCAAAAGAAGCAGTAGAAAAGAACCGTTCGTGTGCGGCGGCACTAATCCAGGCGGAGAAGAAGCTTGCCGAAGCTCAAGAACAGGCAAGGACTGAGGCTTTAGCCAGGGCAAAGGCAGAAGATAGTCTGGAGGCTGAAAGCGAAGAACGACGAAGAGTTGAGGCTCAGGCTAAAGAGGCGATAGCGGGGGCCAAGGCCCAAGCAGAGGAAAAAATCCAATCGTATGTGGCGGCATTAGCCCAAGCAGAGGAAAAGTTAGCCAAAGCTGAAGATAACCTGAAGGCTGAAAGCGAAGAACGACAAAGAATCGAGGCTCAGCCTGAAGAGACAATAAAGATTTCCAAACGAATCCGCCACTACGTTTTTCATCCTGGAGCTATAAAGAGGAAATTTACCTTCTTGTCAGCGTTAGCAATTCTCTCAGCTATAGCATTTGGAGTGAGCGTGCTCAACGACACGCCAGTGGCCGAGCCTGGTAGTGCTGCGACACAGGATGAGACACCAGTCCTGATTGCCTTAATGGGAAGTGAGCCCGATGAAGAGCAACCGGCCTACAATGTAGTGACAAATCAGTTCCACGGGAGCTTGAGTGGGCCAGCGTCCAGTATGACTTTTACGCCGGCGTTGAACTACAACTTCCCAGACAATTTCACATTAAGGGGTAAAGACGGAGATAGCATTCCAGCCTTAGATACACAATCATTTATCATTACGGTGAATCCAGCTCCACCCAAGATAGCTACTTTGACCGTACTGGATGGATACAATCAAAGAAACGCAGGAATATTATCAGCAGACGGCAAAATCAACGCTGTCCAATATAGCGACAACGACCGGAGGAAAACTATTTTTGGTTTACAAATATTATATGATTTTTCAGATGTATCTATCCCACCAGATGCTGCAATAACATCTGTTGTTGTTTTTATCGAACACTTCGAGGAAGAGCGATTTGCCTGGGGAACATTAGAATGGGCTGTAGGCACAGGTTGGCCGAGTAAGCCGGTGGTTTGGGCAGAAATAAAGGCACCGGTACATGAAGGCCAATCTAATGAGACTGTTGACGCATGGGATGTTACAAGTGTCGTGGATACACACGAAAAGATAAATTCACTCCAGTTACAAATTAAGAATAATAATAAAGTTACTAAAAGACAAACATTGATAGATTATATATATGTTGTAGTTGAGTGGGACTAACCTGTGCGTTCTTATTGCTCGGCTTGCCCCATAGCATTGTCAGAGATTGTCTTATGCTGCGGGACTTTTGTGGGGTAGGTTATATTGTGGTGAGTTTTTGTTCTACTACGGAGGTGGGGAGTCCCTGTTCGGCTGGTTTGAACGGTAGAGGTTGAGCGAACTGAAGAGCAATGCGATTGATGGAACTATTTACTTCTTCTACTCTGCAAATTCGACCTACCCGGTCGAATCTTACCATGTCGTAACTGCCATCTGTGCTAAAGCGTGGAACATCAAGTCGGGTTGTAATCTGCTGCTTGTTGACAAGAGGGTTTTCCTCAGTTACGCAGCAGGTAAATCCCAAGCCGCCACTTGAAACATCTACCATCTGGCCTTTGTAAAGAGTTTCGTTAAAGCTTTGAGAATACCATATCGTACGGCGATAATACAATCTTTGCTCTCTTCTTCGCTCGTTGAATCTTGTCTGCTTGATTCGTTTTTTGTCGGACATCTCCTTTGGTTTGTGGTCGTCAGGATATATGCTGTTTGTAACCTGGTTTACCTTTTGTACAACCAGTTTCCACTCTTTATCGTTGAAACCTTGTTCAAGGCAGTTGGTGGGCACGTACGCAACGAATTTTGCGTTCTTCGGCATGACTATTCTTGCACCGCAGACCACCTTTGAGTTGTATATGTAAAGGTTCAACGGAGCAGTTGTTACCGTTGGTCTGTTGTTAATTGCCTCTGTTATCAAC
>SDBS01001132.1_pt1 | contig 27199 bp, 28 predicted proteins | sample 2277091 | NCBI WGS metagenome assembly SDBS01 (sample SAMN10404972, study PRJNA504765) | marine sediment metagenome | isolation source: marine sediment core GS10_PC15, 163 cmbsf | place: Arctic Ocean: Southern Knipovich Ridge | collected 2010
CTCTTCTAATGCTTCTTGATCCATATCTTGTCGTGGTTGATAACGCCCGGGCTGTAAAAATTCAATCGGTAAATTTTGTAGTTCACTATTCTTCTCGCTTGCAGAAATTTCTTGTGGCATAACTTCTGGCATCGCGATCGCTGCTGCTTGCTGTAATTGTTCTTTAGGCGCAGAACCTGCCAACAAAGCATTTAAACCTCTTCCCAATCCGCGTTTTTTACTCATTAATTATTTCACCTTTATTCGATTGATGTCTTCGTAAGACTTCACCGGCCAATGCTAAATATGCAACAGACCCATTTGAATTTTTATCATATTGCAATCCGGGCATACCATAACTTGGTGCTTCTGCTAAGCGAACGTTTCTTGGAATCACCGTTCGAAAAACACGATCGCCAAAATGACTTAACAATTGCTCCGACACATCAACTGATAAACGATTTCGACCATCATACATCGTACGTAAAATTCCTTCGATCTCCAATCTTGGATTCATCGTCTGAGAAATTTGTTCAATCGTATGCACTAGGCCGGACAATCCTTCTAATGCATAGTATTCACATTGCATCGGAATAATAATTGAATCAGCAGAAACAAGTGCGTTTAGCGTTAAAAGATTTACAGACGGCGGACAATCAATAATAATAAAATCATAATCATCTACTATTGGTTTCAACAACTCATGCAAACGTGATTCACGCTGAGTAACTTGTAAAAGCCCGACCTCTGCTGCTGTCAGATCTGCATTTGATGGCAATAAATCATAACCTGCAGGGCACGTAATTCTTGCTTCTTCAATCTCAGCTTCGCCAAGCAATAGCTCTGTCAATGATCGACCGATCTCATTTTTATCAACACCACTTCCCATTGTCGAGTTGCCTTGCGGGTCAATATCGATAAGTAGAATTTTACGTTTCGTTGCGTGCAAAGATGCAGCCAGGTTCACGCTGGTCGTCGTTTTTCCAACGCCGCCCTTTTGGTTTCCTACTGCAATAATTTTTCCCACTTTTACGACCTGCTATAATTTATGTCTGATTAAGATAACGTGCCTTTCTGCATCTAAACTTTTTATATTCAATTTTGCTATCTTATCAACAATATAGGCATTGTTTAAATCTTTTATCTCCTGATCAGGATATGCGCCTTTCATGGCAAGAAATTGGCCATTTTTGGAACATAGATGATTTGTTCGCTCAAGCATTGTTGCTAATGAGGTAAATGCTCGTGATAAAACCGCGTCAAAACAATCGGTTGGCTTATAATCTTCCGCGCGTGAATGAACAATTTCGACATTTTTTAGCTGCAAGTCTGCTTTTGCTTGGATTAAAAATTTTGTTTTCTTGTTGTTGCTATCTAGCAAAACAAATTGTTTATCAGAATTGATAATCGCCAACGGAATCCCCGGAAGGCCAGCGCCCGTGCCAACATCGATAATTCGGCTTCCCGATAGATATGGATTGATCGACAAACTATCAGCAATATGCAAAATGACCATATCATCTGGATTTTTGATGCTTGTCAAATTGTAGGCTTTGCTCCATTTTGTTAGAAGGGCGAGATAGCTCGAGAATTTTTCTAAAATTGAATCGGAATACTTTTGATCAAAGTAATCCAATAGCTTCGATTTGAATTGTCCAGTATCTATTTTCATCATCTTACTAAACCAAATATCCTAAAAATATACTAGCACTAATAATTAAAATCTCACCATACTCGGTCGTGATATTTTTAAATACATTTTCTTTTTTAACAATTTGTATTCCGCGTTTACAAGACAAATGAGGAATAAATGCTTTCCAATTTTCTGATAATTTTTCTTTATTCAACTTCACTTCAATTGGCAACCAAGGCTCGTTATTTTTAATAATTAAAAAATCAATTTCTTGCCTGCTTGTATTTCTTAAATATCGTAATTCATATTTCCCAAATCCTGTATCACTCATATAATCACAATATTTCAATAAATGTGATGCAACTAAATTTTCAAACCGCGCAGCTTCATCTTCGACTTCACTCCAGTCCCATAAATATAATTTGGTGGATTTTTTGATAGATCGAACCATCAGCTTATGATATGGTTTAATTTCATAGCAATAATATAGGGCTTTTAAATAATTTAGCCAACTCCTTATTGTTGAATAAGCAACTTCTAAATCTTCGCTGAGCGTTTTAATGCTAAGAATATTTGAAACACGTTCCGGCAACAATGAAACAAGCATTTCAATTTGACCTAACTCACTGATACGACTTAAATCCCTTAAATCCTCGCGAATTAATTTTTCTAATCGACCGCGTTGCCATAAATTAAGCAACTGTTCATTTTTAGAAAATAACGGCTCAGGAAAAGGCCCAAATTTGTCTAATTCATTTAAAAGTTTGTTATTCGTTTTGTCTGGTTGTAATTTATGATTAAATACTTTATCTATTAACAATGACTTATCTTGGTTTAAAGTTTGATTCATCAGCTCGGCTAACGAAAACGGATGAAGTGCAAAATGATGATATCTTCCAAGTAAACTATCACTCCCTTTTCGATAAGTATTTAAGTGCGTACTGCCTGTCACAAGAATATCACAAGGAAATTTCAGTGAGTCATAAACCCCTTTAAGATTTCTTTTCCACATTTTAGCTTTATGGATTTCATCAAGAACAATTAGTGATTTTTTACTATTTGTTTCTGCAGGAATAATCTGAGAAGGATCTTTAGTCCAAAGCTTTCTAAACTTTAATTCGTCCCAGTTATAATATTCACCAAAATCTCTTTCTTTTAGCATATGTTTTGCGAGTGTTGTTTTACCGCATTGACGAGGTCCAGAAATAAATGCCATTTTATTGCTGGCAAATGAAATGCTGGTAATGTCTTGTTCTAGATATCTAATTTTAAACATATGAGTATTTTAGTGGCACACGATAAAATAGTCAACTTTTATGTAAATTTTATTGGCACACGATAAAACAGTCGCTTTTTATGAGTATTTTAGTGTCACACGATAAAACACTCACTAAATGCCTTTAGTTAAAACTGCTGGAAAACATTCTGAAATATAGTAAATATCAATAATATATATATGATAATCGATAATTTAATATTAAATAACAATTAAACCGTATGAGCTTCTTCATTTGCTAGCCGATGGCCTTCGATCATGATTTTAGACATCACTAAAACGATGCAACCCGTAATCAATACAACTAAATCCTGAGTTGTAAAACTAAGATTGACGACATGATAGTCGAGGTTTTTCATCGTTAATATAACACTAATTAAGGCATTATAAATCTCACGGCCGACCACCCACGCAAATAGAATATAAGCTAACTTTCTGTATCTTCTTACATTTTCTAGTGTAAAAATTTCCATTTTTTCGTAACTTTTGAATATACGAATAAGCTGGTGTAGCCCATAAAGCAGTATTCCATTAGGAATCAATAGACTTGCTAAAGCGCCTAAAAAACGCACGCCAGGCGTCAATGTCATTTGCTTTAATCCAAATGCCATTTGAATCGAACCATCAGGACTTGCAAAAACCCAAAATAAAATGGTGATAGCAGGAATCAGAAAGTATAGTAATTGAAAGAATTGTCGAACTTGACGACTTGTTTTTTCTATATTTTGCATAATTTATCTCCTCGATTTTGTTAACTTCCACAGTATACAATAATTTATTATTGTTTTTCAGTCATTTTTTAATTTTTTCAAATAAACCAACAAAAGTGATATCGCTGCGGGTGTTACGCCAGGAATACGCGGCTCTAGTGCAAAACCACCTTTTGCAAAATAAACATTTTAAATGCCGGATCTAATATATTAATTATATTTTGCTTGTTTTTATATACATAATCCCCATTCATTAGCTTAGCCAATGCTTGTCTTATACTGGCTTCTGACATCTTTGTCTCGTGACAAACTTCCTGGCTACTTGGATGCCTCGTTGGTTTTAATGCTAAATATCTGAGTAATTTTCTTTGGTTTTTACTCAAATCCAGAAATTCCTTAGTAAAATCACTCTGTTTTGATTCAATAAAATTTTTCCAAAAAGCTTTAATCTTTTCTGGTGTCGGAAATACATTGGTTATCCAAAAGTGGCCACAGATACGATTAACATAGCTGGGATGTAATTCAGATAATTCAAATATATTATTTAATGAGACTTGTTTGAACCTCTTCTTCCATTTTAATTGTGCCGCCTTTTGAATAAATGGCTCATAATCCTCTATTGAAATTCTATTAAGTGTCATTAATTCACATGAATTATAGAATGGCCTGTTTTTGTTATTAAACATACCTCGAATCATGTGTCGATTGCTGCCTGAAAAAATATAAGAGACTTGTTTGCTATATTGCATTGCAGCTCTAATACTCGCTTCTATTGTATGATCTTGAAATGCGCTAATTTCTTGAAATTCATCCATCACAACAACGATTTTTTTCTTTGCTTTTATTGCCGCCTTATCAAGCATTTTTAATGCTTCAGAAATATCGTGAGCAACCATTCTTTTGTCGAACCTTGGTCTAAAAACAATTGTTTGCCCGCCAGCTGTTAATACAATCTCTGGACGTAGAAAATTAAAAATCTTTAGTATTGACTGCTTAGCTTTTGTAGAACGAGGCAGAATTGAATATAATAAGTCACCTATCTTTTTTAAAATAATTTGCTGTGCATCTTCTGGTGTAACAACCATCGTGAATTCGATAATACAAAAAGGCAGCTTGAGCTCTAATAATGTTTGATTAATTAAACTCGATTTTCCATAGCGTCTTGGCGCCATAATGACAGTATGTGCGCCATTTTTTACATATTGTTTTAGCAACACCCTCTCTTCTACTCTATTACAAAAGGCCCTGCCTACCGCGATATTGGTTGGGAAAATATCCATCATATTACTCGCTGCTTATTGATTGCGTATATTATTATACCGTATACTTTTATACGGTCAAGAATTTTAACGATTTTTTTGGCGCCAGACTTTGTCTATTTATTCCCGTTAAGAAAAACTCAAAAACAAAAAAGGCAAAGACTAAGTGTGTGTTTTCTTCAAATAAACCAACAAAAGTGATATCGCTGCGGGTGTTACGCCAGGAATGCGCGATGCGATGCCGACAGTTTCGGGTTTAATCTTGTTAAATTTTTGTAAAACTTCAGATGATAAGCTTGTTATATTTTCATAATTAAAATTCTTAGGTATTTTTAAATTTTCATATCGAGACAGTCTTTCGATCTCAAGCTCTTGGCGATCGATATAACCTGCGTATTTTGCACTAACTTCAACTTGGCTTGCGGCTTGCTCATTTTCAATGCCTGGGCCAAGATTCTTGATGCCCATAAGCTTGCGATAAGTTAATTCCGGCCGCTTTAATAAATCCATCAAGGAATATTCGCGCGCCAACGATTGGTTTAATAATTTTCCAACTGCGGCACCTTCTGGCGTATTTGGCCTTACCCAAGTTTTGCGAAAACGTTTTTCTTCTTTTTGGATCAAGTTTTGTTTTTCTTCAAAACATTTAAAGCGCGCATCATTCACTAAACTAAGTTCTCGGCCTTTTGGTGTTAAACGTAAATCGGCATTATCTTCGCGCAAATGCAGTCGAAATTCCGCGCGGCTCGTAAACATGCGATAAGGTTCGAGCGTGCCTTTTGTAATGAGATCATCGATCATAACGCCGATATAAGCTTCGCTTCTTTTTGGCGACCAAGGTTCTTTGTCTTGCGATAATTTTGCCGCATTTAATCCTGCAATTAATCCTTGCGCTGCTGCTTCTTCGTAACCTGTTGTACCATTAATTTGTCCGGCAAAAAATAATCCGCCAATCGTTTTTGTTTCAAGTGATGATTTTAAATCACGTGGATCATAAAAATCATATTCGATCGCATAGCCTGGACGAATAATTTTAGCCTTCTCTAAACCCTTTATACTATGAATAAAATCAAGCTGCACTTCATAAGGCAAGCCGGTCGAGATTCCATTTGGATAAATTTCATTTGTATTTAAACCTTCGGGTTCAATAAAAATTTGATGTGAATTTTTATCAGAGAAGCGAACAATTTTATCTTCAATCGATGGACAATATCGCGGACCAACTCCCTCGATCGCGCCGCTATACATCGGTGATTGATTTAGAGATGCTCGAATAATATCGTGTGTTTTTTCATTTGTCATCGCGATATAACAAGAAACTTGTCGCGGATGTTCGTCAATATTTCCTAAAAATGAAAACACTGGTATTGGTGTATCGCCAGGCTGTTCTTGCAAAACACTAAAGTCAATTGTGCGGCCATCAACTCGCGCGGGCGTGCCTGTTTTTAATCGAGCTGAATTTAAATTTAATGCTTTTAATTTTTGCGCTAAGGAAATGGAAGCCGGATCGCCCATTCGACCCGCTGAATATGTTTCTGGCCCAACATGAACTTTGCCATTTAAAAAAGTGCCGGTTGTTAAAACAACGGCTTTGCCATAAAACTTTACGCCTGATTTTGTGATAACGCCCATCGCGTGATCATGCTCAATAATCAAATCATCGACAGCTTCTTCGAATATGGTCAGATTTTCTTGAGACTCTAAAGCTTGACGAATTGCTGATTTATAAAGCAATCGATCGGCTTGAGCACGCGTTGCACGAACTGCTGGGCCTTTTCGAGCATTTAAAATACGAAATTGAATGCCGGCTAAATCAGCCGCATGAGCCATGATGCCACCAAGCGCATCTATCTCTTTCACAAGATGACTTTTTCCAATGCCACCAATTGCTGGGTTACAAGACATTTCGCCCAGCGTGTCCCTTCTATGCGTCACGAGCAACGTTTTTGCTCCAAGGCGTGCCGAAGCAAGTGCGGCTTCAGTCCCGGCATGCCCGCCGCCGACAATAATAACGTCAAATTGTTGTTTTGAATTATTCATAAAAAGTCACGTGGCTAAAAAATTGTCAATTATGCCAAGTTTTTACGATCCTGTCTTCATAATATTTAACTACTGCAGAACAGGCACTTATAATGAGCTAGCTTGAGCATTGATTCAATTATTTAGATCCAAATCGCCCCCTTTAAGTAGCGCTATAGATTCAGACTACATGTCATATGATAGAGAATCACCGATGCTAAGAAAAGCAGGCGATTCACCTGCGCACAAACGTCGTGGTTTTAATTGTCGTTAATGATAAATATTTTTTCTATGGCCTACTTTCACAACTAAGACGACTAAAGTATCTCCTTCTATACGACAAATAATTCGTGCATCTTGAACCCGATATCGCCATAAACCATATTTATCATATGAAAGTGGTTTACCGGATCGCCTTGGGTCTTCCTTAGTTGCTATTCGCTTTTTTAGATACTTCAAAATATCTCTCTGAAGTTGCTTATCCAGCTTTCTCAGCTCTTTTCTAGCCTCTTCCAGCCATTCAATCTTCCACGTCATGCTCTTTCTCCAGCTCATCTAAAGACCAACGCTTTGAAGGTTTCTCAAGTCGGTTCAATGCCAGATAAGTATCCTCAAGATCTTCAAGATGCGCAACTATCGCCTCACGCACATAGTAAGTCTTTGTTCTGCCTGTTTTTTTTGCCAAATTGTCGAGCCTTTTCTCAACAATTTTTGGTAATCTCACCGATAACATATTATTTCTCCAAATTTTAATGTAACACTTGTATGACAAGTATAACACGTCATACAAGTGTTACATTAAAAATCATGTATGATTGTCTAAAATGCACGGCCAATGTAAATTTATCACTTTTCATAAGATCGCAATTTACGACTTCGATAAAAATATTTCATATTGAACTAATTTAAAGAATGAATGGTTTAAAAGAGAATGGCCCTTCTTGGTGAAGCTTTTTAAAAATACAATCAAGAATTATTTTACTTTCCAATACAAAAACTTTCGAAGGTTTATCTACTATGACAGGCATGACATATCATACAAAAATGTAATCACCAAAAAAACTAGATACTACCCCGTTTAAAAGTTTCATGAAAAATTAGCATCATTATTTTAACAAGGCTGAAAGTTTTAAATTATCGAGCTTGTTAAAATTCGCATGACCTGCCTTGCTTTTCTATCACATTTATAATTCGTGAGGGATATTCATTTTCTTCTAATTCCTCGATCACATTCGGCCCATTTGTGTGCCAAATACAAAAAGCAGCACCATCTCCTAAGGAAGTATAAGTTTTATTTCTTTGAAGTATCTTGATAATGCCCTGACGTTTTTGATCGTCTAAACTTGAACCATTCCAGCTCAAATCAAGCGATTGAACATTTGCCCCTTTCAGCATCTCACCAAATGCTGTCCAGGCTTCTGGTGTAAGTTTACCTAAACCATTCAAGCTCAAATCAAGCGATTGAATATTTGCCCCTTTCAGCACGGTACCCAATGCTGTCCAAGCTTCTGGTGTAAGTTTATCTAAATCATTCCCCCTCAAATTAAGCGATTGAACATTTGCCCCTTTCAGTGGTTTTCCGCCATTAACTTTGTTTAATGTAGATAATAGGTCATCGGGAAGTTGTGTTTTGTAATTTGTCGCATGAAACATAAGTTTTTTTCTATAGACCGATCAATTTATATCCAGCAGTATAGTCTTGTTTCTTAAATTCGCCATGCAAAAACATATCTTATTGCATAGCTTTTAACCTAGAAACCGCGGTTGGGCGCGCTTATCTGGTGTAATAGGTTGATTTAGATGACGTAATCAAAATTCGACGGTATTCCGTCGTCCCAGAATTTGCGAAGCAAATATCTGGGATCCATATTTTGATATAGCCAGATGAATCAAGATGTTGCGCTAGTAAGTGCGATCCAACTGCGATTTCTAGGATTATATAACTTACCTAAACCTGGTCATTGGTAACCAAGCTTATCCTGCCTTGGCTATTTGGACTTTTTCAAGTTCGATATGCCAGAGCAGGAGTTTTTCGTAAACTTCTAGCGTTTGGCAGTATGGGATTTCTTTAATGGTTATTTACCAATACAAAAACTTTCGAATATTTTTCCGAGAAGATCATCCGAAGTAAATTCGCCGGTGATTTCTGAAAGTGCTAATTGTGCTTGACGAAGATCTTCGGCGAGCAATTCGCCTGCTTTATTTTCTTGAATTTGAATTTTGCCATTAAGTAGATATTGATATGAACGCTCTAGCGCATCTAAGTGCCTTCTTCTCGCAATAAAAATTCCTTCGGCGTGTGTTTTATAGCCCATGTAATTTTTAAGATATTCTTTTAGTCGCTCGATACCTTTACGATCTTTAGCGGATAAATACACAATCGAATAATCTTCTTTTTGTTCTATTCTCGGTTCTTCACTAGTTAAATCAATTTTATTTTTTACGATAACAAAGGGTTTGCGTGATTGATGTTTCTCAAAAAACTCAGGCCATAATTTTTTAGGATCAATTTCTTTTGTCTCGAGACTATCAACAACAAAAATAATTTTATCAGCATGTTCGATTGCATTCCATGCTCGACGAATTCCTTCTTGCTCTATTTTATTTTCACTTTCACGCAATCCTGCCGTATCGATAACATGCAGTGGCATCCCATCTAAATTAATTGTTTCTTTTAAAAGATCACGTGTTGTTCCTGCAATATCGGTCACAATTGCTGTTTCTGTACCAGAAAGACTATTAAGCAATGTTGATTTTCCAACATTCGGTTTTCCGGCACTGGCAACTGTCATTCCTTCTGATAATAATGTGCCTTGCTTTGCGGTAAGATTAACATTTTCAAGTTGGCTAATAATTTTATTTAATGAATCTTGAACTTTATTATCAGATAAAAAATCAATTTCTTCTTCGGGAAAGTCGATTGCTGATTCGACAAATATTCTAAGTTGTGTTATTTCTTCAACCAATTGTTTAATGCAATTTGAAAATTCGCCTTGCATTGATGATACTGCCGAACGAGCAGCTTGTTCTGACGAAGCATTAATTAAATCCGAAATTGCTTCTGCTTGAACTAAATCAATTTTATCGTTAAGAAAAGCACGCTCTGAGAATTCACCAGGTCGCGCAAGCCGGCAGCCAAATGAAAGAATTGTTTTTAAAATAGAATCTAAAACAACTGGTCCGCCGTGAGCTTGTAATTCCAACACATCTTCGCCAGTGAATGACTGAGGCGCTTTAAATAAAATTGCAATACCTGAATCTAATACTTTTTTATCGTTATCATAAAATGGCAGATAATAAGCATGGCGGGCTTTAATGTTTTCTTTGTTTAATATTTTTTTAACGACTGAGGAACAACATGATCCCGAAACACGAATCACACCAATACCTGATTTACCTGGCGGCGTTGCAAGTGCGACAATGGTTTCGTTTTTTAATTTTTCCATTTTTTCTTTTTGTCATATGCACCGCTCTCGTAGCGTTTAGTGATATACCATTGTTGTAAAACTGAGACAACATTATTTACAAGCCAGTATAAAACTAATCCTGCTGGAAAATTCAAGAAAAACACCGTCATGATGACAGGTAAAAACATCATCATTTTTGCTTGTGTAGCATCAGGTGGCGCTGGGCTTAATTTTTGTTGTAAAAACATACTAATACCCATCAAGATAGGCAATATATAAGAAGGATCTTTTGCTGCTAAATCATGAATCCAGAAAATAAATGGTGCTTGTCGCAATTCAACACTTTCAAGTAACACATAGTAAAGTGCAATAAACACAGGAATCTGAATTAAAATTGGTAAACATCCTCCTAATGGATTAATTTTTTCTTTTTTGTATAGCCCCATCATAGCTTTACTCATACCTTGTTTATCATCGACATATTGTTCCTTCAGTCGTGCAACTTTTGGTTGAAGCTTTCGCATAGCAGCCATTGATTTGTAACTTGTTGCAGACAAATGATAAAAAGCTAATTTAATAAGAATAGTTAAGGTTATAATTGACCAACCCCAGTTACCAATAATTTCATTTATCCATTTTAAAAGTTTAAATATAAGTAAAGAAAAAAAGTAGAGCCAACCAAAATCAATTGTTAACCATAATTTTGGGGATAATTCTTTAAGGCGTTTTTCTATCTTCGGCCCACTATAAAACATCGAACTTATTTCTTCCGTTTTTCCTGGGGCTATTTCTAATTTAGGACCAATGACACCAATGGTTGCAAGTCCACTTGCAGTTACTTTGCTATAGTAACGATATTTAACATTACTTGTCGGAACCCAAGCACCTATAAAGTAATGTTGTACCATTGCAATCCAACCACCCTGAACAACTTGCTTAACGGATTTCTCAGATAGTTTTTTAAAACTATATTTTTGATAGGGATGGTCTGGGCTTGAAACTGCGACGCCAAAAAATGAACGAAATCCCATTATTCCTTTTGAAGTAGGAGGAGTTGTCGATCTAGTAAACTGCATAAACTCACTGCCAACCCATGGTTTATTAGAAACATTTTTTATATCGTATGCAACCTTAATGGCGTATTTTCCTGGTTGAAATGTGTAAGTTTTTGTAATAGCTAATCCTTCTGGATTGTGAGCTATTAATTTTACAACTAAACTTTTATCACTGTTGTTCAGTTGGTACTTATTCTGTGAAGACGTAAACTGTAGAGGTTTGTGATCTATATTTTGATTTGGTAAAACTAGCCCACTTTGAGCAATATAATATTTATCTGGATTTTGATCGAGTAATTTAACAGGTGAATTATCTTTCAATGTCTTATCATACTTTAATAAATCAGCGCTTATAATATTTCCACCTAATTTATCAATAGAAACATCTAAAACATCAGTTTTAATATGAATAATTCGATCGCTAGGTGTTTTATAAATACCTTTTGAAGATATTTTATTAACTTGATGATTTATATTTTCGTGGAATGAATATGAGTTATTAGTAACTTGATTATTTGTTTCTTGAGTTTGAGTAACTTGCTGTTGATTAGCTACTGATTTAATATTCTCAGTCTGCCAAGCTTTCCACAACGTAATTGCGACGATAACTAAGGCGGCATAAAGTGCATAACGTAAAATTTTCATATTTATTTTCTACTCTTAAGTTTCTTTTCTGGAACTGGATCAAAACCACTTCGATGAAATGGATTGCAACGTAATATTCGACTCAATGAAAAAAAAATACCTCTAAAAAAACCATGTTCATTGATAGCCTGTTCTGCGTAATAAGAACAACTCGGATGAAACCTACAACGACAACCTAAAAAAGGACTAATCGTACAACGGTAAAATCTAATTAAAATTAAAATAACTATTTTTAACGACAATTTTAAATATCGACAAAAAATTTTTATATTTTTTTCCATTCTCTTACCAGTATTTTTCTTAATTCACTTTTAGATAAATCATTAATTTTTTGTTTAGACACAACAACAACATCAAATCCATTTAATATATTTTTATTACACCTAAATGTCTCTCGGATTATTCTTTTAATTCTATTCCGACCAACAGCAAGCCTTACTGATTTTTTAGATATAGCTAAGCCTAATCTTGGATGATCAACATTGTTTTTTGTTGCAAATATTGATAGATAGTTATTTCTAATTTTACGTGTACCACCAAACACAACCTTAAATTGTTTTGATTTTAGTAATCTGTAATATTTTAAAAAATTATAACTATTCAATTTATGCTGCGAGTTTCTTTCGTCCTTTAGCTCTACGCCTGTTTAGTACTGCTCTTCCACCTTTGGTTTTCATTCTAGCTCGAAAACCATGGCTTCTTTTTCGTTTCAAATTACTCGGTTGAAATGTTCTTTTCATAATCTATCTCATCTATCTTTTAATAAAATTTATCACTCATATGTATCCAAAAAATCGAGATATCTACATATCTTCAATTTTCTGTTTAAAATAAAGTCCGCCAATTCTATGGATGAAGATAAACTTTGTCAAAATTAATCGTAAATTATTATTAAACACTCCCTTAATAATATTAATATATTATTAATTAATTAAATTATTGTTATTATTATTAGTAAAGCTGTTTTTATGTATAAGTCAATTTTATTAATTATAAACAAAAGGTTATCCTAATACTTGTTACGTGATTTATGATACATTTAACTGTAATTAGCCTGTATATAGGTTGTGTACAGGATCACTACGGTTTATTAGCCTTATTTATCCACAGCTTAGTAACAAAAAATACCTATATCAAATAACAGGTTATTAGAAATACTCACATTTTTAATAATAATCCAAATTTATAAGTTTTATCTGTGGATAACTTTTTTAACTTGATATAATATCTTTCGCTTAATGTTATTAATTAAAAGATTTATATGTAATGGAAAATGCTATTTGGCAAAACTGTTTAGAAGGGCTAAGAGATAAATTTTCTGAGCATGAATTGATAACATGGATACACCCATTGCAAACCGAAATAAACGGTAACTCATTGTTTCTATTAGCACCTAATCGATTTGTTGTTGATTGGATTAATCAGAATTTTCTTGAAGATATTACCTCTCTTATTAGCGAACAAAACCCGCAAAGCTCTTTATCTGTTACTGTTAAAATTGGATCAAGGGCAGTTGAGCAAACAGATGTCGCTCAAAATATTCTTAATAAGCCTGTGAATAAACCTGTTCATAAGATTGTAGATAAAATCGCAGGCCAAAAATTTGGATCATACTTAAACCCATTATTTACTTTTGATAATTTTGTACAGGGAAAATCGAATGAATTTGCTTTTGCAGCAGCTTCACAAGTAGCCACAAAACCTGGTGATGCTTACAATCCCTTGTTAATTTATGGTGACGTTGGTCTTGGTAAGACCCATCTTATGCATGCTGTTGGTGCTGATATTTTGAAAAAGAACAAGAATGCGAATGTTATATATTTGCACTCCGAGAGATTTGTAGCAAATATGGTGAAAGCTCTACAAAACAACAAGATCGATGATTTTAAGCGATTTTACCGGTCAGTTGATGCATTGTTGATAGATGATATCCAATTTTTTGCTGGAAAAGATCGTTCTCAAGAAGAATTTTTTCACACATTTAATGCTCTTATAGAAGAAAGGAAGCAAATCATTTTAACTTGTGATCGTTATCCAAAGGAAATCAGTGGACTTGAGGAAAGATTACAATCCCGCTTTGGATGGGGATTAACGCTCGCTGTTGAGCCGCCAGAGCTTGAGACTAGAGTAGCCATCTTGATGAGGAAAGCTGCTCAGGCTAACGTAGATTTGTCTTATGAGGTTGCTTTTTTTATTGCTAAGAGAATACGCTCAAATGTTCGTGAATTAGAGGGTGCATTAAAACGCGTCATTGCTAATGCTGATTTTACCGGTCGAGATATTACGTTAGATTTTGCGAAAGAAGCTTTGCGCGATCTACTTATATTACAAGATAGACTTGTAACAATCGAAAATATTCAAAAAACAGTGGTAGAATATTATAAAATTAAGGTAGCAGATTTGCTTTCTAAGCGTCGAAGCCGTTCAATAGCAAGGCCACGACAAATGGCCATGATGCTTGCAAAAGAGCTGACAAATCATAGTTTGCCTGAAATTGGCGATGCTTTTGGTGGTAGAGATCACACTACTGTATTGCATGCGTGTCGGAAAATTAAAGAATTGCTTGAAACAACAAATGATGTAAAAGAAGATTACTCTAATTTGATGAGGATTCTGACGAATTGACGGTACTTCGTCATCCTCGGGAACGAGTGAGAGCGAGTTAATCGGGGACCATAATATTGAGAAGCATTTACCCGGGAGCTAGTATTATGTGTTTTGATGTATCTTACGAAGAATAATTATGAGATTGATTTAGGCAACTTGGCTGCGTGATATAAAAATTTAATTTAGATTTTGTCCTTTCGCTTTAAGCGGGGGGTTGATTTGAAGAGGAAGAAAGATGAAATTTTCGCTATTAACAAAGGATATTTTAAAACATCTGCAATTAATTTCAGGGGCTGTTGAGCGTCGACAAACATTACCAATACTTGGCAATGTATTGATGTCAGCGCATGATAATCAGCTTTCCTTAACTGCAACAGATTTGGAAGTTGAATTAGTTGCCAGACTACCAATTGATAAAATAGAAGATCCTGGTGAAATAACAGTCGCGGCAAGAAAATTAATTGATATATGCAGAAGTTTGCCAGGCGAGTCCACTGTTACCTTATCAACTCAAAAGGATCGTCTATTAATAAAATCAGACAAAAGTCGTTTTTCACTTTCAACACTTCCTGCAAGTGAATTTCCAAATATTGAAGAAGTGCATCATAAGATTTCTTATAATTTATCTCAGCGTAGTTTTAAAGAGTTGCTCGAAAACACACATTTTTCAATGGCACAACAAGATGTAAGATATTATTTGAATGGGATGTTAATTGATATAAATCAAGGAGTTAAGAGAGTTGTGGCAACTGATGGGCACAGGCTTTCAATAGGAACTTCTGATAAAATAAATGTCAAAAGTGATCATATTCAGATCATTGTCCCGCGTAAAGGCATTATGGAATTGATGCGATTACTTGAAGATTCTGACGAGGAAGTAGATGTTACAATCGGAAATAATCATCTTTGTGTTTCGTCTGCTGCATTTACATTTACCTCTAAACTTGTTGAAGGAAAATTTCCCGATTATAAACGCGTTATTCCAAAAAATGGCAGCAAGGTTGTATTGGTTAATCGCGAGCTGTTTAAACAGGCGCTTACGCGCGTTTCGATTTTATCAAATGAAAAATTCCGCGGTGTTCGTTTGTTGATTTCAGATAATATTTTGAAGATTGTTGCAAATAATCCTGAACAAGAAGAGGCAGAAGATGAGATTGAAACAGATTATAATGGAGCTGATCTTGAGGTTGGTTTTAATGTAAATTATCTACTCGATATTTGTAATGCTATTAACGGTGAGCAGCTGAAGCTAACCTTTATTGATTCTAATAGCAGTGCACTGGTTGAAGCAGCTCACGAAGAAAACAATTTTTTATATGTCGTTATGCCAATGCGGATTTAAGGTTATGATGTATTCATTATGTCCCATTTAAGTTACTTGGAAATAAATAATTTTCGGAATCTGACAAATGTGAAGCTGCAACCCGTTGAAAAATTTAACATTTTTTACGGAGAAAATGGTAGCGGAAAAACAAGTCTGCTTGAAGCAATTTATCACTTAAGCGTTGGTAGATCGTTTAGGACTCATTTATCTAATAGAGTTATCCAGGCTGATAAAGATAATTTTTCTGTTATCAGTAAAATAGGGGAAGAAATACCCATTGGAGTCGAGCGGCTTCGAAACGACAAGCTTAAAATTAGGCTTGCTATGGAGGATGTTAATTCAATCGCAACTATTGCAGAGTTTTTACCGATGTTGCTAATAGATCCCCATTGTCACGAGCTTATATGTTCCGGGCCCTCATTAAGACGGCAATTTGTTGATTGGGGAGTGTTCCACGTGGAACATGATAGCTTTCTTTTAAATTGGCGAAAGTATCAAAGAATAATAAAACAGAGAAACGCAGCTTTAAAACGAAATAATGCTGGAAAAGAAGCGGTACTTTGGGATAGTGAGTTAGTTAAAGCAGCAAATATTATAGATCAACAAAGAAGAAAGTATATTGGTGATTATAAATGTTATTTAGTCGAACTTATCGATCGCTTGCTGCCCATGGTTAATAAAATAGATATTGAGTTTAAGTCTGGCTGGGATTCTGAAAATAATGATTTGAGTTCGGTTTTGATGGAGTCTTTATCAAAAGATATAAAACAAGGGTACACTCATTTCGGGCCACACAGGGCTGACTTAAAATTGATGATAGGTAATACCTCGGTAAGCGAGGTGCTATCTCGCGGTCAACAAAAGATGCTCGCGTCTGCTATGAAAATAGCTCAAGCGGCGTTGTTAAGGCGGTCGTGTGAGAAAAAATGTATTTTTTTAATTGATGATTTACCTTCTGAGCTTGATAAAAACAGAAGGACTGATTTAAGTCGTGTTTTAGCGGAAATTGATGCCCAGGTTTTTGTGACAGGGATTGAAGAAAATGCTTTAATGGGGTTGTTTAGTGAAGGGTCTTCCAAAATGTTCCACGTGGAACAAGGTAATATTACAGAGGAAAGAACGAACAAATGAATAATGAGAATACTTATGATTCTTCGAAAATTAAGGTATTAAAAGGGTTAGATGCCGTACGCAAACGCCCCGGTATGTATATTGGTGATACCGATGATGGAAGTGGTCTTCATCACATGGTTTTTGAAGTTGTGGATAATTCTATTGATGAAGCTTTGGCTGGTCATTGTGACGAAATCAAAGTGATAATACACTCTGACAACTCAATTACTGTGAAAGATAATGGCCGCGGAATTCCAGTTGATATTCATGAAGGCGAAGGCATTTCTGCTGCTGAAGTTATTATGACTGTTTTACATGCGGGTGGAAAATTTGATGATGACTCTTATAAAGTTTCAGGCGGCCTCCATGGCGTAGGTGTTTCGGTTGTTAATGCATTGTCAGAAGAATTAACGATGACTATTCGCCGTCATGGAAAGGTTCATGAGCAGAAATATACTCTTGGAAAGCCTCAGACGTCATTATCAGTTATTGGAGAGGCTGGAGAAAAAACTGGAACAATGATTCGATTTAAGCCGAGTTCGGAAATTTTTACGCAAATTGAGTTTAAATTTGATATTTTAGCGAAGCGATTACGAGAATTGTCATTTTTAAATCCGGGGATAAAAATTTATTTAATCGATGAAAGAGATGGACGAGAAGATCTTTTTGAGTATGAAGGTGGCATTTCCTCTTTTGTAGAGCATTTAAATAAAAATAAAAGCGTTATTAATCAAAAGGTTATATATTTTTCATCTGAATTGTCTGAAATTACAGTCGAAGTGGCAATGCAGTGGAACGATACTTATCAAGAAAATATATTTTGTTATACGAATACAATTCCACAACGTGATGGCGGCACTCATTTGGCTGGGTTTCGCAGTGCACTTACACGAACTCTAAATAATTATATAGAAAAGGAAGGCTATCTAAAAAAATTCAAAGTGAACACAACAGGTGATGATGCTCGAGAAGGTTTGATTGCGGTGTTGTCTGTGAAATTGCCAGATCCAAAATTTTCATCACAAACAAAAGATAAACTCGTTTCTTCTGAAGTTAAGGCAGCTGTTGAGTCAATTGTTGCAACTAAATTTAATGAATTTCTGTTGGAAAAACCACAAGATGCAAAAGCAATTGTTGGTAAGATGATTGATGCAGCGCGTGCACGTGAAGCAGCACGAAAAGCACGAGAGATGACAAGACGAAAAAATGTTTTGGATATTGCTGGGCTTCCTGGAAAGTTATCTGATTGTCAGGAAAGAAATCCTGCTTTATCTGAAGTCTTTTTAGTTGAGGGTGATTCAGCTGGTGGTTCTGCAAAGCAAGGACGTGATCGACGTTACCAAGCCATTCTTCCTTTAAAAGGAAAAATTTTGAATGTTGAAAAAGCGCGTTTTGATAAAATGATATCCTCAGTTGAAGTTGGTACTTTAATTACAGCGCTTGGCTGTGGTATTGGTCGAGAAGAATATGATCCTGATAAGCTTAGATATCATCGCATTATTATTATGACAGACGCTGATGTTGATGGTGCGCATATTACAACATTACTTTTAACGTTTTTTTTCAGACAAATGCCAGAATTAATTGAGCGAGGTCATATTTATATTGCGCAATCACCTTTATATAAAGTAAAAAAAGGGAAACAAGAGCAATATATTCGTGACGATGAAGCGTTACTGCAATACTTAACACAAGCTGCGTTAGATAAGGCAGAACTGTTTTTCTCAAAAGAAGCACCACCGATTAAAGGCGCTGGTCTTGAAGATTTAATTGTTCATTATCGAACGGTTTTGTTGACGATTAAACGGTTATCGAAGCGTTATCCTGCAGAGGCTCTCGAATTGCTTGTCTATTTGCCAGTGCTTACAGTTGAGTTATTGAAAAATGAAACAACAATGCAAAATTGGTGTGATGAATTGCAAACAGCACTGAATGCAAAACAAAAAAGTGGTTCGGCGAGATATGTTATTGAATTAAATTATGATGAGGAAAACCAAATTTATTTACCTAAAATAATTACTCAAGCGCATGGATTAGAGAAGGAATGTTTGTTAACAAATGAATTTATTTCGTCAGGGGAATATCAGATGTTGACAAAGTTAGGCGTTAAAATAAAAGACTTAATACAGCCTGGCGCGTATGTTAAACACGATAATTCTGAGCAAGCTGTTGGGTCTTTTGCAGAAGCGTTTGATTGGTTGATGGATGCAGCGAAACGAGGTTTAAGTATTCAGCGTTACAAAGGATTGGGTGAAATGAATCCTGATCAACTCTATGAAACAACTATGTCGATGGAAACTCGAAGGTTGCTACAAGTTACTATTGATGATGCTGTTGCCGCAGATGAAATTTTTACAACATTAATGGGTGATCAAGTCGAACCGCGACGTGATTTTATTGAAAAAAATGCTTTATCAGTTGATAATATTGATGTTTAAAATAATGGGTATTTAAATGTCTATGCCATTACCCGAAGTTTTTGAAACCATTATGTTGGTTTGTTTTGGTGCGGCCTGGCCTGTGTCAATTTACAAATCGTATACATCCCGCCGAAATGAAGGAAAAAGTATTTTTTTTCTATTAATTATTTTTTTAGGATACATTAGCGGCATTGCTTTTCAATATATGATTCAAAGTAAATTTAGTATTGCAATGTTTGTTTTTCTGCTTAATATTGCGATGGTCGCGATTGACATAATAATTTTTTATCGAAACGAGCGTATTAAAAAAGGTTTCTAATATGAAAACAAAAAAAATCAATTCAATTGCTGTTTTTTGCGGCGCTAATACAGGAAGAAATCCTGCCTACCAAGAATCGGCAAAAGAGCTGGCGAATAAATTAATGGCTGAAGAGATTACATTAGTTTATGGCGGCGCAAATGTTGGGTTGATGAAAGTTATTGCCGATCATATACTGGAAAATGACGGCGAAGTTATAGGTGTTATCCCACAGTCACTTGTTGATGTGGAAATTGCGCACGAAGGTTTAACGCAATTACATGTTGTGGACTCGATGAATCGAAGAAAAGAATTAATTGCAGAGCTTTCAGATGCATTTATCATGATGCCTGGCGGCGTAGGTTCTTTAGACGAATTATTTGAAATGGTGACGCTTGGTCAGCTTGGTTATCAAGATAAACCTTGTGGCATTTTGAATGTTGACCATTATTATGATCAATTGATCGCTTTCTTAGATCATGCTGTAACAGAAGGCTTTATAAAACCTATTCACCGAAATATGCTCTCGGTTGCTGAGAATCCTGAAAAATTGCTCCAACAATTTATCGAATACGAAGTGCCCATTGCTGGTAAATGGAAAAGACCAGCAGATAGTAATCTTCAGGCACATGGCTCAATACAATAAATGCTAATTCATCTTGACCATAAAGGTATCTATCACTATTATCTTAAAAACTTCAGTTGGGTCGCACTTTTACACCAGATAAGCGCACTCAACCGCGGTTTTTAGGATCATCTTGTGCAAATTCTAAGGCCAAATCAAGGGGTGGTTTGTGAAATCAAAGCGATATTTTGTTGTTATTTTTGCATTTCTTTTTTCGGCAGGAGCTGTTTATGCCTATGCGCCGAGAAGTACGCAACAGCGCGAGATGATGTACAAAATGTTTGCGCCGTTTGACAGTGTGAATGCTAACCCAATCCCATCGAAGAAAATTACCGAAAAAGTTCAACAATCGGAACCACAAAAAGTTGTTACAACCAAGCCAACAATAAACAAGCCAATAACAGCCAAGCTAATAACGGAAAAACCTAAGCCGGCTAGAAAAACTTCAATCAAAAAAAAGAAAAAATTGAAAGCAGCATCGCAAAAAGTTTATAATTTAATGGAAGCGCTAACTCCCGAGAAAAAATCAGCTTTGGAGGAACGTTTAGAGAGTGAAAATTTAGTCAGTAAGGCGCCTTTCGGTATTTCATTTTATAAGCCGACCTATATATTGCCGTCATATTATACTTCTTCGCCCTATGGTGCTATATATCGAGGCACAACGCCAGATAATCAACAAGTTAAATCATTAGAATTTAAAGCTCAGCTCAGCATAAAGTTTCCACTTGTTCGTCATCTATGGGGGAAACATAGCTCTATTAACCTCGGATATACTCAGCTTTCTTATTGGCAGTTTTATGCAAAGTCACAATATTTTAGAGAAACCGATTATGAGCCAGCATTATTTTGGAGCGATCGACTCGTTAGAAATTGGTGGTTTAACTTAGGTGCGATGCATCAATCCAATGGACGAGGTGGGAAGCTGGAGCGGAGTTGGAATCGTGTGTTTGGCGATTTAATGATTTCTGGCTCACACTGGATGATAGACCTTAATCCTTGGCTTTTAGTTTTTCAGAGTGATAGTAGTGATTTGCATAATCCTGACATTGCAGATTATATGGGGCATGGTCAGACAACATTTTCGTATAAAATTCATCGGAATGTATTTTCATTGATGTTGAGAAATAATGTTGAAAGTTGGTTTAAACGTGGCGCAATTGAATTCGATTATAGCTTCCCTATTTATGGTCATTTAAGTGGTTACGCACAGTTCTTTTCAGGATATGGCCAAAGCCTTATTGAATATAATCACTCGACCACAGCTTACGGTATTGGTATTGCGCTAAGTAACTGGATTTAGTAGAGTACTGCGTCAGGTTTTACAAATTTCAATCTAAAAGTTTTTTATAATTACGCCATGGAAGAAGTTAAAATGCTAACTATTAAAAAACTCATCGAACATTATCCAGCACTAATTGCCATATTTAAACAAGCGAAAGTCAAAAAAGCAACTTTATTTAAAGGCTTTGATGACATGCAAAGAAATAATTTTAATTTATTATTAGAGTATGAAACTTATAGTGACAAATATAATTCATCAGCGAGTTTACTGAGTTTAGAGAAGCCACCTTTTGAGGTTGAAGCATTGATTTGCGAAAAAAGCGATATGGTTTCTTGTTATATGGTTCAGCTGAATGCTGATAATTCAGTCGAGCTTTTATTAACTGAAGAACAATTCGAAATAACACAAAATGAATTAGCTCGAATTTTTGGAGAAGCTTGGATATTTAATAAAATAGCTCGATTGCCTTCACGAATGGATGTGGAGGAAGGATATATACAACATTGTAAAGATATGGGGGAATGGCGCTCATTATTTTTTCCAAGTAAAGAAGAAAGTGATTCGAGCGAGGAAAGTATATCTATTCAGGAACTTTCGGCTGATGAATTGAAGAAACTTTGGTTGGGCGGTTCTTGGTGAGATGTTCAAAGGCGGCCCATTCTGGATGAACTTTGTGCATAAATAAAGAATATTTTTCATTATTTAGTAAAATTAAGTTCAGCTTTAAAGCAGCTCACTTTTCTTGTTTATGCTTATTATTGAGTATAATCATTTGAGCACGGTTTATGATATTGGCATTGCGCTCAGTAATTGGATCTAAATTCCTTAGTTGTCAGACTTTACGATCGATGCAAAGTCTGACAACGCTACGTTAAATTAAGGACGTCGTTGGAGTTGGCGCTGGAGTTTCTTTTGGCTGGATATTGTTGCCACTCTCCGGATCTTGAATTTTACTCGAATTCGATCGATTCCAAAAAGAGCACAATGCGGTTGCGCCTGAATAAATGCCGAATCCCACACAACCAGCTGCAGCTGCAATGCCGGCACAAGTCAATAATTGATAGCCAAGCGCCCAATCAGTAAACCCATTTTGCTGACATTCAGGATCAATTGTTTTGTGTAAACAATCCCACACAGGCTGTGATACAGATATATTAGCCAAGTTATCCCACACTTCTTCACTCAGGGTTCTAAATGCTTCGGCTTGAGTTTTGTAAAGAGCATTGCTAGGAAAGGTTTGAATTGAATCCCAGTCTATTGATGCATCGTTCCACCAGTTAGCTTGAGTTTCAGAAATCAAATGACCACAGTTAGACATAATCTTGCTAAGCGTGCCACTTAAATCGTAAAAAACATTAGGGTCAAATTGTATTCCAAAATCAGCTTGATTATCATTCTCAGCATAAAGCGCCCCCATCCAATCTTTGTGAAGAGCATCTGCGGAAACCGAATTCACGGCACTGAGCATTGTTATTATAAATGCTGCTAACTTTTTTGTTTGTGGCGTCAAAGTATTTGTATTGGCTGTCCTTTTATTTTGGTTTGTTAGTTTGTTGTTATTATTATTAATTTTATTTTGCTGTTTTCTTTGTTTCTGTTTTAAATATCTTTTGTTTTTTTTTGATTTCATTTTGATTTCCTTTTTTTATTTCTACTGCTTTTATTAAGTATTTTGCTGAGTGTTGTTTTGAGCATTAAAAAACTTAATGCTCGTTTTTGTTGTTTCTTTTTCATGGCCTCACCTCTTTTATTTAAAGTTAAAATTAAAATGCATAACCGATTGTATAGGTTGCAGTGGCTGCAATATGAGAATTTCCAATAGCGATTAATGGTGTTTGACTTGCATATAAAACACCAACACCGGCTTGCATGTTGACACCGCTGTCCCACATCCATTGATACAAAAGATTTGCACCTACTTGAACGCCATTTTCTTTTTTCACAAGTGAGTTTTCTATATCACTATGAACAAATTCGGCATATGGGTTAAACAACCAAACTCGATCATTAAATACGCCGCCACCAAGTCCAATTTTCATATCAGCGCCAAGTTCGTAACCCTTGTATTTGCCATAAGCATAATATTTTGCTGATGGTCCTACCGATATTTTATCGCTGACTTTTATGTTAAAATTTGCAGCCGCTTGACCAACAATTAATTGAGGTATTAAAACACTCACATTATATTTAAAATTATTTTCGCCTGCAAAGCTTCGATTAATTTCTGGTGTATAAGATGCTAAGGCTGTACCTGATGCTGAAGTTAAGATTAAGGTTGCTATTAAGCTGGTTGATATTTTATTCATTTTATTTCTCCTGTTATTTTATTTAAAAGTTTATAAAAGCGCGTTGCTTTGATTGACAGAATAGTTGACGATGGTGTATTTGTGAAACAGATCTTCTTTATAACGGTTATCGATTTCATGAATATATGCAAAATAAATCTTAACTTGTTGATTGCATTCGATGTTTTGATGACAGAAAGGCATGTTTCGCGCGCCAGCGAGAAGCTTTGCATCTCACAATCAGCAACAAGCAATGCATTGAAACGGCTTCGTGAGTTATTTAATGATGAATTGTTAATTAAAACACCATTAGGCATGGAGCCAACAACTCGCGCGTTAGAATTAATTGATTCAATTCATGAAGTCATTGATAAAGCGCAAGCCGTTTTTGCTGAATCAGAAAAATTTGATCCAAGTAAAACAGATCGAACATTATGTGAAACCTGTTAACAAGATTTTAAGCAAAATGATATTCAACGTTCAACATCAAAAGATCAACTGAGTTATTGGACTTATGCATTTTAAAGATGCGTGAATAAGAAAGGTTTGTGCTGATGTTATTTTTAAAGTCGTAGCCGAACCCAACAGCGCCTTCAGGCAAATAGCTTACATTGCTAACTTGCTCGTCACCCATGATCTCAAGTGATTCATATGTATATGCCGCACCAGCTTTGCCAAACACATTAAATCCATCGTCAAAGTGATATTTTATGACGCTTAGGAGATCTGCTGAGTAGCCGGAATAAGTCCAGTCTACGCCATAGCCAAAGATATTTGCTGAATAATCATTATCATGATAAGCATTAAATCCGCCTTCCACGCCATATAAAATATGTGGAGTTGCTTGCCATAAGTAGCCGCCATAAATTCTGCCTGCGGGGCCAATGGCGTCAGCAGGGCTATCTGTCTCCATTCCTCCTATACCAGCACCAAGCCCAACATAGGCACCGGAAAGTGAATTGTTTGCTGGAGTGGATATGTTTGCGCCATTAGCATAAGCGCCTAAAGTAAGGCCAAGTGCACAAATTGTTGTTAAAAGTATGGTTGTTTTTTTCATTTTAGTTTCCTCTTGTTAAATTATTAAAATGCATTGCTTTCGATTGTTAGAATAGTAGAAGAACAGCCATTTGTGAAGTGGGTTTTGTTTATAACGGTTATCTATTTTATGAATATGGCAGGTGCCGGGCTAAGCCCGACACCCTGCGTGGCTAGGCAAAGTGATATTCGACATTCACTAAGAAGAGAGAAACCTCGTCACTTTTTGAAGGATTGCTGTTATACGTTCGCTCTGCCCTGTTACCAAAAATATGGGCATAAGTAAAATTTGTGCTAATGTTGTTTTTAAAATCATAACCAACGCCGAGGCTGATTTCAGGCAAGTAACTGTTAAATGTTCCGGAATGATAAATTTCATTTTTCATTTCGGGTCCGCCGGCGTTCTTCTTAATCGTTTCCGACGTATACGCAACACCTGCTTTGCCAAATAAATCAAGGCCAAAGTTAAAATGATATTTTAAGACGCCTAACAAATCTGCTGAGTATCCTGAAGTTGTCCAATTAGTTGTAACTGGTGCGTTAGGATTACTATAATCTGTCCAGCTATCTATAATATCGCCATAAGCGTTATAGCCACCTTCGAAGCCATAGAGAATATTGGGCGATTGTTGCCATAAGTAGCCGCCATAAATTCTTCCTGCTTTATTGAAAATGACATCAAAAATGCCTAGATCACTTTCTATTCCTCCAATGCCGAGACCAAAGCCTGCATAAGGGCCAGCTAGTGAGTGTTTGGAAGTCATATTATTTGAGGTTTGCGCAAACGTTGAAAGCGCCAAGCCTAAAGTTAAAAACGCCGTTAAAGCTGCTAGTGATTTTTTCATGATTGGTTCCTTGTATTATTTTTATTGCATGCCGCCACATGGTGCGGGCAATTATAAGACAAATTTTTGATTTTGGTAGTTATTTGTTCGCTTTTGGTGGTTTTTTTCATTTTAAGGTTCCTTTTGTTAATAAATTTTATAAGCAAGCTGCTTTCAATTGACAGAATAAGTTGTGATGATATATTTGTGAAATGGGTTTTATTTATAACGGTTATCGATCTCATGAATATATACAAAATTAATCTAAACTTACTCATAGCCTTTGACGTTTTAATGACAGAGCGCCATGTTTCACGTGCAAGTGAAAAACTTCATATTTCTCAATCAGCAATGAGCAACGCCTTAAAGCGATTGCGCGAATTGTTCAAAGACGAATTATTAATAAAAACACCAGCAGGCATGGAACCAACAACGCGCGCGTTAGAATTAATTGATTCAATTCATGAGGTCATTGATAAAGCGCAAGCCGTTTTTGCTGAATCAGAAAAATTTGATCCAAGTAAAACAGATCGAACATTTAGAATTGGCATGACAGATTATGCGGCGCTTGTTGTGCTGCCGTTTTTACAAAAATATTTAGAAGAAAACGCTCCCGGCATAAAGTTACAAATTAAATCGTTAAATTCATTAAGTAATTCGGCAAGACTCGATAGCGATGAGCTTGAGCTTGCGATTGGTTTTTTTGAGAAAATGCCCGAAAAATTATATCAACAAATTATCTTTAAAGAGAAAGGCGTTTGCGCTGGCTGGAAAGATAATCCATTAATGAAAACAAAACTAACGTTGGAAAAATTTTTAGAAGCAAAACATATTGGTGTTCAGCATAATGAAACGGTTTCAACTTTATTGGTCGATCAATATCTCATATCACGTGGTCACAAGCCAAGAAATGTTGTGATGACAGTGCCGCTAGTTATTTTAGGTTTATTGCTTTTACCTAATACAAATTATCTCACGATTGCCGGCGAACGTTTTGTTGAAATTTATCAAAAGATTTTGCCAATCAAATATCAAGAAGCGCCAATTGAATCGCCAAAGTTGGAGTTCTCACAAGTTTGGCATGCGCGACATCATAATGATCAGGGTTTGCGCTGGTTGAGAAGCATGATAAAAAAGCATTATGAATAATCGCGCTCAACCGCGGTTTCTAGGATAAATGATTTTAGTTTTTTACTATTATTTCAAAAAATCTAAGTAATTTATAATGTGAATATTTTTCTTAAAAGGTAAATTTTCGCCTGAATAAATCAGATAACCTGTGGTTTTTGGCTCTATAAGTCTTGATAGAGACGGTTTTAATCCCTTTATATATACAAAAAGGAGAGGCTGTTCCTTTTCTTGATATTTTCGTGATAGCTCCTTACTCCACTCGTTAAACTCAT
>SDBS01001133.1_pt1 | contig 27196 bp, 39 predicted proteins | sample 2277091 | NCBI WGS metagenome assembly SDBS01 (sample SAMN10404972, study PRJNA504765) | marine sediment metagenome | isolation source: marine sediment core GS10_PC15, 163 cmbsf | place: Arctic Ocean: Southern Knipovich Ridge | collected 2010
AGGCCGATCAGATCCTCTGCGGCAAGAACGCGACGCGCCACCAGCTGAACCGAGAGGTCCGGCGCGCACTTGGACGCGACGAGGTCCTGCCGCTGCCCGGCGACAAGCTGGTCTGCCTGAAAAATAATCACGAGCTGGGTCTATTCAACGGCTCGCTTTGGAAGGTGGTCACGGCCACGCCAGGCGATCACGATCGCGTTCGGTTGACACTCGACTCGGCCGACGTCGAAGGCGCGCCGCTGATCGAATGTTTTGCGTTCACCCAACACTTCGAAGGCCGAGGCGAAGAGTTCAAGCGGATGCCCTGGTTCAAAAAGACAACGGCCGAGGAGTTCGATTACGGCTACGCGCTGACCACGCACAAAGCGCAAGGCAGCCAATGGAACAACGTCTTGATCTACAACGAGAGCAAGGTCTTCCGGAAAGACGCGAGCCGCTGGCTCTACACGGCCATCACGCGAGCGGCCGAGAAAGTGACGATCGTGCAATGAGCACAGTCTTTGAAGAATGCGCAACGTGTGCGGCAAAGCCCGGATCGCCCACCCTCTGCCGAAGTTGCATCAGCAACCAAGCGCTCATTTATAAACTGCAAGGCCAGGTGAAAAAGCCGACCGAAGTATTCGTCGCGATTCAAGAATGCGCGGACGGCGGCCAATGGCTTGAGACGATGGCCATCGGCGGCCACCTCACTCTGTCACAACTTTGGGAAAAACGTGAGACGATTAGATACAAGGACGGCCGGTTCATATTGACCAAGCCGTCGACACTGCCATAGGAGAATGCCATGAGCAACGAACCAACCACCGAAACAGCAATCAAATCAAGCGAGACGACGTCGGAGCTGGCCAAGCGCGTCGGCTTCGAGATCTCGCCGGAAGAAATCACCAAGCTGGGCAAGCGTCTGAACATCACGGAGATCGACAATCGCGAGACGCGCGACGAGGTTGCCAAGGGCGTGACCAAGTGCGTAGACATCCGCACGACGATCGAGAAGTACCGCGTCGAGCTGAATAAAAAGCCGCTACAAGCCTGCCGCGATATCAACTACGTGGCCAAGGTCTTGACCGAGCAGGTGCTAGAGCACGAGACGCCGGCGAAGAAACTGCGCAACGATTGGGACGCCGAGCGCAAGGCCGAACGCGATGCGAAGAAAGAGCTGGAAGCCAATCGCAAAGCCGAGATCGAGCGATGCCTCGACGTCATCCGAAACACGGCGGTGGCCGCCGCCCGATTCAAGACGTCGGCCGAAGTGCGCGAGACCATGACAAAGCTGCATGAGTATGTGCCGGCGGAGACCGATTTCATGGAGCGGTTGGCGGACGCCGACGCTTTAAAGCTAGAGACGATGGCCGAACTCGATTCGATTCTCACGGGCAAGGTCGAGGACGAGGCCGAAGCCAAGCGGCTGGCTGAACAAAAGCTGCAGCAGGATGCGGAAGCCAAACGCCAGAAAGAGGAGAGCGATCGCCTGGACGCCGAGCGCAAGAAACAAGAGGCAGAGGCTGAGGTCCGCCGGAAAGAACAGAAGTCCGAAGACGATCGGCGCGAAGAAAAACGCGTGGCCGATCAAAAGAAGCTGGACGACGAGGCCGAGGAGCGCCGCCGGCTGCAGCGAGCCGAGGACGAGCAGCGGCAGAAGGACCAGGCGGCCGAACAAAAGAAGATCGACGATCAGCGGGCCGAGGTCGATCGCAAACAAAAAGAGGTCGACGAAGAAGCCGAACGCCAGCGCCAGGAGAAAGAAGCGGCGGAGCAAGCGCGCCAACGGCGCATCTAATCGATGCTGCAGGAGATCCGCGAGCTCGGCAATCGGACCTACGAATCGCCCGAGGCCATGCGAACGATCATCGACCAGATCGACAAGATGACGTTGGCCGAGGACCTGGCCGATCAAGGCGCGAACTTTGCCGAGGCCCGCGACTACGCCACCCGCCAGCTCGTCGACCGGATCCAGGTCGTGCAGAAGGGAATCGACGAACAGAAGAAGGCGGAGGCGGCCGAGGCCAAGCGGCTGGAGGCGCTGAAGCCCGAACTAGAGAAAGTCGCGCACTACGGCGAGGCGATCATCGAAGCGGTTGCCAAATTGTCCGGGCGCTGGACGAATGAAGCGATCACCGACCCCGCGCTGGTCGATGCCTGCCGGCGGGCGGACGAAGGCATCACGCAAATCGCTCGCGAGCTGCAAAGGATCGGCGAATGAAAACGCTGCAGGACCAGTTGCGAGAGACGCGCGAGGAGGTCGACGCCTACGTCCCAACAAACATGGGGCGACAGGCTTCGATCAACGGGATCGACTGCACGATCGCACTCCTCGATCGCTTGCCCGTCACAGCCGACGGCGTGATCGTCGCGGTGCCTCAGCGCGTCTACTACGACGGCGGCAGCGAGATCATTTGGCTCGACGTTGAGATGGTGTCGAAAGAAAAGGACGTGGACTACAACGCGTGGGGATTCCACGGACAGAACCAACACGACGAACGCGATTGGACGCTGAGCCCCAGCAGTTGGTCGACTCGCGAACTTGCGGAGGCAGCAGCAATCGTATGAAAGAAACACTTCAACAAGAACTCCAGAATCTCATCGACACCACTCAGAGCGGCAACAATCCACTCCCGTCGATTCTATCGATCGAGAAGGCAATTTGGATCATCAGCCAGTTGCCGACGACGGCCGACGGTGTGCCGATCGTGCCGGACATGATGATCTATTGCATCGTCGGCCAGCACGTGGACGAGCGCAAGGTCATCGGTCCCTATGGCAAGTTGGCGTTGTTGACCAGCGAGCCCGCGCGGCATGGGGCGGGTGGCGGAAGTAGTCACCGCCTGGCCGATGTCTGTTACTCGACGCGCGCGGCGGCCGAGGCATCAAAATGACGATGCCAATCACACTTGCCGAACGACTGACGGCCATGGCCGATAGCACGGCCGAAGAATCGGGCATGGTGCCAGAGACGACGACGGCATGGGAAGCGTTGAAAAAGATTGAGGAACTCGCCGGTCGTTTGATTAAATTGGAAGTAGAACGCCAAGACCGTGTTGATTTAATTACCACCCTGCGCCGCCACCGCGACGCGCTCCTCGAAACGTTAAGCGAGAAATACCAATGACCGACCTTCCAACAATCGGAGCGATCGCCCCTTGGTACGGGAGCAACCGGATGCACGCCGGCCACGTGGGGCGCAAGCTCGAGGGCTGTTCGTGGGTCGGCGTTGTGTTCGCCGGCAGCATGGCCGAGTTGAAATACATCAGCGCGCGGACGCTGGTCGTCAACGATCGCCACGAAGCGCTGATGAATCTCGCTCGCGTAATGTCGTGCGAAAATATGGGGGCAAAACTCTATCGGCGCCTGCGTCGCCGGCTGTTTCACCCTGACGAACTAGCCCGCGCGCAGAAGGATTGCGAAGGATTCGATCAGTTCTGGGATCGCCATTCGCCTTCTGTCGGATGGGCAGAGGCCTATTTCGTCGCGGTCTGGATGGGGCGAAGCGCCAACGCGGGAACGAAAAACGAACTCAAGGGCAAGACCGCTGTTCGCTGGAACGCCAAGGGCGGCGACAGCGCCGTCCGCTTTCAGAACGCGGTGCGATCGATACCCGCCTGGCGCCGACTACTTCGGCGCTGCACGTTCCAGACGCTGGACGCGCTCGAATTTCTGACCAAGTGCAAAGACGAACCGACGAGCGGGATCTACTGCGACCCACCGTTCCCCGGGCCGGGCGACAAATACAAGCACACGATCGACGAGCGGTACCACGGCAAGCTCGTCGCGACGCTGGAGGGATTCACCCGCGCCCGGATCGTCTGCCGGTTCTATGACCATCCGCTCGTGCGCCAGCTATACGGCGGACCTGGGTGGTGTTGGCACACGCTGGAAGGACGGGACCAGGCGAACGAAACCAAGCCTGAAGTGTTGATCGTTCGAAACGGCAACGACCATCCGGGCGACTACGCGTCGCCGCCTTATGCCGGATGCGGTGCGCCATGAGCGACAAAGCGTTAAGAGATAAAGCGCTGATCGATCCGTTTTCAATCGATTGCGTTGCTCGCTTCGGCAATTGGTGGTTTGGATATCAGGACCAAATCATCGGGCGACGCGAATGCCCATACCTTCACCGCCGCATTCTATATTTCGGCCTATGGTCGGTCCGCTATCACATCTTCCATCGATCGGACGAAGAGCGAGCGCTTCACGATCACCCGTGGGGATTCTGGACGTTTCCGATCAACGACTACGACGAGCACTACATCGACGCCGATGGCGTTGAGCAATTCAGAACGGTCAAGCGATTTCGATTCCACCGTCGGCGCCACGGCTTCGCGCATCGGGTTGTGATGAGCGGCGAGAACGTGGCCCGGACCTTCGTCTTCACCTGTCGAAAGCGTTCGAGCTGGGGATTCTTCGTCCGTGGCAAGTTCATGCCCTGGCGCAAGTGGCTTGGTATCTACGGCCTTCCGCCGTGCGCAGATTATGAGGAGGCGAAGGATGACTAGAGCAAAACCACAAGACAACATCGAACGAACCGCGATCTTCTCGCCTTGCAAGACCTGGCGGTACACGCTCGGCCGGCATTGGGATCGGTCGAAGGGCTACGTTCTTTTCATCCTGCTCAACCCGTCGACGGCCGACGCGACCTACGACGATCGGACAAACGTGCGCGGCCAGGGCTTCGCTCGTGATTGGGGATTCGGCGGCGTCGTGTTCGTCAACCTCTTTGCGTTCCGAACCAAAGACCCGAAGGTGATGAAAGAGGCACCCGATCCGATCGGTCCGCATAACGACGCGCACATCGCCGAGCAGTTGAGCAACGCGGACCAAGTCGTTTGCGCGTGGGGCACCGACGGAACGCACCGTGGCCGCGATCGCCAGGTTCGCACGGATCTTCGACAGATCCCGAAGGACTCCGGCATCGTGTTCCCCGTCTATCATCTTGGTCTGACGAAGAACGGGCACCCGCGCCACCCGCTCTATCTCAAGGCCGACACGCCGCTGACCGAATGGAGAACAATCTGATGGCCAACGCCACGATCCAGGACCTGCAGGTGTCGAAGATCTTCGCGGATCCGGACCAACCGCGCAAACAGTTCGACCCCGACGCTCTGATCCGTCTCGCCGAGTCGATGATCACCAGCGGGCAGCGGGTGCCCATCAGCGTCACGCGCGACGGCAAGCGTTTCAAAATCATCGACGGCGAGCGACGTTTCCAAGCGGCCCAGCGTGGCGGGATCAAAACGTTGCAAGCGATCGTCGAGCTCGAGGTCAAGGACCGATTCGAAGCTCAAATCGTTTCGAACTACTGTCGCGAACCGCACACGATTCCCGAGGCGTGCGCGGCGGTCGATCGACTGATGGTCGACGGCCGGACGCAGATGGAGATCGGTCGACTATTCGGTCGCAGCCAGGGGTGGGTCTCGACCTGTAAGAAGTTGTGGGACAAGCTACGTCCGGAAGTGATGGAGATGATCTCGGCGAACAAGAGGAGCGAGAACCCGCTCGCGCTCTCCGTCGCGGTGATGATCGCAGACATGCCACGCAACAAACAACTGACGATGGCCAATCGCGTCAAGAAGATGACGGCGGAGAAGGGACGCGCCTATCTCGCGAAGAGTCCTCACCTCAAACGTCGAGCGCGAACTCCACAGCCGGCGGAGATTAAAAACAGCATCACGGTCTCGGCCGACATCATCTGGGCTCGAGTCAGCGTACTGATGGGCATGAGCCGCAACACATTCAACCAGGCGATCGGCTCGATGAGAAAATCCGAACGCAACATCGTGATCGACACGCTGTTAGGCGCAGCGAAAGACCTGGCGGCCTTGGCTGCGACGGCGAAGAAGGTAAAGTAATGGTGAGGAGCACCATGGAACTGAACATCGGCGACGAAGAAGTTGAGGCGGTGATCATCTACACCGCGAAGTCGATGTATCGAAAGATGCCGAAGACGAACGAGTTCGAGCTCGAGTGGCTGATCGGCAGCGCCTGGCGCGGTGCGATGAAGGCCATGGGGAGTGAAAAATTCGAACGCGGCCGAGCGGGCTGGAAGAACTTTATCGCTCGCCGCGCTCTCGGCCAAATCCAAGACGACATTCGCAATCTGAGCGAGGTGCCACGGCTGATGCGTGAACGTGGCCAAGCGCCGAAGAAGTTTCGAATGGGCGACGTGTTGGTCAGCGGGGATGGCAAGACGCTCGACCTCGAGGCGGTCCTGCACGACGAGAGTTATGAATACCAATCGGACAACAGTGTGTGGCATGCGCTGGCCGACATCGTCGGCGATGACGCCGTTCGAATGTTCCGACTCTACTTCGAATGGGATCTGACGATGAAGCAGATCGGCGAGTGCATGGATTTCAGCGAGTCACGAATCTCGCAACTGTTTGGCTTGGCGATCGACGTATTGCGCGGCGAACGCACGAAGGTGGCTGAGATCATGGGGCTCGAGCTATGAGCGATCTGTTTGGCAATGAAGAAGAGTCGCCGACCGGACCCAACGGCCACGAGCTGATCGATCAGATGATGGATCAGTACAAGCCGTCGCACGTCTTCGCCTGTTTCTCCGGCGGGCACGACAGCCTGACCAGCACGCACATCGCTGCCGGCCATCCGGAGTTCCGCGGCGTCCTTCATATCAACACCGGCATCGGAATTGAGGAGACTCGGCAATTCGTACGCGACACCTGCTGGGAACACGGCTGGCCATTGCTCGAGTACAAGGCGGAAGACGAAGGCCAGATCTATGAGGACCTGGTCCTCGAGGCCGGCTTCCCCGGCTCGAACGAATTCGGCCATCGCAAGATGTACAACCGGCTCAAAGAGCGAGCCATCCGCCACTTCATGCGCGACCACAAGATCTCGGCCCGGGATCACATCGCGTTGATCACCGGATGTCGATCGCAGGAATCAACCAGGCGAATGGGCAACGTCAATCCGATCGAGAAGGAAGGGTCGAAGATCTGGACGGCCGTGATTCACGATTGGGACAAAAGCCAATGCGACGATCGCCGAAAGGTCTACAGCCTTCCGGAGAATCCGGTCGTCAACAATCTCTGCATGAGCGGCGAGTGCTTATGCGGCGCGTTCGCGCATCCCGGCGAGCTGGTTGAGATCGGTCACCACTATCCCGAGACGGCGCAGAAGATCATCGACCTGCAGGTCAAGGTCTTCGAGCGCGGCTTTACGTGGGGATGGGAAGGAACTCCGCCCGACGATTGGAAACACGGAGACCAGGACGCGCCGTCGCTTTTCGAAGGCTCACCGGGCATGTGCTACTCGTGCGATGCTGCAAAAGAAAAGATGAAGGAGAATCAAGATGGCGGACAATAACGACAATGTCGAAGTCGACGACCGGAAACAACAGGCGATGGCCAGGGCGCGAGAGATCGCGATCGAGAAGGTGCGGCAGATCCTCGACGACGAATGCGGCAGCGAGATCTACCAGAACCTGATGGCCACGTTCCAGATCGCGACCGAAGAAGAGAAGACGCTCGAGATGGAAGTCAGCCCGACGGCCGCCGGCATCATCGCGATCGCAATGATGACCGCCAAGGGCGTGGCTGACGCCGAAGGATGAGTGAGCACATGATCGGTAAAAAATGTGTTCGATGCGACTGCGTAATGAAAGAAGGAAGCTATCCCACTCTTCTTTACGAATGGAGTCACGGCCTTCAGCACTCGGTGGGCTACGGACACCAAGACAAGGGTATGTGTATTAAAGCCCTCGCCGATCGCGTGGCGGAGTTGGAAGGCGAAAGGCAGGACCGCATTGACTTGGTCGCGCAGCTTCGCCGACACCGTGACGCGCTGCTAGACGACCGCTCTGGCGAGCCGAGCATCTTGGCGGCGAATAAATCGTCTTGGCAAATTGCGGAGGCGTGGTATTCGCTCGATGAGATTACGCGGAGCGTTGCAAGGGCTGGCAAGCAAAACGACGAAAGCCGTGCGATACCTCCCGACGTAAGAAGCCCCGAGTTTGCCAAGTGGATGACGCGTGAATATCGGCTGGCAATGTCGAAGGGAATACAGCTGGGGCGAGGATGAGCGACACCGACACCGAAATCATCCGGATGAAATGCCTCAGCCCTTGGTGTGTCTATCACGGGCTCGGCGGTTCCATTCCATTTTGCAGCGTCTGTTGGCACGGTGTGTCCGACCACTCGAGAGCTCGCGTGCTCGTCGCGCACCGTGACGCGCTCCGGATCGACCGGCTGATCAATCCATGGCGACAGGACCCGCGTGGGCTGATGGCAGCTGCCCAAGCGATGGTCGAGGCCGGATTGGCACGGGGAAGGATGACGTCGGCCGAAGCCGCTTCGAGGCTGACGCTCGCCCACGACACGGTCAGGCGCATGGGTCGGTTCAAGACGTTGCCAGATACTGATCGCCCGTAGGCCTCAGCAGGCGTCCTGACGCCCTCTCTTGCGTATCCAGATAGCCCCAACGATCGCTGCGATGATGGTGCCGGCGGCCGGGAGGCCGTACGTGAGGGCCAAGGCCAGGTAATCAGCTGGCTCTTCTTCAATCACTACAGTGACAGGTGCGGGCCGCGGGCCATGCTTTTGCTCCGGTACCCCACCCCCAGCGGTACAAATCGCGGCGATGACCAGAACGATCAAGCTAGATCGAAGGCAGATCGACATTCGAATCCTCCGGGCTGGCTGGCTGGATTTTCATCTGGTCCATGATGCGGACCTGATTCATATAGACCAGGCGCACGACTTTGTTCGTGTTCTCTGTTTTCTTCGAAGTGCGTTCGAGCCACTCGTTGTCGTGCTCCTGGTCCTTTTTCAAATCGTTGTGCGCCAGCTGGAGCCGCACCAGGAACCAGAGAATCGAAACGAGCAAACCACCGATCACCGTCACACCAACGATCAACGCCACAATTTCGCCTGGTGTCATGCTACTGCCCTTGTCCATTACTTCGTCCCCGTCAGCGCTAGATAGTCGGGCCACCCGAACTGATACAGACCCGGACGCGGAGACGTCGACCGGCTCAACATGATCATAAGCGCGTGGCGGGCGTCGATCGTCTGCGAGTGTGCCACCCCGTTGTCACCGATCGCCAATTTCGCTCGCATTGTTTCTCGAGCATGGACGAGCGCCATCAGCTCGTCGCCGGCAACGAGCGGCGGGAAGCCTTGGAAGTTCGACCGTGTGAGGATCTTCCACAACGCCCACGGCAGGCGCTTCCAGCCTGCGGCATTCATCTGCTGACGCCGGCAGGCGCACGTAGGGCACGAGAAACCGATCGCTCGCATCGGCCACGTTAGAACATGAATGAAATCACCGGCTCGCATCGATCACCTCGCTTTCCATCTTACGCGCTCGGGCTATGGCCATGTCAAGCATCTTGGCCGCGACCGGCCGTATGAACGGCACCGTCGACTTCTTCGCGTTCTTTGCGATCTGATTCAGGATCCAAACCCGCTCGCGATCGCACCAGTCGACGCCCTCGTTGTCCATTGTCTTTGCCAGGTCCTTGCACCGGCTGCAGCTCTTGATCCCCATGCGATGGAAGTAAATCGACAGGATCGTGCCGGCGCCGCCCGGGCCTTGGTAGGTCGAGATCTCCTGCTCGAGCTCGTCGGCCTTCTGGTACTCACCCATCGCTTGTTGCGATCGCCAGTGGTTCGATGCGTGGTGATGATTTAATGCTCGAGGGTTTTTCTCAGCGTTGTGCGGCGTGGTCAAAATCAGTCCGGAGGGAATCAGCGCCGCGTCGGGGTTGTAGAAGAACGGCTTGTTGATGAACAGCGGGCCGCTGAGCTGGCTGGTCTTGTCGACGTTGCCGGCGGTCAGTCTCTGCGCGTAGTACTCCGGACCTTGGCGCCGAAGCTCGCGCCAGATGCCGTCCCAAATCTTGTGACCGGCGACGCTCCCGATCATCGCATTCGACACGCCGCCCCACACTTGCTTGGCGATGAACAATTCGAACCGGCTGACCACGTCCTCGATCGATGCACGCGGCTCGATGTCGGCGTCGACGTAGAGGCCGCCCTCTCGCTGCAGCACTTCGTACCGATAGAGATCGGACTTCCACGCGTGGCAATGGCTGGCGGCGAAGTACTCCGGAAACTTGAAGTCGAACTCGCTGCCGTCCCACGTTTTGAATTGCCAATGTGGATACAGCTTCTGCCACTTCGCCCAGTAGGTGTTGAAGACCGACGGCGGCGTCTGAGGCTCGCCGTAGCCCTTGAGCCATACGCGGTGGATGATTCGCGGGATCTCCATCAGAAGCTATCCCAGCCCAGCAGGTCGAACAGGAGCTCGTTCTGCGGCGCGTAGTGTTCAGCCAATCGCTCGCGATCGTCGAGGCGCATCGGGCGCGGGTATCTGTTGGCGTTGATCTTCTTCGTCGCGATCGCCTCCGGATCAATCGGCTGGGCGCCAACGTGCCGCGCCACGCTGTTGATCGTCGACCGTGGGTCGGCCTCGAGGTGAGAGAATCGAACGACCATCAGCTGATCGCCGTAGAGCTCGAGGGCGCGGGACACTGGCCCAATGTATTCGCCGAACGTCATCAGCGGATTGCCGTCCCAAAACTCGACCAGCTGACGGTGCATCTCGTTGTCGACGCGATTGCTGAACATGATCTTCAGCCCCTCCCACTTGGCCTTCTGGCTGTGGACGTGGTTGAGGGCACTGAACGCGCGGTCGATTGGATCTCGCAAGATCATCACGATCTTGGCGTCTGGAATCGATCGGTGCATCCGTTCGATCGTCGGCACGTCCGCCATGTAGTTCGGCGTCTTCTCGCCGTAGATCGTCGGCCGGCCGTCGGCCGCCGGCAGCTGCTGCGGGAACCAGCTGAAGTAGTAGTCGTCGCCACGCGCATACGTGAGGTCCTTATCGAAGTGATGGATCTCGAACGGATACGGCGCCAGGTTCGGTAAGTAGATCTCGCTGCTCTTGCTCAGCCCCAAAGCCACGGCCGTCGTCCCGCACTTCTGAGCGCCAGCGATGACGAAGTCCGGAGCGCGCGACTGCCCCATGAAGTTGCGGCGTTGCTGGGCCGGATCGTTCCGGATCTGGTGATTGCGCGCACGGTTGTGGTCGGTGTTGTATTTGCGCGGCGGATGAGCCAGGTGCATGATCGACGAGTCGACGGTGTCCGATTGGATCCCGTGAAGATGCGCTCGCTCGCGAAGGTCGTGGTCGTCGCTGCCCCAGCCGGCATACTCTTCGTTGAAACCACCGCAGAGCTGCCAGCACTCGGCCGACATGCTCATCCAGCTTCCGAGGCAATTGAATCGCGGCGGGTACTCTTTGTATTCCTCGTTCAACCAATCGCCGGCGTCGTCCCATTCGATCGACTTGTCCCAGTGGTAGAGCTCCTTCGACAACTGCATCATCAACTGGTCCGGATGCGAGCCGTGCCACGCGATCGCATTGCGTAACGCGATCGGCGGAATCATCACATCGATGTCCGTCTCCGCAATTATTCTGCAGGTGGAGAGCAGGCGCCGGATGCCTTCGTTGACGGCGATCGCCTTGCAATAGTCGTCGTTCGGCTGAACGCTGTTGCGCACGATCTCTAATTTGATTGACAGGTCGGCCGGCCACATCGCGGCGCATCGCTCGAACGCCTCGACCTGCATGTCGTAAAACAAATCCCCGTGCCGATCTTCGGCGGCCACAACTATTCCAAGGTCGTAAATCATTATGCTGATGTACTCGAGACAGGTTGGCAACTGCATTCGAAGTGGTCCATCGCGTTATAGACACCCTTCTGGAACGTGACTTTGACGTTGGTGCCCACCGGGATCCCGGCCGTCGCGTTGACCTCGGCGGCCGTGACGTTCGCGCCGATGTTGTTGAGGTTCTTCGACAACACGTCGATCTGGTAGGCGCCGCCAGTGAGGTCGGCCGTGATCTCGCCCCACATCTCCTCGAGCGACATATCGAACCACACGTCGGGCTCGTCAGCGCAACCAACCTTGCCCTCCTCCATGATGCAATGAACGATCGGCTCCGGACCGATCCCATCCGGATTGTCCGTCGGCGTCACCGTGTCGAATGCGATCTCGAGCAGGAACTCTTGGCCGTTGATCTCGTCGGCCGTCGTCATAATGTTGACCAGCGCCAGGTCCGTCGTGCCGTCGTCGTGGAGCGGCGTGATGTCGTAGGTCGCGGTTCCGCCCGTTGTGCTCGGCGCCTGGATGCTGGCCTTGAAGTGGAATCGAGATCGCTCGCGCAAGAATCTGACCGTGACCAGGTCGGCGTCGTTGTACGCGCTGATCTTGGTGCCGATCGGTATGCCTTCAACAGAGTTGAGCTCGAAGATCTGCCGCGTGATGTCGGCCGCCACGCAGTCCTGAACGTCCGCGCCCTCGAGGTCCAGGAGCTTGGCCGTGTACTCGCCACAATCGTCGACGCCCTCGACAGTGATTTCCCACATCGTTCGGCGCACGCCGGCGTCGAAGTGATAGGTGAATTGATCGGCGAGCGCCGCGCCCGGGTCGATCTGTTCCGTCACCAGGATCAGCGCGTCGGTACCCAAATAGCTGTCGGCCGCCGGGAACCCGTTGGCCTCAGTCGCGTCCACCGCGGGATTCTGCGCGTCGTCGATGAAGCCCGCGCCATCATCTTTCTTCGGTGTGATGCCATACGTGTGATCGTCGATCGAACAATTGCGTGCGCCGAGCTCGGCCCAGAACTGTCGCTGCTGAGAATGGAGCTGGAAGAAAAACGACTCGCCGACCTCAGTCAATCCGATGCGTGCGCGGAGACCTTTGCCCGCGCCCAAGTCCGCGTCCGTCGTCAGATACGGGTGGAGGTTCACGTCGATCGCCGTGCCCACGTAGCCCGCGATGTCGGCGCCCGCCGCGCTGATCGCGATGAAATCGTAATCGCCGGCCCCGTTATTCGCCGTCAGCCGTATGTTGATTTCCGGTTGGTATTCGAAGTGCTCGTCGTCGCCCGCCTGCGCCGTGAACACGCGCACGATCGGAAAGGGGCTGCCGACGATCGAGATCATATCGTTGTCATTGACTTCGTCGGCCGTGCCCGTTACGGGGCCGGCGGCGACCGACAGGTCGTCGTTCAACTTCGTATAGTTGTAAGTCGAGCTGGCCGATCGGCTATCGAGTCGCGCCCAAAAGGACGAGGTGTTGCCGCTGGTGCTGCCCGTCCCCCCGCGGTCGAAAGCGAATCGCTTGGTGAAGGTCCCCTCGTCTCCGTCATCGCTCAGCCCAAGGAAATGGCCGAACACAATAAGATCGCTGCCCAGGTTGATGTCTGTCTTGCCGTTCACTTCGCGCAAAAAATCGGTGGTGAATGCCGTTAGTTGGAGATCGCCGGCGCCGTCGTGAACCATGAACGTCGCGTCGTAGACCGGACCCGTGTTGCCCGGGCTGCTGCTGATCTCAAACCAGCTATCGAGGTGCGGACGATATTCGAACAGATAGCGATCGATGTCCGCGCCCTCGCAATCCAACTTCTCGCTGAACACCATGCGCACGATCGTGCCGTTGGGGATGCACAATTCGCCGTTGACGTCCTGCGCGGTGAACACCCCCGTTCGGCCGCCGGCCAAATCCTGCAATCCGCCGGCACCGTCCGGTCCCTGCTCGGTAAAAGAATATTCTCCGTCCTCATCGTTGCTCGCCGTGAGCTTCGACCAGAAGGGTTCGTGCACAAAATGACAGACGAACACCAGCTCATTTTCTTGGTTGTAAAACGGGCTGATCAAAACGATGGTGCCGATCGGAATGTATTCCGTCAGCTCGCGACTGATGCAAAACCACTTCTCGGCGCCGCCCGATTGCCGGCGGCTCGACGCGTTGCCCAACGTTTCAAACTGATCGTCGTTAGCCGGATTGCTCAGCACCTCACGCCAGCCATGGCGCCAAGGTTTGTCGCAGTCGATTTCCGTGATCTCGGCAACCGTGATCGCCGGCAGCCCTTTGAGGCGACCGATCTGGTTTCCGTCGGCATCCGAGAACCCGGTAGGCGTCGTGAAGTTGTTGCCCAACTGCGAAACGTAACGACGGAGTGCCGCCTCGTCCTCAGCGCGAACGGGGTCCCCGGGTTTGGGTTCTGGAAACCGTGGCGCGGCCATCTACGCCTGGACCTTTCCGACGTTCGGCTGCACCAGCTGATCGAGCTGGCCGAGTGGATAGGGGACGATGTCGGCGCCGTTGTCACAACGAATGGGCGACACCCATTTGGCCTGTTTGAAGTCCCAATACTTATTCCACGTCGCGCCGTTCATCCCGCGCCATGCCAGGCGGTAACTGGTGTCCCAATTAAGAACGCCGCGCACCGATCGGCCGCTGCGAAGGTTCGCGCCCTTATACAAAATCGTCTGTTCATTTAATGTGAACGCGAGCTTCGTGCTCTTGATCTCGTTCGCGTTGACGTGTCCGAGCAGCTCTAGCTCGGCGGCCGCGTTCAACCCTGCCTGGTTCTTGCGCGTGAACACCCACTCGAACCCGCTGACCAATTTCGTCTGCTCGATCGACTCGCCGATCGTCTGCCAGCTCGCGGGGTCACCGGGCGATCCGATGCCCTTTTCGCAGACGAGAAACGGCGGCCCGGTGATGAACTCGGTGAACGTGTCAATGTTCTCTTCCGTCTGCTCGTTGCCGTCGTTGTCATCGCCTTCGGGGCCTTGCCCTGTATCGAGAAAGTTGTTGTAGCCGACGGTGAACAGCGCCTCGCGGTGGGCGGCGACCCGATCGCCCAACAAGGGATCGGCAACAACATCATCGGGAAAGAACGGCACAACGTCTATCGATCGGACTTGGGTATCGTTTCGACTTGGATAGCGCGCACCGACTTTGATGATCTGCGCGCCCTCGACTTGGATCAGGCCCTCGCCCATAAGCTGCTCGGCAAGTTCCATCCGAGCTTCCCACTCACATTTCAACAGGCGCGTGGCTTCGAAGCCGCGATCGCTGTGGCGTTCGCGCGGGCTGTTCTCAAGCTCGTCGTGATCGACGGTGACGATCGACGGGACATACGCAATTGAAGAACTTAAGGAACTCATACGAACACCCCGCCAACATTTCGAGCACCGGGCGCGCCTTGCGCCTCTCTGTCCCTAGCCGCTTCCCTGTCATTGCCCTTTTTCAATTCTCCGAGAATACCCTTCTGCACCTGCAGCTGTTGTTTGGGAACGTCGACGGCTCCGAACTGCATCTGGATCCGACGGAACAGTTGATCGACGCCGACAAATGATGGCGTAAATTTTTGGGTCTTCGGTTCTTTGCCCGGCTTTTTCTTCTCCTTTTTCTCCTCTTTCAATTCTTCGGTGTTGGCGTCGATCGACTTCGTCAACGTCGAATTTAGATCAGCGATTCCGGGGAAGAACTCGTTGAACCCCGCCTGCCCCACGCTTTCCGCCGCACGCTTTCGACCGCCGGGATCTTGTCCAAACTCTTTGACAAGTCTAGAAATTTGAATACCAAGCTTATCGATTTCGGTTTGCCTACCGCTTTGTCCCGGCGCGCTCGGAGGCAACTTGCTCAGAAATGTAAATGGTCGATCTCCAGACAGATCAATAGATGACCTGGTTGATATTCCGGCAACCGCATCGGCAAATGCGGTCGCAGCCTTCCTGCCTGCTTTTTCAGCTGCCGCCGGAATGTCGTCGAAGAACTCCAACACCTGCAGGCGCAGTTTTGCAATGACTAGAACCGCGATCTTTATCGAATCGACGATCGCCTTCGTCACTATCCGCACTGTTGACTTTAATTCTTCCATTCGTTCTTCGGTAACTTCGAGGCCGCCCGTCAATTTCTTGAGCTCATTGATAAGAACGAAGCCCGCCTCTTCCGCCAAATCGCCCAGCAGATTCTTGAGCTTCGCGACCTGGCCACCGAAGTTGTCGCCCGCGGCTTTGGCCGCGCCCTTGAACTGACCCTCCAACTCTTCGAGAATGACGCCCTGGGCCCCGAGCAAATCGTTCGACTCTTGGAGCACTCGAATCATATCGATCTGTTTTTTGGTGAACGTGACGCCGACTCGGCTGAGCGATGCCACGCCCTTGATCGGATCGTTGAGCGCTTTGCCCAACTGGATCGCGGAACTCTTGAGGTCCTGATCCATGACCGTCGACATATCGAGCATCGCGACGGTCGCCCGCTTGAATTCGTCGCCGCTGATGTTTTTGAATGTGGCGATCAACGCCTGGCCGTTGATGATCGCCTCGTCGCCGAACCTCGTCAGCATCTGAAGGGCTGTGGCCTCGTCGAACAATTGCTGGGCCGTGAACCCCGCGGCGTTGCCCGTCGCCTTGAGCACGGCCGCCAGCTTCGTCTCCGCATCCTCTTGCGTGACGGCGATCTTGATGGCGGCAGCACCCGCAGCGGCCAAGGCGGTGAATGCGACGATGCCGATCGCGACGCCAGCTTTAATCACGGCGCCCATCTTTCGAGCGGCGTTGCCGATCGCACGGAAGCCGCGCATAACCTTGGCGGTCCCCGAGAGCTTCAGCTGAATTACGGCGGCGCCAACATTGAAAGCCATCTAACCGGTCTCCGATTCGTTGCCCTCGTTGATCTCGGCCAGCAACGCGTTCGCCTCTTGCCAGCTTCCGGCCGGCTTTGTTTCGGGCTTCGCCTGCCCTTTGCCCTCAGCCCTTTTATCGTTCTTCACACGGGCCTTGAGATATCCGACCATTTGCAGATAGGTCATCTTACCCACGACCGATGCGTCCCAACCATACAAACGGGCAAAGGTTTCAAACAGCTCAGCGGGATTTAGACTTTCGGGGCTTCTTCCGCGTGCGAGCTGCCTTAGAAGCCTTACTCTTTCGTCTTCTCCTTTTCGTGGGCGCGTCGGCTGTACCCTCCTCTACAGTCACGCCGAACCCGCTCTTGGCCATGAGGATCGCCAACTGGTCCTGCACCATATTCATCACCGAGGTGCTGCCGAGATCTCCAGGCAGAACATCAGGATGAAACTCTCGGATCGAAATCCAGAGAATCATCTGCATGCCCTTGATCGTGGACATCAGCCGTTCTATTTCGCTGGGCTTTCCGTCCTCAGTCTCGCGAGTGAACGAGACGTCCAGCGCCTTGGTCAGCGCCGTGTCAATCATCCGGCTCTGCACATCGTGCGGCATGCTGGGATTGGCTTCGATCGCCTTGTAGACGACGGACATGATCATCGACTTGGCGTGCTCCTCGATCTCGCCGAGGTCGTCACCCGTCAAAGGTTTTGCTTTGTAGTCTTTGCCGTCGATGTGCACCGTGAAAGGTGCGGCGGTTATATCTGCGTGGCTCATGGTGCGCTCCTGTGTCGCTGGCGCCCTAGAGCATAACCCGGTCAAGTTTATGGGTCGATGACTCGACCCCAGCTGACATTGATCTCGACCAGGTCGCCGCCTTCAACCGGCACGCCGTACTCGGCCGAGATGATGATCGCGCCCTCGTTGTAGAGCGTCTGGCCCGCGTGAGATCGAAGCGTCAGTGTGTCGATGTCGCCTTCAACGAATGGCTCGATGTCCTCGGTGCCCGCCGGCGTCTTCGGGACGTAGGCGGTGAACGTTCCGAACTTGTCCTTGTGGCCGCTGCGCCGGTTGATGCGTCCGCCGGTGCAGCTCGAGGCGTATTGCTTCTCGGCTGCGTTTCTCGTCAACGCCATATCGCGAACGTCGGAGATCACGGTCGCGCCCCAGAGCAAACAGCCGTCGACGGCTGTGAACGGATCAGTTGTGCAGGCTGCGGACATTTTCAGCTCCTCAAAGTCAGATCAAAGATCAACGAATGCCGGCGAGCGTGATGAGATAGGGCACGACACCGCCGCCGCCCGTCTCGTCCGAGATCCCAAAGATGTCGGCGGTCGCTGCGGTGATCACGTAGCCCGCGGCATCCGGCGCGAACAAGACCGAAGTGCCACCCGGGCGAACCAGGAGCTTGGTCGTGCTCACGTCGAGAATCGTGTCGATGCCGTTGGCCGCCGCGCCCAAAATTCCGAGCACGCTCGTCGCGTGCGTGTTGGTCACCAGGATGGCCTTGAGCGCTGCGAAGTCGAGGTCCTCGCCGAACACGTTCTGGATCACATTGCCCAGCACGTCCAGGTCGTCGGTGCCGCCGTCGGCGCAGCTGCGCGAGTCGTGCCACAGCGTCTCGATCTGGTTGGCTCCGGAGCCCTCCGTCAACGCCACCTGGATCGCACGGTTGTGCGCGTCGATGGCCGCAGCTACTGCGGTGTCGGCGTCCGTGCGGTTCTGGTGTTGAACTGCGATCGATGCCCGAAGTGTTCCGCCGATGATTCCGCTTGCCATGGTCTAGTCCTCGCTTGTGTTCGCCAGCAAGGTGGGCACGTCGGCCCACAACTGAGTTTGCCTGTCGAAGTTCAGATGGACGCCCAACATCATCAGGGCGGTCCAGCCCGACCTCTTACGCTTCAGGATTGTATCGTCCAGACTATCGGTCTGTCCAAGAATTTCCGTTTTTAGCACGAAGGGGAGCCCGAGGTTCTGTGGGATGCCCCCATCGTTTTCCGATCTGAATAGCTGCGAAACAGCCCGCAGGACCTCCCATTTGATCCGACTGACGGCTCTCGAATCTTTCTCGCCGGTGGTCATTCGGACTTCGTAGGCCTGGACGATGCGCGATCCGGAGCTCGAGAGAAACAACTCGGACAGATCCCAATCGGTGGGCACGATGTCCAGCTCCACCAGATCGGCGTCCTGCAGCAGCGGTTTGTCCGGACGGATCTCGTCGATTCGCTTGATCCGATTGCCCGGCTTCACCAGGTCCATGAGCGGTTGATGCTTTTCAAAACATTGAGACCAAAGGGCGTCGAGGACCAGCGAGAACGGGTCGTCTGCCAACACGTGCGGAGCTGTCGAGACCATGATATTCATCGGAGGCCCACCCCCCATTTTCTATTAAACGCCCGCTTCACATCCTTGAACATTCCTCTGCGCGTGCCGGCGTCGGGCTGGACGATGATCGGACGCGCGGGGATGTTGGCCGTCGCCGACCCCTTCTGGTGGATCTCTGCCAACTTCGCGATCGACATGCTGGCGTCTGCGTGACGATCGCCACCGCCGAAACCGAACTCGATGCCCTGCGGAATTTTGTTCGTCACGTTTCCACTCGCGCCGATCGTCAGCGCGCCGAATAGGATGCCCTTGTCTTTCAGGATCGCGGCGTTGCCCGCGCCCTTGCCCTTTCGACGTCCCTTCTTGGTCGACGCCTTGAGCGCTTTCCAGTTGCCACCGCCGCGACTGAACCGGTTAAAGCGTCGGCGGACGAAAGCCGAATAGCGAACTGCCCACGACTTATACATCGACGCGAACGGGTTCGAACCAGGTGAGCCACCGGCGCGGCCGGTCTGCGCGAGCTTGCGATTGATCTCTTTCGCGCCGCTGACGTTCACTCTTACTTTTGTGTCAATCAATCCTGGCAAGGTCTAACAACTCCGTCGCACGATCAGCGAGCGCCTGCCGGCGTTCGCGAAGTTTGTCCAGTTCGAATTGCGCCCACTCGGGCGCCAGGTCCTCGAGCTCGTCGATCAGCTGGAAGATGTCGTCGAGGACCTCGACCGCATCACCGTCCAATCGCACGGTCACCGTCACTTCACCGATATTAGAAGAAGCCATGCAAGCCCGTCCTCGAAGATCCGTCGAAGGTTTTGAAAGTCGGCCGGAACGGGAACACGCCGTCGTTCACTGCAGACGTCAGGCCACCGCGACGCGTGAGCATCACCGGCGCCGTCGGTCGCGTGTTCTCGCTCAACGGGATGTTCAACTTCCGCGAGCCAGCGCTGTATAGGTTGATGATGCGCACCGTCTTCTTGTGCAGCGAGGTCATCAGGCCTTGCTCAGATTCGTCGTCGTCGATCTCGTCGTCCTGACCACGGTTCTGATAGAGCGAGATCCCGGAGAAGATTGCGGCCCACCGTTTCATCTTGGCCGTGACCGTCGTGAACGGCACGCGGTAGCGGCCGTCCCTGAACATATCCTCGAGCTCTTCCTCGCCCTCGTCGATCGCCGCCTGCACATTCTCATCGATCTGCGCAGCGTCGCGGCTGTTGTCCAGGTCCGCCCACCGAATAAGATTCGATCGGCCGAAGGTTCGGACCAGGTCGGTTTCAGTTATGAACTTTCCCTCTGCCATGTGCATCCCAAAAAAGAAGGCCCGACCCAAAATTGAGCCGGGCCTTTAAAAGTCCTCGGACGTCGCCGAGACGCTGCGATCAGATTTAGAACTTCACGGTCGCGATGAAGATCGCGTTGGGGTTTCGGATGATCGGCAGGAACGTGTCCTGGATGATCTGCTCAACGCCCACGGGGTTGGCCGTGACCACGGCGTAGGAGCTGATGCCGGACATGACCGCCACATCGCTGACGGCCGCGACCGCGTCCTGGAACACGTTGCCGACGGTGCGCGGCACGACGTTCGTGCCTTCGGGATAGTCCCACCACTGCTCGGACACATCGGGAATCATCACGATGTCGTCCGGACCGAAGAAGTCGGTCAGCGTGCCGTCGTCGTCGTAGAAGGCCTCGGCCACGTCCCACCAGGTCAGCTTCAAGAAGTCCTGCGGGATCTCCAAGACGCTGGCCTCGTCGCGACGTTTCTCGGAACGGTTGATCAACTCCTTGGTCTGGTTGTTGAACAGGAGATAGTTCAGGATGTTCTCGCCGTAGAGCGCGTGCTTGATCGGCAGGCCCGTCAACTTGCGGGCGGCTTTCCGGATCGTCTTCATTTGCGTGACGATGTCGGCCGCCGCGTCGTCCCAGCTGACGTCGATCAGGTCGCCGGCTCCGAACACGTCGAGCTGGTCCTTGTTGCCAGCGGGGACGTTGAAGTCGACGTTGATCGTCGAGCTGGTTGTCTTGAGCTCGCCCTCGGCGTTGAACGAGATCACGCCACGAGACAGGGCGGAATAGACCGCCGACAGACGAAGGTTCTGGAAGTGCCGCATGTGCTCGGTCGCCTGGCGCCGAACTTCGTTCATGCCCATCGACTGTCGCTGCCCGTCTTCGCTCAGCAGATTCTGCAGCGTGTCCGGGGCATAGCGGAATGATTCGTTCGAATAGATCGCACGGAACACGACCTCGGTTTCGGCTTCTTTGTCACCTTCGACGGCCACGGACCCACGCGCCTTGCGCTTCGACGTCTTGCGGCTGTTGGTCACCTTGTAGTAGGTGCCCTGGTCGCCGGGAATGACTCGGGTCGGCGTCTGCAAGCCAGAGGGCAACAGATCGGCCGGAACGCCGCCGTTGATCTCGTTGATCATGCCCGTCAGATTTGCGGCCAGCAGTATGTCTTGAAGCGTCGGCATCTTTCGATCCTCTGTTGGTGACTCTCAAGCGTTTCGCAGCGCCCGTCGCCTGTCCGAGGATTTCATGCCTCAATCAATCGTCGACGTTTAAACGTCGATATAGTCGTCGCTGAACTGGAACAACCCGCGGGTTGTTTGCCTCAGCGTGTCCTTCAAAAATTCGATCAGGGCCACGTCCGTTGGGTAGTCCACGATCTGGCCGACATCCAGCGTGCCGGCGTTCAGGCAGCGCGACCAGTCGACGTCGACCGAAACCGCGTCGCGGTCGGTGACGCGAACCCCGTACTCGTCCTCGCAAAGCATGCGGGGAACTTCGGCACCGTTGCCCAAGCCGACCCACGATCCAACGATGAAGTCGTTGGTCAATTCCGTGCCCGTGATGTCGACGGTGCCGGCCCCGGTGTCGACGCTGATGATCGTCGCGATCTCGGTGTTGACGGGCGCGGTGTCCGCCACCTCGGGACCGACGAGGCTGATGGTCGTCACGCCGGTGCGCACGATCTCGGTGGCGATGGCCACACCCACGTCAATCTCGGATTCGGCGCCGGTGTACGCGCCGTTCAGCTCGCCGATGATGGCCGGGGCATACTTGCCGTCGGCGCTGACCTTGCCCATGAGCTTGCCCGCTCGCAAGACTCCCTGGTCGACCGAGGATTGCCCGAGGTCGCGGCTCAAGTCGCCGTCGATCGTCACGCCTCCAGGGAAGAACAGAAGCGTCCCGTCAGCCTTGCCACCGAAAAGAATTCGGCGAGGCGTTGCGACGCGCTCGGAAAGAATCCCGGGTTGTCCTGCTACGCTGTTGTTTGGCATCTTTCAGTCCTCAAGCGGTTTGCTTTTTTTCGTCAGTCGTTCAGGCCTTGGCTGCTTCGGCCCGCGTCTCGCTCGGCAGTTTTCCGCCGGGGAAGAAGCCGCCGACGACGGCGTCGTCTCGTTTGCCGGTCGGCTTGTTGTCGGGATCCGGAACGTCGCGGCTCAATTCCTGCGTCTTGGTCTTTTCGCCAAGCTCGACCGGGTCGTTGATCTCGAACGCGTCGAGAATCCCGCGATAGCGGGGGCGTTCGTTGCCCTCGCCAACGGACAACATCAGGTCGGTCGAGATCGAAGCCTCGAGCAGCTTTCGAGCGCCGGGCGTGATCTTCGGCTTGGCGCCGTTCTGGAGTGCATCGAGACGAGCTTCCAAACCGTCCTTCGAAATCGCACGGATCTCGGTGCTCATCTCGATCTTGTCACCCTTGGCGTCGACCAGCGATGCCTCGAGTGCGGTGATCTTAAGATCTTTCTTTTCGAGCTCGACTTTCGCGTGCTCTTCCATCCCGTCCTTCATGCACTTGGCGACTGAGGCGAGGATGGTCGCTTCGTCCGCGTCGTCGGCGATCGACAGGTTCAGCTTCTCGTTAAGCAGCTTGATCAACTTGTCCATCGGTTCAGCTCCTGGCTCGTTGGAAGGGTCGTCGGCTTCAGATAGTAAGAGTACGGGAACCTCGATGTCAACATTTTCTCCAGATTCCCTGCTCGCAGCGATCTTCACAAAGTCGTTTTGGCCGCTTACGACCGGATGCTGCACGATCGAGTTGGCTGTCAAGGACGGGCCGAGCCGCTTGCGGCCGGTCGTCACATAGTTTCGATTGATCTCCAGCGACGTGCCGACCCCGCTCTTCTTGGTCAGCGGCTCGCCCTCTGGATCAATGGCATGAACACCGATGAGGCGATCGCCACGCACGAACACGTCGGTCAATTCACCGCACGAGTCCTTCGCCTTCTTCGAGTGATCTTGGGTGACGGGCACCTCAATGCCGAGGCCCTTCATCGTCTGGTAGTTCGAGGCCAGCGTGTTCATCAGCGGCTTGTCAACGTGAAGCGTCCAGCCCTTCGACGGGTGGGTCCACGTGCCGATCTTGAGCATGTCCTTCTCGAACAGCCCTCGGCCTTTGGCATCTTTCTTGCCCGTTGCGCTGAAGTCGGTCGTCATCCCGCCGGCGACCATCGCCTCGACGTCGTCCGGAAGCGTCGACATATTGTTGCTTGGTGTGGAGATGCTTTTGATTTGGTCGAGCAGTGACGACGGTGGATTCTTGATCTCGCCACTGGCGATCTGCCCAAGGGTTGACGCGTCTCGCTTTAGCCGGCCAGCGAGTTCAACCAGCGTCATGCCGGCATCGGTCAGTCGCTTGATCTCGCGACGAACGTCCGCGCCCGTGTCTTCGCCCGGCTGACCTTTGACGCTGTCGTCGGCGAGCTCGATCAATTGTGAGAGGGTGATGACGTCGCTGTTGCCGTTTCGTCCCATGCAAGAAGGTTATGGCGCTGGACTTCGCACGTCAACGGTTTCCATTCGGAACCGCTTAAGAGCGGAGACCGTCGATTCCGGCCTTCACCAGCTCGCAGAAGGTGTTGCCGATCCAGTGGAGGCATCGACAGGACCAGAATATGGCCATGTAAATCGCTAGAGGACCTAGCAACACAAGGCCGAGAAAGGTTTTAAGGATTGCGATCACGGTTCCAATTGTAACCGTGTCCCGTCCGACCGTCAACTACCAGACGCGGCCGCTGGTGGGCCCCGCGGGATCAGCCGCAGCCGGGATTCTCTTGAACAAAACCGCGCCGCTAATGTGGATCCCGTCCAAAGTTATGACGACGTCCGCCGGAATCTCCTGGTAGCTTTTGCCGCCATCGACCGAGAACAGGGCATCGTCCGCGCCCCGATTGAAGATTTGAATGTGGAGCATCGCTCGCGCCTCGACCTCGTCCGCCGGCACCAACGTGATCGCCGCATCGTCATCCGCCGTGCTCTCGTCTCGCCACGTTTTGTTCGCTGGGTCCAGGGCCATGGGCTTATCCTACAACGTGGGTAACAACTGCAAAAGTTTGACGGTCATCGAGCAATCTTGGACCGTGACCTCGGCACCCGCCGCGTCCGTACACCGGGCGACCAACGTCAGCTCGTCGCCAACTTCCAAAGTCAAGATCCCGGACGGCGTGAGAAAACGGGTATCGCTCGCGCTGTTGAAACTCACGCGCGCCCGTGTCTCTAGTTGCGGCACGTCGTTGACGGCTATCGCCAACTCATAAGTATTTTGCGCGCTGTCGATGAACGAGGACGGGACCATGATTTCGTAGACGCCGCGACGTTGAACCACGATATCGTCGTCCGTCAGGTCCACGACCATCGGGCCGAGTTGCTGCTGGGCCTCGTCGAAGAACACGACCTGCACCCAATCGTTTTGGTCCGGCAGATCGGTGGCGACCGCGTTGTCCGTTATCAACATCGAGCCGATGCCGATGGGCGTGATTTTTGTTGCGTCGCTCATGGTTAAAGTGGTTCTTCCCACTCGGCCAAATGGTCTTGGATATATTGACGCGCTTCGACAGCGGTCAGTGGCCCCTTCGATCTTGTTAGATCGCCGATGCTCGTCCCGCGCACGACCTTGACGATGGCCAACGATTTATCGATAGAAAAACGGTGGACGACGTGGCCAACTTGACTCTTCGCCTGCCGCGCAGCCCTTCGATTAAATGTTCGAAGATCACCAACTTCGACGATGTAGTAGCGGCTCCCCATTATGTTCCGCCCCCTGCCGCGTAGATCGAATCCATGTCGACGATCGATTGGCCGGTGGGCCAAGTAGGGACTTCGGTAATTTGGCCAATCATCGGCCCGGTGTCTATGTTCCGCCTGAATACGCCGATCGCCATGTGGTCAATTGTTGAGAGTTGCGTCAGCAACCCTTGCGTTAATAGAATTTGCTCGTCGCCTCCGTCAACCCTCAAACGCCAAGTGCTATTCGTTATTCTCGTCGCCTCCACATAATGCCAAACGTCGTCGTCGTATTGAGTCACAGTTGACAGCAAGACTTGTTGGCCCGTTCTTGCCCTCACTCCGAATTGAAGTTCGCCGGTCGAATTCAGCCGAAGCAAAATGTAGAGATTGGTATTGTCGTTTTCGCCTTCACTGTAAATGGTTGCGACTGCGGACAGGGCGTTCGCCTTGAACCAAGCGGTAATGGTGAAAGAGGTGTCGTTATAAATTGACGCGGCCACGGGCACGCCAACCGCTTCGTCGACGCCGCTGAAATTCATACCCTGCGGGATTAGGCCGCCAATGTTCGGGCCAACGATTTGATAGTCGGCTCCCTCCAAGTTTTCAGCCGTGCCATCATTGCCGCCGACCGAGTGGTCGATCGCATTCGGCGCGCCGGAGAATGGGTCGTTGAGCTTCCAATAGGCGCCGGGAGTTAGAGCCAGAACCGTTACGCTGGGTTCAGGTAACGCGGCCACGCCCTCGTCGAGAACCCCGCTCCCGATGATCGCGCCGGGGAAGATGTTGGTCCAGTGTGACAAGGTGCTACCAGATTTTTCCGCTGAGGATGACGTCGGAGCCCGCGTCGTTGTTCTTGCCTTGGACAGCGCCAACGATCGAGACGTCGTCGAGCACCACGCCCGTGTTGCCCTTCAAGAAGGTGAAGGTCGTGCCACCATCGAGCGAAAACAGCGCGTCGTTGCCGCTCGTCTCGATGATATAAATGTGCTTGGCACTGATGCGCCCGACTTCGGCGCCCGCCAACAGCTCGAAGGCATCGTCCTCCGTCGTCGTCACTTGTGTAAACGATAAAACTGGCTTTGCCATTTGGCGCTCCTTGGTCGAAGGCGTTTAGTCTAACAACGTTTTGAGCTTCGACGCCAGAACTTTAGGACGCGCCGAGAGGGATTGCCCGGCTGATTATGTCGGTGGCCACGTTGCCAGGGTTGAAGGCGAAGCCCGGATCTGGGCCGGGGATGATGAGCTTCCCGTCTTTTTCCTCTGGCTCGGGCTTCTTGGTGGCCTTGGTCAGCGCCTTCTGATCTTTGAAAATTTCGATCACCTGGCACCGACAATTAAATCCGTTCGGCGGAATTGCGATGAGCCAGAACGGGTCTTCCTTCGGGTGGCGCTGCCCGTCGAGCTCCGCGTGCTCGTCGCGAACGCGGTCGTCGCCCACCGTCACGTACTCGAATCCCCAGAGGACCTCTTGGATGAACGGATCTCGCAACGCGTTCTGCCGGCCGGCGTTGAACGCCAACTGGATCTGCGTTCGGTAGATCGTCTCGAGCTGGAACGGCGACGCCGGCGACATGCCCGCGGCTTCGAACGCTTGGCCGACCACGCGCACGCCTTCGGTCGTCGTCACCGGGCCCTCGGCCGCAGCAGCCGCAAGATGACGCTGAACGCTGCGCTCCAGTTCTCGGTTCGCGCCGTTCGTCGCGTTCAACGCGATCGGGCTGTACGTCTTTTGCAAGTCGGTGAGCGCCACGTCCGTGATCTCGAGGCGAGCGGCCAGGCTCTCGACGGCGCCGGTGAACACCGGATCGCCGAGCGGCACGACCTGGGCCTCGATACGGATGCGCCCCTTGGTTCTATCGTTGATGAAGTCGCGCCCCTGCAAATGCGTGAGCGTGGAGATCGATTGCACGATCGGCGTCAGCTGGCGCGTGATGACAGTGACGGCCGCGTTCAATGGATTGGCTCGCTGACGGACGGCGTCGTTCGCCGCGCGCCGGGCACGAACTAGAACTGGTTTCGATTTGGAGACGGCGCGGGCGACGAGCCTTTCGATCTTGCGATCAAGTGCGCGTGCGAATCTCTCGCTACTCTTGCTTGCCATTTATGCCCCCGGAGCCGGCGGCGCGTTCTCGGGCGGTGCGTTGGATGGCGGCTCGGGCGTCGCCTCGGCCTTTGCCTTTTCTGCTTCGGCTTCGGCCGCCAGGCGTTCGTTCTCCGATCGCACCATCTCGTCGACGATGTCGGCGGACTCGGCGTCGTCGCGAATTGGCACGCCGCTCTTCTCGATCAAAGCCTTGGCGTCGACAAGCGTGACCAGGAGATCCATGCCGGCAGGCCCCTTGAGCGCGTCGGCAACAACCGTGCGCAGGAACGCGATGTCGGTGTCGACCAGTGGCGTCGCTTCGATTCGCACCGTGC
>SDBS01001134.1_pt1 | contig 27173 bp, 23 predicted proteins | sample 2277091 | NCBI WGS metagenome assembly SDBS01 (sample SAMN10404972, study PRJNA504765) | marine sediment metagenome | isolation source: marine sediment core GS10_PC15, 163 cmbsf | place: Arctic Ocean: Southern Knipovich Ridge | collected 2010
AGAGATTATTTTACATTTTGGAAATTAAGGAGTATCAGTGTAATTGCCATCTTTTAGGAGATAATATTGTGATGAAAAGGGGAGGGGAGTGCTTTGGGCACTCCCCTGTGTATTAGCTTTAGCGAATGATTAATTGGCTTAATCAAGGAGTATAATTTTACCCTGTGTTTTTATTCCTTCAGATTTTAGTTGGATGAAATATACACCCTGTGGAACCCTTATTCCTTTTTCATCTTTCCTGTTCCAGGGGATGTTGTGCACACCACTTTCATGTTTACCATTGGCTAAGGTAGTGACCCTTCTCCCAGAGACATCGTGAATATCAATTGAGATCTCTGCTGTTCGAGGGAGTGTAAATATGATAGATGCTGAGTTTCTTGCAGGATTCGGGAAACATTTCATAGAAGGATTTGTAGGAGTTATTGTTATTTCAGGTTCCTCTTCTACAGCCGGAATTGGAACTGCATTCACAGCTTCAAGGGCATCTATGAGACCAGCGCCGAATGTGTTATCCCTGCCAGCACTTCCAAGGTCGAGACAGGTTAGCTGAATGATACTGTCTACCTCCCTTGGTGTAAGGTCTGGGTTCTTTGAAAGCATAAGTGCAACCACTCCCGCAAGATGTGGAGCGGAAAATGAGGTTCCCACGTATCCTGAAACATAACCAGTAGGGTTGGTATGAGAGAGGGATTCAATAGTAGGGGTTCCTCCGGGAGCGCAGACATCAGGCTTAATTAATCCGGGTGGATACATGTAATCATACCAGGGTGCAAAGAACCAATTTACTGGTCCAAGGCTCGAGAAGGAACTAATTGTATTGTCATCGTTGGTTGAACCGACAGCCATCGTTACAGTGTGTCCTCCACTACCATACCAGGCGGGAGGAGGATTTGCAGGTATATTTATGTCATACGGAATTGTGTAATGACCAGGTTGTTTTCCATTCCCTGCTGCTACAGACCAGCAAGGAATTCCCATAGTTAAACAGGTCTGTGATACGCTTCTAAACTGTGTGCTCAAATAACCCCACATTCCTCCTGCGTTTGCACTATCAAATCCTACTGAGCATGTGAAGATATGGGCACCGTTGGCAATTCCAAAAGTGATTGCATCCTCCATATCTATATTGGTTGACGTTTTTAGAATCATAATCTGTGCATCTGGTGCGACACCTGTCGTTGTTCCAGCTGTCCCGTCACCAGCAACCATGCCTGCAGTACGGGTTCCGTGACCAATTGAACTCTGATCCATCGGGTCATCATCATTGTCTTCAAAATCCCACCCATGATGTGGATATGTGGGACTACCATCCCACATGTGGTCATTCAGGTCATTATGGTTATAGTTGCAGCCTGTATCAAGGTGTCCAACAACAATATTTTGACCAGTATACCCAAGTGCCCAAACTTGATCTGCCTTTACCTTGAGGAGATTCCAGCCAATGGTTCTCGAATCTAGAGGATTGTTGTTCTCATAACCTTCGTTATCTTTAACAATTAGGGGTTTACATAGTATAGCTGGCCAGATAAGTGCAACAGATGGATGTTTTGCAACCTCTTCGACAACCTCCTTCGTTGCTTTCATCCCAATAGAGTTTGTTAACCATAATTGACTGAGTCTCTCAACCTTTCCGGATTTCTCCATCTGTTTGAGGTAATCCATTACATCCTTCTGATATGAGGTTGTGAAATTCTGCAAGGTGTTGATTGCATACGATCTCCTTTCTCCTTTGCTCATATCCTGTACCTGTTTGTAAAGGAAATCAGAATCTATTATTTTATCGAATTCAACAATCACATGGAATGATTCGTTTATGGATCCGACATCCAATTTATCTTTAAGTTCTTTGGGAATCTTCTCCATGTAACTTCTGTAGGTAAATTCGAGTGAAAAACCCTGCTGGTTGTCAGCCCACGCAGCAACAGTAATAAGTGTTAACAAGATGAAACATAAAAGAAATTTTTTCAGCATTTCTTACCTCCTTGTTTTGAACTGTTTTTGAGAGAAAATATCACCTCCTTTTCGTTTTACTTATAGCATTTTCTCTGAGTTTGTCAAGGGATAATTATTGTTTTTTCGTTTTTTGATAAAGTCTTTGGCGGGGGAAACTTAAAAGAAAAAAAAGGGGGGCTTCGAGCCCCCCTATGTGATTTAGTCGATGACTATTAGCTTGGCATTTGCTTTTATACCTTCTGATTTTAGTCGGATGAAATATATACCCTGTGGAACTCTTACTCCCTTTTCATCTTTCCTGTTCCAGGAGATGTTGTGCACACCACTTTCATATTTACCATTGGCTAAGGTTGCAACCCTTCTCCCAGAGACATCGTGAACATCAATTGAGATGTTTGCCATATGAGAGAGAGTGAATCTGATAGAGGTAGTGTTTCTTGTTGGATTAGGATGACATTTCACAGAGGGAGTAGCAGGAGTTTCCGATATTACAGGTTCTTCCTCTATGCCTGGAACTATGAGTATAACAACTTCTCCGTAAGGGTTTTCATCAGGGTCATTAGATTCTACCCAGAGTGTGTCTTCGTATATGTCTCGTAGGACTTGTGTTGTATCAATGTCGACCGTCACCTGAATGGAACCAGCTGCAGGAACGCTGAAAACTGTGGGATAGATAGAATCGATCCAGGCAGCGGATTTTAAGATATTTGTAACATCCAGCTGGGCACTGCCAACATTTTTACAATAGAAGTTTGCAAGTATATCTCTACTACTAAGATCAACAACAAGTGGGTTAGGACTGCACTCTATGTCGGGTGCTTGACCGGCGAGTGCTACTATTGCTCTAATCATTAAGTCGCCCTTAAGACCCGGGCTCACAGTCCAGTTCCAACTAGTAGGTCCCGTCCTAAGACCTATTGCTTGTCTCGTTGGATAGTTACAAGGATTGTCTGCAAGGATACGGGAGCTGTCGCCTGGACTCCACCATGGCAACCAGATACCGAGCCAGAAATCATCTGAGTCTGTATAGTTACCGGTAAAATCACCCCTTGACCAGGTTGGGTGTGCTTGAGCAGTGACAACAACAGGTCCATCCATGGGCAAAGTAGGAGTGCCTGCAGCATCGTTCCATACAAATAATGTACAGATTTGATTTGCACCCGATATTCTCCAGATTTTAAAGAGCTCTGCTTTCACGGTACATGGCTGTGGTGGTGTAAATCTTACCGCATACCAGAGAGCATTGCTCGTACCCTGATAACCCCAGACACCCGTTCCATCGTCATAGTATAGTGTATCAAGAACCCTGCCGAACGGATTTGATAAATCGCCGTTCAGGGTTCTTACTATAACTGGTTTTGAAGATGGTTCGAGTAGCACCTCATTTGTTCCAAGTTTCAGATTGTCTGCCCATAAAATACTGGTAAATAAAGCTAATACTACAATGCATAAAAGTAGTTTTTTGAACATTCTTTCCTCCTTACATTAGGTTTAGATAGATTATAGATTCACCTCCTTTCCATTTGGATTAATATTTTCTGCAAAAATTATAACATGCAGATAGGGTTTGTCAAGGGATAATTATTGTGTTTTTTATAGTTTTCTGGTAACATCTTTGGTGAAAAGGACTTAAAAGAAAAAAAGGGGAGGCTTCGAGCCCCCCTATGTGTATTTAGTCGATGACTATTAGCTTGGTGTTTGCTTTTATACCTTCTGATTTTAATCGGATGAAATATATACCCTGTGGAACTCTTACTCCCTTTTCATCTTTCCTGTTCCAGGAGATGTTGTGCACACCACTTTCATATTCTCCATTGGCTAAGGTAGTGACCCTTCTCCCAGAGACATCGTGAACATCAATTGAGATGTCTGCCATATCAGAGAGAGTGAATCTGATAGAGGTAGTGTTTCTTGTTGGATTAGGATGACATTTCACAGAGGGAGTAGCAGGAGTTATTGTTATTACAGGTTCTTCCTCTACACCTGGAATTGGAACTGCATTCACGGCGGCAAGGGCATCAATAAGACCTGCACCAAATGTATTATCCCTGCCAGTAGTTCCAAGATCAAGACAGGTTACCTCTACAAGACTGTCTATCTCTTTTGGTGTAAGGTCTGGATTTTTCGATAACATAAGAGCAATAGTCCCTGTAAGATGTGGGCAGGACATTGAGGTTCCCTGCCACATTGATGGTCCAGCATATCCTGAGGGATTACTGTAAGAGAGTGATTTAATGCCTGGACTGCCTCCGGGTGCGACAACTTCTGGTTTCATTAGTCCGGGTGGATACATATATTCGTACCATGGTGCAAAGAACCAATCTGTTGGACCAAGGCTCGAGAAAGAAGCAATTGTATTACCCTGATTAGTTGCACCGACAGCCATCAACCCAGTGTGTGATGAAGCACCATACCATGGCGCAGGGGAATTTGCAGGGATTCCTATGTCATATGGAAGTGCGTAGTGACCAGGTTCTTTTCCATTGCCTGCAGATGTTGACCAAATGACCCCTGCAGACAAACAGTTGGCTGCAATATATCGGGATGAAGTGCTAAGGGAACCCCAGCTTCCACCAGCATCAGCACTATCCCATCCTGCGGACATAGTAATGACATTAGCATCGTTGGTGAGTGCGAAGGTAGCTGCATTCTCCATATCGCTTATAAATCCAGGTATCGCCCTTAGAGCCATAATCTGGGCGTCCGGTGCAACACCTGTCGAGCATCCAGCTGTTCCATCACCAGCAATAGTACCTGCAGTATGGGTGCCGTGACCATTACTATCCATTGGATCGTCATCACCGCCAATAAAATCCCATCCATGGTTGGGGTAAGTTGGACTTCCATCCCACATATGGTCACTTAAGTCATTATGGTTATAGTTTACTCCTGTATCAATATGTCCAACGATAATACCCTGACCTGTGTATCCAAGAGGCCAGACCTGGTCTGCATTTATTGCTTGGATATTCCAGACAAGCTCTCTCCCATCAGGACTACTGTTTCCAACACTCCCACCTTTTGTTGTGAAGACTCTATTGATCTTGTCCAACCAGACAAGAGCAACAGATGGGTGTTCTGCAACCTCTTCGATAACCTCCTTCGTTGCTCTCATCCCGATTGTATTTGTTAACCACAATTGGCTGAGTTTCTCAACCTTCCCAGAATTCTCCATCCTTTCAAGGTATTTCATTGCATCCTTTTGATATGAGGATGTGAAATTCTGCAAGGTGTTGATTGTATACGTCCTTCTTTCGTTCATACTCATTCCCTGCACCTGCTCGTAAAGGAAACTTGGATCAATAATTCTATCAAATTCAACAATCACACGGAATGATTCGTCTGTGGATGCAACATGCAATTTGTCTTTAAGTTCTTTTGAAATTTTCTCTGGGTAACTTCTGTAGGTAAACTCAAGTGAAAGATTATTTTGATTATCAGCCCACGTAGTAGTAATAAATATTATCAAGATTAAACACGGAAAATATTTCTTCAGCATTCTTTACCTCCTTGCTTTAAACTTTGTCTAAAACTAAATCACCTCCTTTTAACATAAATTGCAAAAATCTGTTATGGATTTGTCAGGAGACTATCCTCATTTTCTTTCTTATTCTTGACAAAAATCCATACCCATAGGATTGCAATGATTCCAATGGTTACAAAAGAATCAGCAATATTAAAGACAGGCCATTTGAATTTCCTAACCCCAATCTCGATGAAATCAATCACCTGTTTCATTCTAATACGGTCAATAAGGTTTCCAATTGCTCCACCTATTATCATTGCGAGTCCTAAGTAGATAAGTAAACCCTTCTCTCTTAATCTAAAAAAATATACTATTAAAAGGATAGTAGCAACTGAAGTCAATATCATCATCAGAACAGGTGGACCTATCGAAATACCAAACGCAGCGTTTGGATTTTTAATATATGTGATGCTAAAAAATGGATTAATAACTTTTATGGATTGTCCAAGGTGCATTGTTCTTGAAATAATATACTTAGTAAGTTGATCAAGAAAAATAACTGACAGAGAGGTAAAAGTGAGAATTTTCCATTTTTTTCTCATCTTTTTTGGTCTTGTTTTTCTTCCTTCTCTTTACATTCAATACATAACTTTGCATGAGGCTTTACCTTCAGTCTTTTTCTTTCTATCGGTTTTTCACATTTCTCACATATTCCATATGCTTTGCTGCGAACTTTCTCAAGGGCTTCCTCAATATGCACTAACCTATTTCCAACACTAGTTACAACAATAGATTCTTCTTCCTTGTCAGCTGTCTCTGTTCCCACATCAGCCATATGATAAGGATATGCAAAACTATCTGAAGGTGTATCTATCTTATTCTCTAAGCAATTAAGTTCATTTGTTAGTCTTGCTTTCGCTTTCAACAGAAGATCCTGAAACTGTTTTAGATCCTTTTTATTCATTTACCCCTCCTTGAGGTTCTCGAAGCATTTCTTGCAGATAGATGGATGTTCTGAAAACTGTCCCACCGTTTCTGAAAAGGTCCAACACCTCATGCATTTTTTACCTTCGGCTTTCACTACACCAACAGCAATATTATCGTCTTGGTCTTCAAATTGAATTTCAGAAGTGTGGTTCATTATTTTCACACCAGAGACGATAAAATACTCTTTAAGGTTTATATTAAGATTTTCTAAAAATTCTTTTGTTTCCTTGTTCTTATAATAAATAAGGATCTTTGCTTCAAGAGCATTCCCAATTAACTTGTCTTTTCTCTTTTTTTCTAGAGCTCTGTAAACAACATCTCTAAAACCCTTCAGTTTTTCGAAAATGCTTATCACTTCTTTATCTATCCACTCCTCTTTAACTTCAGGGAAGAAACTGATATGCACACTTTCCTCCTCCTTGTTGAAATGAGTGAATGATTGCCATATTTCTTCCGCAGTAAATGGAAGTATAGGTGAAATAAGAAGGAGAAGATTTTCCAATAAGGCAAAGAAAACTGTTTGGGTCGATCTTCTTTTAGGGGAGTTCTTCGCAAATGTATAAAGACGATCTTTCATTATATCGAAATAGTAATGGGAAAGTTCTGTAGTGCAGAAGTTGTGGTAAACATGAGTGACCTTACTGAAAGAAAAGTTTCTATAGGCATCAATAATTTCTTTTGTAAGCATCTGGAGATTTGAGAGAATAAACCTGTCCATTGGATCAAGTTTTTTATAATCTACAGCATCTTTAACCAAGTCAAAATCGTAGAGATTGCCAATAAGGAACCTGAAAGTATTTCTGATTTTTCTGTAAATCTCAGCTATACTCTCCATTAATTCGAAACCAAAAACCATATCGGAAGTATAATCAATTGATGCGAACCAAAGTCTAAGAATATCTGCACCATATTTATCGCAAATTTCTTCTGGTGCTACAATATTTCCAAGTTTTTTTGACATTTTTTTCAAATTCTCATCAAGAACTAAACCGTGTGTTAGAACTGATTTGTAGGGAACAGTATCGTCGATGGATTTGCTTACGATCAGTGATAGTTGAAACCAACCCCTGTGTTGGTCAACAGCTTCAAGGTATAGGTCACAAGGTTTGCTTAGTTCTTCTCTCTCTTCGAGCACAGCTTTGTGGCTCATCGATGCATCGAACCATACATCGAATATGTCAGTTTCCCTTTCAAATTCCTTTCCCTTGCAAGAAGGGCAGTGAAAATTTGGAGGAAGGAAACTTGCCAATGGTTCAGTAAACCAGCTATCAGCGTTTTTCTCTTTTACAATTTTAACCACATTTGATATAATTTCTGAATCAAGAATTGGATTTCCACAATCCTTACAATAAATCGCAGGTATAGGAACTCCCCATGCTCTCTGTCTTGAGAGTGTCCAGTCGGGTCTTGTCTCTATCATATTGTATATTCTCTCCCTGCTCCATTCTGGAATCCACTTAGATAACTTTGTTGATTCAAGTAATCGTTTTCTTAGGTTATTATGCTCGACATTAAGAAACCATTGTTCTGTTGCCCTGAATATTAGTGGACTGGAACATCTCCAGCAGTGTGGATATGAATGTTCAAAAGAAGCACTATGAAGGAGGATACTTTTCTTTTTAAGGAGGTTAAGAATGTCGATATTTGCATCAAAAACTAATTTACCTTTGACGAACTCTACTTCTTCAGTGAATCTACCATTATCATCTACTGGAGAAACAATAGGAAGTTTGTATTTAAGCCCGATCTGATAATCTTCATACCCATGACCTGGAGCTATATGAACACACCCTGTTCCTGTATTCATCTCAACAAACTCAGCGAGGATTGTAACCGATCTCTTATCATCAAAAACAGGATGCTTGGTCTTCAAACCCTCAAGTTCTTCGCCTTTCATCTTCCTTACAATTTCGAAAGGGCTAATCTCGAGAACATTTTTAACCGTATCAAAGAGAGATTCAGCTATGATATATCCCTTCCCATTCCATTTGATTAGCAGATAAGTTTCTCGAGGATGAAGAGCCACTGCAACATTAGCAGGAAGTGTCCATGGTGTTGTAGTCCATATAACAAAAGATGTATCTAAGTCCTTATCGAAATCTACAATTGGGAATTCGATATAAACAGAAGGTGAAGTGTGTTCTGAATACTCCACTTCTGCTTCTGCAAGAGCGGTTTTGCACACAGGGCACCAGTGGATGGGTTTTTTCCCTTTATAGATATAACCATTCTTAACGATTTCTCCGAATCCTTCAATTATCTTTGATTCATAGGAAGGATCCATTGTTAGGTATGGGTGGTCCCAATCCCCAAAAACACCAAGTCTTGGGAATTCTTCTTTTTGGATCTTAAAATATTTCTCTGCATATTTGCGGCAGCGTTTTCTTATCTCCATCCTTGAAGGGTTTTCTTTTGCTTCATTGATTTCTTTCATAACATTATGTTCAATAGGCATTCCATGACAATCCCATCCTGGAATGAATGGAGAATAGTAGCCTTGCATAGAGAAAGACTTGACAACGAAATCTTTTAGTACCTTATTGAACCCTGTTCCCATGTGGATATGTCCATTTGCGTACGGAGGTCCATCATGAAGAATATAGGGTTTCTTTCCTTCCCGTTTCTTCAATACTTTTTCGTAGATCTTGTTTTCCTTCCAAAATTTACAAATCTCCTTTTCCTTTTGAGGAAGATTTGCTTTCATAGGGAATGTAGTGGAGGGAAGATTGAGCGTATCTTTGTAATTCATTATTTTAAGCTGTTTCAGTCAGTTTCAAAAACATTTTTACCTTTTCGTTATCTGGAGCAAATTCGAGCGTCTCTTTGAGAAAACCTTTTGCTTTTTCTACTTCTCCTTTTTTATACCAGGCAACCGCAAGCTTAATTCTTGCATCGATATACTTTGGATTCACATCTACAACCCTATTGAGTTCCATGATTGCTTTTTCATACTCTCCCATCTTTACATAGGTGTTACCCAAGAGTGTTCTTATATCAAGATACTGTGGTGCAATCTTTAGTGCTTTTAGGAATTCTTGTCTTGCATTCTCATACTCTTCAATTTCGAGGTAGTTCACGCCAAGTTCCTTGTGAGCATTTGCAAGTTTAGCTTTCATACCAAGTGTCAACGTTCCTTCCACCTTCTCTAATTTCGTAGCCTTAGCATACTCGTCGACAGCTTCTGTATATTTTCCCATTTCATTATAGGTAATAGAAAGATTCAGGTGTACTTCTGCGTAATTTGGATTTAGTTCAAGAGCTTTCTTGAACGAGTTGACAGCCTCCTCGTATGATGCAAGCATGCTGTACATTAGCCCAAGTTGGTTGAAAATATCAGGATAGTCAGGTGCTTGTTCACTTGCTTCAATAAGGAGTGAAAGAGCTTCATGGATTCTGCCCTGATCAAACAATGTCGTTCCTTTCTTAATCTTCTCTCTTAATTCGGGATCCATAATACCTCCCACTATTTGTTACTTTTACTTGAATAGAAAAGATACATTAAACCACCAATAATAGCAGTAACAATTGCTGGTTCAAAAAGACTTGCAAAGGATGTTCCCTTTTTCTTAACTCCTTTTTCAAGGTTTTCATATTCTTTTTTGGGAATCCTGTTCTCTAATAATTCCTCGATTTCCTTGGCAATTAAGATCTCTCTTGTCACGGGATCTACAAGCCTGAATGAAATTTTAACCCCTGCATTCCTAACTATTGTAGGATCTCCAAAGAAATGGGTCTCTTCCTCTACTGTTACATATTTTTCAATAATTCTAAAGGAAAGGATGGGTTTATCTATTTCAGCATCTTCCTCCTTTAAAAACAAGGTTCTGTTCAGGTTTTTTATTTCATTTGTAATACTTTCGATAAGAATAAAGTTACTTTTGTCATCCTTTTCTAAAAGACTTTCAACAATAGATATATTGCCATCCCATATACCAACTATATCGCTTGTAAGTTTTCTCCCTGCATTCCTTATACATATATTTTGTAATTCCTCATCTGTTAGGTTGTTTTCCGTTTCACCTGATGAAAAAGAAGCACAGAGAAAGACCAAAATCAGTGCTCCATAGATTTTCATAATGTGGCATTATAGTTAATAAAGGCTTGAAAGTCAAGAGGTTTTTGATGCTTTTTTGTTAGTGGATTGATGGAAGAACACAAAGTTATTGATTATGGAGACTTGACAGATTCTTCAGAACCGTCCTTTCCCTATTTCCTCCAGCAGTAATTCTATTGCTTTGGTGAGTTGGTTGTCGTTGCAGGAACCATCCATTTCAGGTCTGTTTTTAGTATGGATATCGGGCTGGACTGGAGCATTTTCGAGGTTTTCACCAGAGAGCCTGAACCATCCTGTTCTGGGAACACGAAATGTGGAACCATTCAGCAATGTGATATCATTTGTGCCGATCACTGCTCCGAATGTGGGTACTCCAATAAGTTTCCCCAATTTAAGTTCCCTAAAGGCTTCAGGGAATATTTCTGCATCACTAAAACAATACTCGTTGATGATGACGATCGTAGGCTTATCATATCTGAAGAGCGAACTGTATTCCTTTTCCCCATCCCTTTCAATAGAGTAGGCATAAGGAGCACTCCTTCTTAGTATTGTTAGAAGTTCATCGTGAATGCCTCCTCCACCGTTGTACCGTATATCTATAATGAGACCATCCTTATCCATTTCTTTATACAGGTCCTTTTCGAATATCTTCAGGTTCTTAGCCCCCATTGAAGCAATGTAGAGGTATCCAAGCCTGTTATTACTTATCTTATGCACATATTCCTTATTCGATTTTACCCAATCTATTTCAACTAAGTTCCAGATTGAACGTGGGCTTTCAGGTTTAACCTTTATATCCCTTTTCTTTCCATTCGAGAGAACGGTAAGCATAATATCTTTGTTATTTTTGTTCCGAAGGAGCGCGTAATAGTTTTCTCCCTTTTCAATCCTTTCTCCATTGATGTGGGTAATGATGTCACCCTTATTAATTCCAACCTTTTTCTCACTTATAGGTGAGTCAGGGACCATACCCTTAATCTTGATTCCACTACCCATGTATTCTGCATCGTATATTATTCCGAGAGCACCGGTTGTCTCCCTTTTACCTCCAATTTTCCATATACCGAGATGGGAAGCATTCAATTCCCCAATCATCATGGATATTACGCTATGGAAATCCCGGTTGGTCCTCATATGCATAGCAAAGTCCTTGTATTTATTGTACATAGCCTTCCAGTCAATACCGTGAAAATCACTGTCGTAAAATCCATCCTTGAGTGCCCACCATGCTTCATTGAACACCTGTTCTCTCTCTTTATCTCTGTCTATTTCTATCTCTACATTAAAACTGTGTGGAACCGATTTTGTAGAGGCAATATCTGCATGAAAGATGCTTCCTTTTCCTGAAAGATAGAATATTATCTTCCTGTCCTTTGTAATAAAGAAGTGTTTTGGATGTACATCATTCTTAGTGACCCGTTTTAATTCCTTCCCCCGCCAATCGACAGTCCAGATATCATGCTCATCCTGGGTTTCAGAATAGATTGCGAACTGTTTACCATCAGGAGATTGTGTAACATAATTGTAATATCCCGATACTTTCGTGACTGTATGAATCCTGTCTTCTAGGTCCTCAAAATCAATACTAACCGTAACGTCTCCCTCCGTTGAATCTGCTTCTTCCTTTTCCCAGTATTCTTCATCCCTTTCCTCGTCTTCTTTGAGAAGAAATACATATTTCATCCACAGATTACCAGTTGCATTCCTTGAAGCGAAGGCAATTCTTCCACCATCTGCACTCCACATGGGTTTGTAATCATCATTTGGATGGTTAGAAATATTTATGGGTTTCTTACTACCATCTGCAGGTACAATAAAGATATCTTCCCGCCAGCTGAGAGTGGTTCTGCTGTAAGTAATCCATTTACTGTCAGGAGACCAATCAATCCATAGAACATCATTTTCAGGGCATAATTTTTTACTTCTTTTACCGTCCTTATCCATCACATAGAGCTGCCTTCGGTTTTTGAAATAGGCTATCTTTTCACCGTTAGGTGAAAAGATAGGTTTGATTTCAGTCTCTCCTGTTCCCAGGATTTTTTTTGTATCAAAAACAAAGTTATCGTAAAATCTTTTTTCGTTCTTAGGCTCAATAGTGTAGATATCCATATCACCATCTTCCATTGATGAATAGATAAGCATTTCTTTTTCAGGGTGCCATGAAATATGTTTTTCTATATAGGCGGTATGGGTAATCCTTGTAACTTTCCCTGTTTTATTATCCTTTTTTAGTTCCATTACAAAGATCTCACCATGAACTATGAATGCGAGTTCTTTCTCATCAGGGGAAAGCACAAACTGTGACACATTGCTTGTATACGTTTTTATATAGGAGGGATTTTCTTTGTAGTCTTCAGTAGCGGTAATGTTCAATTGCTTCTTTTCACCTGAGAGGGTGTTGTATGTATATAAGTACCCAAATACTTCATATACAATCAGTTTTCCATCCCAGGAGATTTCAGTGAAATGGATATCTTCCTTTTCTTGCGTAAGCTTTTCGGTTGATGTACCATCAAGATCCATTCTCCAGATGTTGTTGACAAGCCCTTCTCCTCTATTGCTTATGAAATAAATCTTTTTGTCCAGAGGTGAATACATTGGGTATCCATCCCTTCCCGTAGAGTTGGTTATCTTTTCTGATTTGCCATCAGGTAGAGTCTTAATCCAGATGTCACTATTTGCACCTCCTCTATATTTTCTTCTCCACCACGCTGCACCACCCCGTACATAAATAAAATTCTTTCCATCAGGGAGGAAACTAACTTCCCTTGCTCTGAAACTTGTGACCATCTCAGGAAGTCCTCCATTCACTGATACTTTATAAAGAGCTGGCATTAGAGTGTTTCGATAGGAACCAAAGAGAATATACTTACCATCTGGTGTCCAGCCATAAAGGGCATCGTATGTGGAATAGTATGTTATCCGTTCTGGAGAGCTGCTACCATCAGATGGAATAATACATATGTCGTCGGTTCCCCACCTGTCTGTTTCAAATGCTATCCATTTTGCATCGGGAGACCAGAATGACCTACTTTCGTATCCTTCACTAACAGTTAATCTTTCCGCTCTGCCACCTTCTGCATCAACAATCCAGATATCACCGTAGTATGAAAAGGATATTTTCTTCCCATCTGGTGAAGGTGCAGGAAATCTTGCACCCCAGACCTCACCACTATTTAAGGGTGAGTACAATAATATAACCATGATAAAACCCAGTACAATAGTGCTTAAATTTCTCATGTTGTGAATATACAACATTTATGAATAATTGTCAAGAAAACATGGTGGAATTGTCTTGACAGAGTTGAATATTCTCGTGTATAAAGAAACAAAACCATTATCAACATAAAGGTAGGAAGGATTGATTATAGCATAGTAATTTCAAATGTGAAATGTGGGAACAGGTGAAAATCATCATTACGATTAAATATGACAGAATTTAATAATCAAACTTATAAGTTTCTTGAAGAATTGTCTTGTTTTCTACAAAAACTCGGTCTTCCGTTGGCAGTCCTTGCCTGGTTTTCTGTCTTTCTTGGTGTAATTGGAATGTGCTTCGTTCTTCGTAGACATTCAATGGTTGGTAAATGGAGATTATCTTTGATAGTTGGAGGTGTTGCGTTATTTGCCCATATTCTGGATTATGTAGTTACCATCAGACTCAACCCATCTCTGTCTTTTGAAGCCAATCCCATATGGTGTATTGTTGTTGAGAAGATGGGGCTGGAGATTGCAAAATGGTATGGATTAACAGGGAAGATACTGATATCTATCCTTAGTTTCCAGTTCTTTGCTTTTTATCTAATTCAACGAAAAACACTTCTACCAAAGAAAGCCAATGGTTTTATTAATTTCTGGAAGAACTATGGAAGAGCAAAAAAGGGAAAGACTGTTTTAGAGTTAAGTAACATCACAAATTTATTCTCTTTTCTATTTTCACTTTCCGGTCCTTTTTATTTTTATGTTGTTTTTCTTAATAGTATAACGGATGAGGAGCTCTATTTGCAGGTACCATCTATGCCTTTAGCAGGATTGTTTTACTTAATTATTTTGACATTTATCTATCTTTTTGGAAATTACTGGAAATTCAGGAAAACACGGAAGAATTGAACTAAAGTTTCGGGAGGTGAGTAATGACGACTATAATATTAAAACCAATTTTCAAGACGAATAGATTCTTTCTTTTGAGCTTTCTTTTATTGTTTATTCCTCAATCTGCTTATGCCAATGAACCTTTAGTCCCTTTGATAATACTTTTCGTGGGACCAACTTTTAGTAGCGTCTTTTTTGCCTCGTTTTTTGGGCTTATTCTTGTTATTGTTCTTAAATCCGCTGTCTTTTTGTGGAAGAGTGATTTTAAATCCCCCCTTGCTATCTATTTTGTGATTATTGCGAACATAGTCTCGACATTTATAGGTATTATTGTTGCTGGAATGTTTACTTCCTCATTCCTTCCAATTCTTTGTATTCCGATCCTCTATTTAATTTTCTTCACCCCTGCCCGGAGATTAAAAAGGCATAAGATCTTTGCAAGGTTGCATCCCTGGTTTATTGCATTTCTCCTAACCTTGCTGACATATTTTACTGTCTTCATCTTTGGGATTATGATGGGATTTCAGACGACAGCATATATCTACTGGCCATTAAAAATTCTTATGGCTGCATCTGCAATATTAGTAAGTCTGCTAATAAGCGTACTCTATGAAGAGGCAGTTATCTCAAAATTATACAGGGTCCACAGGAAGGTCGAGAAGTCATTTCTTGAACCTGTTCTATGGTGCAACATCATTGCTTTTGCAGTAGTAATGTTAATTGGTGCAATTGTTGCTTTTCCAAAGAGATTAGCTTCTCCGGATTTTCTAATAAGATTGATTGATGCGTTAAAGAGTTTCTTTTGCTAAAGACTCCTAACAGTTTCTAGAAGATCTTTGACAACGTTTATGCTCTGTGATATATATACTTTCTAAAAGGTGAGAAACTTAAAGGAAAGGAGGAATAATGGGTCTTTTCAGTTTTATGAGGAATGTGGGGAAGAATGTCTTTGGAAAAGGTGAAGATGAAGCAAAGGCGATTGAAACCTTGTTGAAGATGGATCTTGGAGATAAGATTAATGACTTAAAGGCAGAGTTTGCAGATGGTCTGGTGACCCTTTATGGGAAGTGTGACTCGAAAGCAACAAAAGAGAAAGCCGTACTTTTAGCAGGAAATCTTAATGGTGTTGAGAAGGTTAATGATGAAAATCTTGAATCTCCTGCATCAGAGGAAGTAACAGAGTTCTATACCGTAAAATCTGGGGACTCTCTCTGGAAAATTGCGAAGGAATTCTATGGTGATGGGAACAAGTATCAATCGATTTTTGAAGCGAATAAGGAAGTTATCAAGAATCCGGATCTTATCTATCCCGGGCAGACTCTGCGCATACCTAAGATTAGGGAGTAAACTGGAATAGAAATGACGAAGTCCGAAACCAGAATGACGAACTTTACCCACCACGAATTTTTCCAAGGATAAGAACGACGAAATGGAATGAGGAGAACATTTCTACAGACTAGTCTATTCAAGGACAATGAAGGAAGAAATGGAGTGAGGAGAACTTCGCCCACCACAAATTTTTTCCAAGGGGAAGAACGACGAAGCGAAGTAAGGAGACCTTCAAATCAGAATTTCTAAATTGCGATACATAAAAGAAGTTTAATCAAATTAACTGCTACACCAATTCAGTTATGTTGGTGTAAGGCATACCAGGAGGAAAGCGTGGACGAATTTATTAGTCAGGGGGCTGTTAAGATTATTGAGGTCGTTGGTGTTTCGGACAAGAGTTTTGATGATGCTGTAAGTCAAGCAATAATAAGATCCTCAAAAACTATTGAAGGTATTACAGGGATAGAAGTAATAAAATATATGGCAAAAGTGAAAGACGGTCATATCATCCAGTATCGTGCTAACATTAAGCTAGCCTTTCCAGTCAAATAAATATCATTCTTCTTATCATTTCATTTTAGCGAAATGATATGTTGCAGTTGAGTGGTACTGCAGTAAAATCATTTTCTTTTGCCCTTTAGATAGCGGATGAAACCATGGGTTAGATTCCCTACTTTCTTAGAATGGGAATAAATTTCGTCAAATTCTTTTTTAGTGATATATGTTTGATCTAAAGCTACAAAAATTGACTTTGGAGTTCAATATTAGATGGGGACGCATAGGATAAGAATTCAATAAATCCTTTTTTTGATTCTCTGCTAAATCCTTCAGCAATATTTGCCATAATTGATACTGATGATCGCCTTATTTGGTCTCCTAAAGCAAAGTCTTTTTGAAGCTTTTGAGCTTAAAATTCGTATTATCCATTAAAGGAGGTTTTATGCAATTTGTATTGTTATGTTTATTAGCAATAAATAGTTTTAGCGAAAAAGTGATAGAAGCACATTTTACCGATACCCCGCCTAAAATTGACGGGATCATCGATGAAGTCTGGCATTCTGCAGACTCAATCGATGATTTTATCCAGTTAGTTCCATATGAAAAGGAAGAACCAACTGAGCGAACTGTTGTTTATGTATTGCAGGATAAGGACAACCTCTATTTCTTATTCCACTGCTATGCACAAAAGCATAAACCAATTGCCTGTTTGACTGCTGATGAGGATAACATTTCAATAGCTATTGACCCTTTTGGCAGTAAGACGACTGCATATTTCTTTACTGTATATGCGAGTGGAATCATCCATGATGGTTGGGTACTTGATAATGGACGCACTAAGGATAATTCATGGGAAGGGGTCTGGTATCGTGCAGTAAAATTGTACAATGACCACTATGACATAGAACTAAAAATTCCTTTCAAATCAATCCGGTATAAGAAAGACCTTAATGAATGGGGAATAACATTTGTTAGATATACGGCCCATAACAAGGAGACTGATTGTTGGAACGAATTCCTGCAAGCAGAAGGGGATCTGGTTTCAAAGTACGGAGTATTGAGGGGTGTAAACCCACAAGCAAAAGGATTCTATTTTGAACTCTATCCTGAGGGATTTGTTAGATATGACAAGCATACAGGAGAAGAGGGGCAGGGAAAACTAAGTGGGAGTTTCAACTTCAAATGGGACGTTACCTCGCAAACAACAATCAATGCGACTGCCTATCCTGATTTTGCACAGATTGAATCTGACCCTTTTACCTTGAATCTCTCCCAATACCAGACTTACTTGAATGAGAGGAGGCCTTTTTTTCTAGTGGGAATGGAAATCTTCAGAATGTCTGATTTTGGGGAGGATGTCGGGTTTTTTGACCCTCTTAACATCTTCTATTCACGGAGAGTTGGTAAATCACTTAATGATGAAACTGTTCCAATCTTTGGAGGAATGAAGGTAACTCATAAAACAGAGAAATGGAATTTTGGGATTCTTGGTTCCTATACAGATTCACTTGAAACCGAACCTGAGAGGGGTTTTGGTGTTGTTAAGCTAAAGCGTCAGGTTATGGAGAATTCTGACATTGGAATGCTTTTCAGTGGAACAATAGCTGATAAGGATAATTATAACTATGCACTCGCGTTTGATGGTGTCTATCGTGGTGGTTTTAATCAGTTCATTATTCAGACTGCGTTGAGTGAGAGAAATAAGAAGCAGGGATGGGCGGTTTCAACTGGATATATGGGGTTCATCAAAAACTTTAAGGTGATGGCAGCAGCCGATGTAGTGCATGATTCCTTTGATGTTAGTGATATTGGTTTTGTTCCCTGGGCAGGAAAGAAGGAAATCTCTATTACAACAGGTCCGTTTACTGTTTATAAAAAGGGTTTCTTAAAAAACCTCTTTTACGGACCTGGTATTGTGATCATTCAAGAAGCTGGTGATACGTTAAATTGGACAAAACTTGGTAGTTTTTCTTTCAATCCCAATTTTCGTAATAACTGGGGTTTTAATGTCGAAGTAACAGCTGGATCAGCATATGAGGCAGATACAAATTACTTCTACCGAAGTCTAAATATCAATGGCTGGGGGAATATTGCGGGACAGTTCTTCAATATAGGCAGTAATTACAGTTACAATTATAATTACTGGCGTGGATTCCTGGCAAATCAGCTATCAAGTTGGTCTCGTGTTGGATACAGTATAATACCTGAGGTATCGCTCTCATTAAATGTAAATGCTTGGGTTGAGTGGGATACACTCAATGCACTTATTGCGGTTACAACTGTTGCTTCTCCAAGGATGGATATCAGATTCAATGCTGATATGAGTCTTTCAATATTCAATCAAATGGTGTTTGAGACACCCGAAACTGATTTTGGTAAAACTGAACAGCTGTCAAATCGCCTTGGTGCCATATTTGCATGGAATTTCAAGCCCAAGAGCTGGATCTATGTTGCGTTCAATGATTACCAGGTGGCAGATGAAGAAGGTAGATTGCAGCTTCAAGATAGAATAGGTGCAGTTAAGGCAAAATACCTCATATATTTTTAAACTGAAATGACGAAGCCAAAAATCAGAAAGACTAGCAAATTCCTAAATCCGAAATACCAATAACACTAAGGTTGCTTCGGTTGAGCTTGTCCTGAGTGAAACGAAGGATGGCGTTCTCAACTAACACAAATTGAGAGTCAGATCGTTTGGATCATTCAGTTCATTAACGATATTAACTGCACGTTCTACTTACTGCTTTCTGCTTAATCCTTACGATATTCAGATAACCCACAGCAACTACATGGGCTCGCTACACTTTTTCCAGGATGTAAGGTTATTGATTAAAATGACTTATGGAAGAGAGCAGGAAAAAAACTTGACATTGGAAGGAGAAAGAGGTATAATTTTAAAAGAGAGATTTCTTTGCACAATCTGAGAAGTGTCTACTAAAAACTGCAAAGTCTCCAATTTTACCTGAAACATAACAAGAAATACAAAAGAATATAATGGTGAGAATTGTGCTTTATATATTGAAAAATATCCAAAAAGTGGAGGGTTGCAAGTTACAGGTACTGGTAACTCAAGACATGCGACCTAAAACCTGTCACTATTAGAAAGGAGGAATAAGAAACAATGTTACGAGATTATCCAAAAGAGGTTATCTTGAAAACTGGAGAAAAAATCACTCTTCGTCCTATGGTCAAGGAAGATGAGCAGAAATTGCTTGAGTTCTTCTTAAGACTCCCTGAAGAGGATAGGTTATTCTTGAAAGATGATGTCACAGACCCAAAGGTTATTGAATCATGGGCTAAGAATCTGAATTACGAGCATGTGATTCCAATATTAGCGGAGATAGGAAATAGGATTATAGGTGATGCCACATTACATCGGAGAACGACTGACCAGCTACACAAAGTAGGAGAGATTCGTATTGTGACGGATAGGGACTTTCGTCATCGTGGATTAGGAACTGTTCTAGCCAAGGAGATATATTATCTGGCGCTAAGTTTAAAATTCAACAAACTTGTTGCAGAGGTATTTGAGGACCAACATACAGTGTTAAAAACATGTGAGTCTCTTGGCTTTCAACATGAGACCATTCTAAAGAACCGAGGGATTGACCTTAAAGGTAAAAAACATAATCTTGTTGTTATGACGGAAGATGTTGATTCTTTATGGAAGGCGATTGAGGATCTCATACACAAGGACACTGCACATTATTCAAGAGGATAAGTACTTATTCCACTTGTATCACATGTTATGTTTTGGGAAAATTAAACAAATTTGTGATTCAACTACTTTGTTCTTCTCTTTTAACTATTAAAAACTTATGTTTTGCTTCTCTTAAATAGTAAATATCCGAGCAAACCCAACATAGCAAGAAAATAGAGCTGTACCCAGAGCAAGAGGATTATTTTCCATGTGGACGGACTCATGCCCCAGAGGTTCATGCCTGCAAGATATATGGGAAAATTGCTTACATAGTGTAGAAACATTGCGCACAAGAAACCCAAGATAAAAACTTTTTTTCGAAGAAGACTGAGAGCAACTGCAGTGAAACCTGCATGCATAACACAGACAATAAACCTTTCTTGTATGTAACCACCGAGTGAATACCAGTGGAGAGATGATATATAAGGAATCTTTGCAAGTTCAGCCGCTATCATCCACATTTCACCAATACCGAAACCAAGACCAATGGCTATTGCGAAATGAACTGAATTCTTGCGATCTATTCTTCTTAGAATCCAGGGAATCAGAAGAACCACCAGTTTTATTGGTTCTTCGGTAATTGGTGCATAAAAGGTAGTTAGAAATCTATAAATATCAAGCTTTGATGAAAGCAACCTCAGTAGCAAACCATCCAGAGGATGACGGATGAAATAAAAAGCAATTGCACTCATAGGAATCTCAAGGAGGACAACCAACAGCAAAATTCTCCATTCTTTTCTCGGAGTCTTCCAGAGAAGGAAAGTCCCTATTATCCCTAAGGATATAATGGTTGTTATTATTGCTGCTATATAGATTCCTTGCATTGAGTGTATTTCTTTACTACTACTATTTTGCTATTAGATAGATACCAAAAATTATTATGCCAACACCCAACATGTTGTAGAAAGTCACTTTCTCTCCCAGCAGAAAGATACCAATAAGAAGCGACCATATAAAAGTAGTAGCATAAACAGGATAGAGAATTGTCAAAGGACCACCAATCCGAAAAGCAAAGAAGAACAGCAGCATCTTCCCAGCAATTTGAATAGTGAATGATATCAGAACTGAGTTTCTCTCTATGAGCCCTATTACTTTTATCTTTTAGTTGATTTTTTTCTGCCATATTCTTTGTGCGCCTTTGCAAAATCTCCTGCTGCCAATGCCCCCATAATTGAAATTTCACCAGCCAGAACACTTGCAGTGCAGATCTCTGCAAATTTCTTCGCTGTTCCTTTCCCCGTGCATCCCATCATTTCTAAACATTCCCTTTGAGTAGGAAGTCCTGTTCCCCCACCAACTGTTCCAATAACGAGGTTTGGCAGAGAAATGGAAAAGTATAGATCCCCGTTTTCTATAATATCAACACGTGTAATTCCAATAGCTGCCTCAGAAACACAAGCCACATCCTGTCCACAGGCTATAAAAATAGCCGCAAGCATATTTGCATACTGTCCTTGGGCACCTATTGAGCCTGATTGTATAGCACCAACAATCGACATCTTAGCATATTCCATTATGCTTTCAGGGGTTGTACGTAGCAATTTAACACATAACCTTCTTGGAATTATGACTTCAGCAGTAACTTTTTTCCCCCTAACAAATAAGTATGACATTGCAGTGGCTTTTTTATCACCTGACATGTTGCTTTCAATGAACCAATTACGGGGTTTTGTTGGAGAAGCGTTTATAATGTATTGGCAAATGGCTTCTGTCGCGATGGTAACCATATTTTGCCCGGATGCATCTCCTGTGGTATATTCAAAATTAAGATAGACGTGATTTCCTTCTAATGTTGTCCGAATATCTTTCAGTACCCCATATCGAGTAGTTGTTTTTGCAATATCCTCAAAAGTGTCAAACTGTTCTATAGCCCAGAGAAGGAATGTTCCCGCCTCTATTAAATTATTGAATAGAAATCCTGGTGCACGTGAAATGCGTTCCGTCAGGCACATTACCCGTGCTCCGCCACTCAAACTTATTATCATTGCACCCCTATTATGAGATGCAACCAGAGCACCCTCTGTTGTTGCCATTGGCACATAAAAATCACCATTTGCATATAAGCCGTTTATTCTCAGAGGGCCAATGACTCCAACGGGTACCTGTGCTAATCCTATGTAGTTTTCTATGTTCCCTTGAAATATAGAGGGATCCTCTATTTTTCTTTTTCCGTTCAAGTATTCAAATGTAATCCTCTGTTTCTCCAAAAGCTTTAGCCTTCTTATTTGGTGCTCTTTATTCCACGATGCTTCATTTGAAATACGCGGTGGCAATGGTTTTTCTTTTACAGGTTTTGTCTTCAGTTTTTCTAATACTTCATCGAGTGTCTTATCCTGTAAAATGGTGGATATAACCTCCTTTGATAAATCTTTTGAGACAGGCATTTTATCACCTCTTTTTCCTATAGATTTTTATCAATTGTCTTAAATAGTATTAATATAACAGTTTACAAAGACATAGGTCAAAAGTCAATTATTTTTTACACACACTAAGGTAAGATATGGTGTAGTGATGTACTATTAGCCATTGACCAACTTATTGAGGTTTTCAAAGGCATCGTTCCAGGCATTTTCGAACCACAATCTTGCTTCTTCCCACTCTGCTGAACTTCCCCACCCGGAATGGATAAGGTGTATCTCTGTACATGGTGGTTGTGTATTCTTCTCTTTACAAGGGATAAAGGAAACAACAACATGGGTAAGGGGATCAGCGTTGTTCATGAAATGCTTGTATTTCTTGGGTCCTTTCCATTCGAATGAGAGGAGTTTTCCTGGTTCAATTGCTGTTATCTTGCAGCCAATAGTGCTGTCGTTTTCCCTGTCTTCTGGATTCCAGAAGAGTTCAAATGTCCCACCAACGACTGGTTTAACATCTGCAATGACAGTGAGCCAAGATTGCAAGTTCTCGTTAACAGTAAACATTCTGAATGCCCTCTCTACTTCACAGTGCAGCCTAACTGAGTGATACAATATCTTATTCATAGTTTACTGCTCCCAAATTTCAATTTTCAAGTATTATTTATCAGCTTTTTCTTAATGTTGCTTTAATTCGTTTTTAAAGTTTGTAATTAGGAAGTGATTTGACTAAACAATTAATGTTCAAAATATTCAAATGCGTCAATTATATCGAGATAGACACCGTCAAATCCTGCATCAAAAATCCTCTTACAATAAGAATCACTATTTCCAAAAATTATATCCTGCCAATCTTCGTTCCAGTAGTGGACTTTATAGTTTCCAGGCCAATTTGGATTTTCCCCTACCAACCACGCGGGTGGATTTGTCTCCCATTCTGTTTGCCAATAATAACGGTATTCTTCAGCCTCACCAATACTCATATATGCAATTACAAGACGAGTACCTCCATTTTCTTTTAGTTTTAAAGATACAACCTCATTGTGAGTTAGTGAAGTTTCGTTATAGAATAAATCGATTATGATTATATCATAGTTGGTTTCCTTAATTGTATTCAGGAAACTATCTTTATTGGCAAATGACCCTGGATCGATTAGGTATAAAAAGTTCCTTGCTTCTGTTAGCGAAGTGATATTGGATGTGTTGACATTGTAAGGTTCTGCAGGATACCCAGGAATGTTATCCAGGTTGCGGTGGTCAGCAGCAAATGATATATAATCCTTTACAGCATTCTGGTTGTAAGAATCGTCCACATAAGATTGGGTTGAACAATAATCTGTAACAAGAACCTCAACACCATTGTTTTCAGCAATATCAAGGAAGGCAATCATATAGTTGCGTTCTGATATTGGTGTGGGTTTATCATCGGAAACATAACCATAGAAGAGGTCTTCTCTACCGACACCATCAATTGCATTCAGATATTCTGAAACAGGATTACCGGTTTCTTCTCCATTTTCAGTTATTAATTCCTGTCCGTTCTGTGGAATAATGATATGGTTAGGTTTTATCCCTTTTGCGTAGGTACTAATTCCCTGAACAAAATCCCGCATGTATTGACGGTAATCTGTATCACCGGGAGATTCATTGTCAGTACTACTTTTAAGACAGCCAGAAATATGCAGATTTGTAATAATTAAGACGATTGCAAGTAATAATCCTTTCATTGCACGGATATTAATACAAGGGACTATGTTTGTCAATATAAACTTGAGATAAGACAATCAGGCTTACAATATCCTGTTAATTCAGTCAGAGTTTTTTTAGACAGGATAACAGGACTACCTCTGAACCATTTGTATACAATCTTCAAGACAGACATCGATACAAAGACCGCAACCATAGCAATTATCTCTATCAACAATTAGTTTTTCGTCATCCATTTTTCTTGCTTTGAAAAAACAAACATCTATGCATATTCCACAATCGCTGCAATTATCCATATCAGTCTCTTCAATAAATTCACCTTTATCACATTTCTCATCTGGTTTTGTGAAGTACTCGCAGCAGTCATCGCAGCAGAAGCAAATCCCTCCAATTTCACTCATATTCTTCTCATTTCGAAAAGGTCTGGTTACTAAATGTTTTTCTTCCGCTTCCTTAAAAATACCTTTCACGTCTGACTTTGGAATCTCTCTAAAACCTCTCCCAGAAACCCATATGTCATCTCTGAAGTAAAGACAAACATCAATACGCGAACGATTGCATTTTCCCTTTGCTTCACGACATCCACAGTTAGATACCCAGAATCGATCACATTTCTTAATGAGTTTCCAGGCATCTTGACGGGTGCATACATAGTGAAAAGCTAAGTCAGTATCTTGCATAAATCCTCCACTTAAATGGTTTGTATAAATAGAAAGGGAGAACCTTTGCAAGGTCCTACCTTTCTAGGTTCTTCAGTTATTATCTCGTCAGAATCAATTTCTTGTAATATTTCAATTTATGGACATCAGATGAGTTCATGATTGTACCCTCCTGTCGATTAGCATTATAGTATATTCTACTGTGTTATAAGTGATGCATCTTATCTTTTAGTTTCTTTCCTTTTACCCTTATGGACTAAGATAGAATTTTTAGCTAATGTTCCAATCTCCTTTGCCAGGTCCTCTGAAAGATGAACTTTTTCAAGCATTTCTTTCTCTACCCCTACACTTGTTTGGAGTGTTGCCTCCAGAATTGCTAGATCTACACCTTTCACTAATTCCTTCAAAGAGGAACACATTCCTGTATCGCCGCTTATTGCAATAGTTTCTCCTTTATACGAAATCCTGTAACCCAGCGCAGGGATTTGCTTGAGTATTCCAGAACCTTTTGTGCTTCCACAATGGACAACAGGATAAGCTTTAATTGTCATATCCGCGATTTGCAAAACTTCATCAGGTTGGACTTCTTTGCAAACGATCTTAAAGGGTATAGTTTCTGGGTAACATTGGACAAAATTATCTACTATTGAGAACGCTTCTTTACATCCATCTGGCGCGAAGACAGATAGAGGTTCTTTTCTCTCCTTCATCCTCATAAATCCAAGCAGTGAATGCAGACCACCAACATGATCAAAATGACCATGAGTGAATACTATTCCCTTGATTTGATTTATATCGAGATTATTGGAAAGAATATCCCTCAGTAATCCATCTCCAGTATCAAAAAGAATAGAGCCATTCTCATTGCTTATCCAGATGTGTTGTGCTACTCCCGCTCGTGAGTATAAAATTTTAGCATCCAAGTTTTTCCCCTGCCAGGATTGTATGTTCTTTCCACTTTCAATCATTCACTCCTCCCCTTCTCTTAATCCTTCTTTCTTTTTAGCAAATTCTTTCCACTTATTCAAGGAATCCTCCTTTACTAATAATATTAAAGCAAAAAGATATTATTATCCTTGCACGCTTTTTTCATTTCATCAGACCAAATACTTGATTGAATTTCACCTATATGGGCTTTTCTCAAGAAGAACATACACAATCTTGATTGCCCTATTCCACCACCTATTGTTTGTGGAAGTTCTCCTTTTATTAATCTTTGATGAAAGTATAGGTTTACCTTTCTCAGCTCTTCTCTAATTTCTAACTGTTTTAGTAAGGATTCTCTGTCTACTCTTATCCCCATTGAAGAAAGCTCCATTGCACAATTAAGGGTTGGATACCAGACGAGAATATCACCATTGAGACCTTTCTTGCCAGTGCTGGTTATGGTTGACCAGTCATCGTAATCTGCTGCCCTGTTGTCGTGGAATCTTCCGCTCTTTAATTTTGCACCAATCCCTATTATGAAAACTGCTCCTTTCTCGCGGCAAATTTCATTCTCTCTTTCCTGAGAAGGAAGGTTGGGATACCTGTCTTCCAGTTCTTCGCTGTGAATGAAGTGAATCTCATCTGGTAGAAAGGACTCTGGGATTGATTTATACCTTTTGCATATTTCTTTTTCTGTATTTATTAAGGCCTTATAAATCTTATTAACGGTGTGTTTAAGAAATTCTAAGTTTCTTTCATCTTTCTCTATAACCCTCTCCCAGTCCCATTGGTCAACATATATTGAATGAAAGTTGTCAAGATGTTCATCAGGTCTAATGGCATTCATATCAGTATAAAGACCTTCACTGTGTTTAAAGCCATAGTCAGCGAGTGCTACTCTTTTCCATTTAGCGAGGGATTGCACAATCTCAGCGTGTTCTTTCAAAGCCTGTACAAAGAAGCTCGCAGGTTTTTCCACACCACTTAGATGATCATTAATGCCTGTCCTACTCAAAACAACAATAGGTGCAGAGACTCTTGAAAGATTTAGTTCCTTAGTTAAGTTTACTTGAAAAAAATCCTTGATCTCTTTTATTGCTTGTTCTGTTTCTCTCAAATCCAAATAGGACTTATATCCTTCAGGAAGTCTCAGGCTTCCACCATGGAATGTCATTTTTCTGAAGTCCACACTTTTTTCATAATTCTCCTCCAGAGTGGTATTTCCTCTTGAAAGGTAAGCAGGAGTGCGTTGTGTCTCTAGTTACGTTTTAGGTCGCTATACTATAGAGAAATGAAGGGAAAGTCAAGAGAAAAAGGTTGGAGTGATGGGAATAGGAATAGAGATGGTGACCCACCTTTGAGTTTGGTTAATCTTAAAGTAATGGGTAGAAGTAAGAGAAAGGAGTTATCGATAATGGTCAAGCAGTAAGAACAAAGAAATTGGACA